>ERZ1292630.5173-Hain-H41-02um-R3-5173-length-10802-cov-7_pt1 | contig 10802 bp, 4 predicted proteins | sample MGYA00564408_ERZ1292630 | MGnify/ENA primary metagenome ERZ1292630 (study PRJEB36523, sample SAMEA6512641) | groundwater metagenome | collected 2019-01-08 | study: AquaDiva: Metagenomics assemblies of 32 groundwater samples
CACTCAATCGGAGCGTTTCGTTCTTCGTGCGAGCGCACCACTCAACAGCGTCGCAGCCGCGAATCGTGTCGCCCAGAAATAATAAGGAGGCGCTCATGGCTTGTGGTGTCTGCAGAGACGTCACGCCAGCCGCCACCAGTCTGCGGACAGCCGGCCCGTCACCCGGAGCACGGCTAGCCACACGACTGTAGCGATGGCGAGCCCTGCATACACGGCTCCCGCTTTGCACAACGAGCTGACCTGCATTCCGAGTGGTCCGAGCTCGTAGCAGATCGGGAAGCGACGTGTTTCCATGACGCGGTCCACGAAAATGTGTTCGGGCTCGTCATCGAACCGGTGCGGACCGAACGGTTGGATGACCTCCGCGGTGGCAGGGTCCACGCGGAACAGACGGCTGCCGACGCGGTCAGCCACCAGCAGCGACGCGGGCTTCGTCTCCGCTCCCGCGCTCCGTTCGAGGCCGAGGTTCCAGATGCCCGACGTCGACGACATGCCGGTGCTTCGGGGAAACTCGTGACCTATCATCGTTCCGTTCGAGAAGACGCGGAGGTTACAGATGACCCCGCGAGCCTTCGACGTGACAAAGAAGTCTTCGAAGGCAACGTTGCTCGAGTTGGCCGCTCCTGACTGCCGCGCGACGGCGACGATTTGGATGGGCGAGCGGCAGCCGAGTCGCAGCGTAGACGACACGGGGGTGGACGACGACGATGCACTGTTGAGTTTCACGGATGAGGCCATTAAGGTGCCTATGTGCCTGCCCGAGTCGCCTGTGAACAAGTGCAGCGCGTCGCCATCCACGTCGGCGACGATGAGAAACCTGTCGCCATTGGTGAGCGCGATCCCCCGGACCGACGCCAGCAGGCCGGTCCCGTTCGCGAATGACAAGGGCGTCCGCTTCGTGACGAATGCGCCCGGCGGCGAGGATGGCGGGAGCGGACTGCCGGCCGCGAGGTCAAGGGGTTGGCCAGGATTCGCTGAGAGCGGCGACGCGTATCGAGTGACGGACAACGTGTTCTGGTTCGCGACGAAGAGCGTCCCCGTCGCCCGCGAGAACTCCATCGCGTAGGGGTGAACCATCAGCGGGTTGGACCGTTGGTGCACCGACGTGAAAACACTTTCGAATCGGCGGGTGCAGTTTTCGCTGCTCACATCGGCGGAAAGGGCGACGATCTTCGAGTATACCCCAAGGGCGGCCGCGACGTAGAGGCGCTGATCAGGACCCTTCGCGATTGCTCGCAGCTTGTACACCGGCACGGACGCGGGCCACGTGGCTGCGTCGATCGCGGAGCCGAGCACGTTTCCAGCCGTGTCCAGCATCAGCATGTTGTTGAAGCCGCCGTCTCCGTTGAACGTGAGGTAGACGAGGCGGGGGTCGCCGTTAAACGGGCACGCTGCCGATGTAGGGGTGCCAATCCACGATAGCGCCAGCAGCACGGCAAGGCAGCTAACGCCCGCGACGATCATTTTGTGGAAAGCGAGATGTGTGGCGCGGAGAAGGGGAAAGGGGCTTTGCGCTCACCGGTTGGGGCGGATCGAATCCAGTCGCACGCCAATGATGCCTATGAATGCCGAGAGAGGCATGTCAAAGGATCGAGGCGACGAAACAGAACAGCACTCCGGGATAGTGGGAGGAAGGGGTACATAGATAGCCACCTTTCCAGTGAGCCGCTCAGGGGCCACGCACACTGATCCATCCGCCAGCAATAAGGTCGCCGAGCTGCTCGGTCACGAGGTGCGCCAGGTGGTCTGCAGCCGACGCGGTGGCGGTGGTCGCTTCGCACAGCAGCGGCGGTGCGACCCCATCTGCCGCGGTACCGCTCGTCGCGAATGGCCCAATGATCACGACGATGTGGCCGCTGGGGGAGGAGGAACTCGGTGTTCCTGTGGGTTGACCACTGTTGCACCGGGATGGGGTCGCGATGGTGGCCGACGACGTGTCGTTGGAAAGGGCAGCTCGCTTCCGCGCGAGGCGTAAGGGCGACATTTGGGAGGTCGCCTCCAACGGAGGAACGGTGCGCTGGCCGGCCGGCGTCGTGTCATCTGGCGTCGCACGGCCACGGAGGAGGCGGCGCATCCTGGCTTCCTGCTTCTCGAATGAGGCGCGTGCATCCGTCAGCAGCGCTTTGAGCGTTCGTACTAAGAGCGCCTGATCATACACGTCGGGGGGCAGGAGGGCCGCCTCGCCGGCGCCCACTGCCTCCACCGGCGGAGGGGAGCAGGGGCGATTGTTGGAGACGTCGAGGCACCGGAACGCGCCGACACCGCCGATGCCGTGAATCCTGCGCGCGACAGCGTCGACGAGCGGAATCAGTGTAGCGGCCGCGGAGAGAGAGTTGCCCGACACGTCGAGATGGATCAGCAGCGGCGCCGCCGCGACGACGGCAATGAGCATGTCGCCGGTTGCGGCGGGGGTGACGACGGCATCGGTGTTGTCGGCCAGTCTTCCACTCCCTACGACCGTCGTGGAGTCCACGTCCACAAGGCCGATGCCTGAGAGCTGCAGCGACGTTAAATGGGTGCACGCCGAGGACAAAGAGATCAACCGGAGCAGCGCTTGCGCACCACTGGGCGAAATGGCGAACTGACTAGTGTCCACGGCCGTGAGCGTCGGGTCGGCCGCGAGCAGCCGCCACCCGAGCGACTCCGCCTCCGGCCCTTTTCGGTGAAGCCCGGCGGCCACGGACACCATCGCGGCGTCGGCGTCCGACATGCCGTCCACTTGCCGCGCGACGGTGACCACGTACAGCTTGTCGTGCCCCGCGGTGTCCGCAATGGCCTCGATGAGGGGCTCCACCGCCATCGACGAGAAGTGGTTGTCGTCGAGGAGGAGCTGCTCGAGCGTCGGGCCAAACCCACGGATGAGCGCCGCGACCGACGCCACCGCGTTGTCGTCGAGACAGTTGCTTCGGAGGTCGACCACCGAAATTCGGTGCCTCGAGGCCTCCCGCGAAGGCGGCGTCTCCTCCCCCCCTCCCCCGGGGTGCCGAGGAGGCCGTCCGTCAGCTGCGACAGGCCGGCGGCCGTGATTTCATTTCCCGGCAACACAATTCGCGTCAAGTGCAGCTGGCGGCCGGCACGCGTGTTCAGCAAGCGGTCCACGAACAACGCGCACGACACGTCGTTGATCATCAGAGAGCGCGGCGGCACTGCGGATGACGATGGGCCAACTCCTGGCGATAACGGCGCGACGTGGTGATAGGTAGAGCGACTGCGCAGGCCGCCAGACGAAGGTCGGTTACTCAGCGGCGGCTTCGCGCGAAGGGGGGTGGAGTCCGCCCCGTTTCCGGAGAACGATCGGTCCATCTCGCTCGTGTCGGTTGGGAAAAACACAATCGTCCCCGGCGGGGGGGCCAACTCGAAGTCGATGAGCATGGACCGGAATCGCATCGGCTGTGTGTTGTAATCCGACAGTCTCTTGATGTCGGCGACGGTGGTTTGAGTCATCCCGCCGAACGTTCCTTCAAACGACACCCGCACGTTGGGATGGCCGCGCAGCATCGCGGTGATCGCCGCCGCGGAGACATCGGTGAGTCGGTGGCAGCCATCGAAGGACACAAACGTCTGCCGTGGACGCACCGCGCGGCCTCGCGAGAAAATGTCGCCTAAGGTCCTACAGAGACGGATGGCGCCGACGTCTGTGATCGACGGGTTGCCCGATAAGTCGACGTGAGAAGCTGCGAAACCATAGTACGAGGGCGGCGCCGAATGCGTCGGCACGTCCCAAGGCAGCGGTCCAGGGAGGTGGCCCGCACGCGACATGGCGTCGCAGAGCTGACGGACGGCCTCATCGTCCACACCAAGGTCCTTCCAGAGCACGGCCCGCACGGAGGGTAGGTTGGCCTCGGCGGCGGCGATGGTCGCCTTGACGCGGCTGTTGAACGAGTTGCGAATCGACAAGGTTTGAATCGCTGTCCTGTCAGCTTCGCTCAGGGCGTCACGGGGAAACTCCCAAACGCGCAGGGGGCAATGCGCGTCGCGCAAACACGCGCGAATACGTGGCAGCAGTTGGCTGCCGTCGTCGTCGCGCAAAGGAGCAAATACTGCCGCAGGGTCGCCTGTGATGCGAAGCTCCTGCAGGACGCACCGGGGGCACTGCTCATTGGGGTCGCCACCGTCGCTACCCGCATGAGAAGCTGCGGAGGAGCAATAACGCTCGAGGACATCGAGCATGACCCGCAAGTGCGAGTGAGTGATGCCGCAGCAGTCGAAGGCCACACTGCCGATGCTGCCGTGGGACGCCAGTGCCGAGAAGAACGCCCGAAACACTGCGAGGTTCCACGTCGTGGACGCCACCACAGACGGATCGGCTTGTATCGTCGTCGTCGACGTGGCTGCGCTGCGGCCCGAAAGTGAAATGTGCGTCACGAATGGGGAGGCGCCCATGGCGTCCGCCAGAGACGTCAGCGTGGCGTCGCTGACCGCGTCGTGCAGCTCAACCCGCGACACGCGGAGGTCGCTGCTCTTCAGCTTCGGTAACACGCCTCGGAGGTCTTGGTGGCCTGCGACGTGGACGGCTTCCGTGACGAGCTGCTGGGTTTCGAATGCCCATCGCGTCCCGGCGACGTCGATGTGGCGAAGGGATTTCACGGGCCTCTGTTTTAGTAACCTGACGATGTTTTCGGCCGCGTCTAAGCCGGCGATGTTTTTGCAATGTGACACGGTGATCTCCTGCAATTTGGGCGCGTCGGGCAGCCAAAGAATGAGGCGCGACACGGTCGTGGCGGTGACGGCGCTGCCGGTCAGGTCGACGACGCGAAGCATCGGCAGCAGCTTCCCCAGGGAGCGAGCACCTCGGTCGGTGACCAGGCACGCCCCGTGGACACGGAACACATCCGTGACGACGCGGGGTGGCGCGGGCTGCACCCCTGGCGCGGCGACGACGTGCCGTGTCGCATTCTCGGTGTACACGCTGCTGTGTCGACTCAACGATTCAGAAGGACTGCTGGCGCCACTCGGCGAGGACAGTGTGCCGCTCGTGGTGGTGGCATCTTTGACGATTGCGTCACTGGAAATTGGCGTCAGCGAGGTCGGTGGCGAGGCGTGCATCAGCCCGAAGGGACCGCCGGGAGCCGAAGGCTGCGTCACCAGCAATGGCACGGGAAGAAACTCCGCAAGGATGTCGCAAACGGCCGCGAAGGCCAAATCTCCGAATGCGGCCCGCTCCGATTCGGCGATGACGAGTTGAAACGGAAACGGAATGGCGGGGGTAGTGGTTTCAGGCAGGGGCACTGCCCCGCCGATTTTCGTCACTGCGGTCCGGTGCTGCTCTAAGGCGGTAAGCTCCGTTTCGACGCGCAGCTGCCGGACCCACTCCATGACGTACCGCTTCGCGGCAGGGCACCCGTTGAGTGCGCACTGTGCCTCGACGGCAAAGAGCGCGCCGGTATGCGGATGCATGGACGACAGCGCCTTCGTCGTGCTGAGCTTCTTGCGGAGGTTGCCATCCCGGAGCATCAGCAGCGTGGCCGACGACGTGGAGGGGGACGGGGCGCGCTGCAATGGTAAGTCAGCGTCCAGCGGCGTCGGCGACGGCAGGCGATCCTCCTCCTCGATCACCTCGGCTTTGAAGCTTCGCAAGGTGGTGTTGTGCTCACGGAGGACGAGCGCGACTGCCGTGGCCGTTTCCGGGGTCATGATGTTGCCCGTTAGGTCGATGGATTGCAACCGGGTGCGGCGCGGGGGGCCTTCGCCACCGCCGTGGCTGCCGCCATTGGCCGTCGGGGGCCGGGTCGCCATGTGTGGAGTTGCCGGTTCCGGCGAATGCCGGCCGTGGCCTTCGGCGGGGTTGCCCAGCAACCGCAGCAGCGCCGCCCCGGTGGCAAATCCAGCGCTCGTGTGGAAGCAGCCCTCACACCCTCTCAGGAGCAGTTTCGTGACCGACGTGGGCGTGTCGGCGAGGAAGTTGAGGATGCGCTCAACACCGTCGTCGCCAAAATTCTGGAACGACCAATCCAGCGTGCGAAGCGTGGAGCTAGCAAGGGGCGTCCAGCGCGGTAGGATTCTCGCTAGCAACGGGTTTGACAGGACCATGGGCGTGCTCAAGATGCTCTCGGCGGAATGCTCGCAGCTAGCATCTGTCCGAGAGATTTGGCTAAACATTCGACGAACCTCGTCGCCGCTCGCGTTCAAGCTTGTGGATGTTTGGATCTCACCCAGCAAATCCGTCAACCTGGCTGAAAACTCGTCGCAGACCGATCCGATGAGCAGCGCGGACGCTACCACGGCCGGGTCCAGGGTGGATATTTGCCCTGGATTTGGCGTTTGGCTCCGTACTCGGCTGGGCACGCATCCTAAGCTGACCTCCTCCAAAAGACTGAGCACGCTGTCCACGCCGTGAATGTAGCAGTGCCAGATCCGCGGACGCAACAAAACCAGATCACCGACGGCCTTGAGAACGTGTTCAACGAGCTGGGCGACGGCGGCAGCCTGATGCCGCGATGGTCGCTCCGAACACCACGCGGATGTGTCGAGTGATACGACGACGACCTCCAACCGCGGGAGCCGCGTCGCGAGGGCAGCAATTCCGGACGCCACGCCCTCACACGCCCCATTGAAGGCTTCCGTGCCGTAGCACGGCGTGGCGGCGGACGTCCATCCGACCCTTTTGGCACAGTCGAACTGAAGCGATAGCGTTACGATGGAGGACAACACGTCACATCCGGCGGCCTTTGCGGACGCAGAGGTTTGTAGCAAGGCGGCTGCCACGGCGAAGGTCTCCTTCTGCAGCAACGGCACGGCGCTGTCGTTGGTGCCTTCGTGCAGAGAGAACCGGCTCGGGTCCGCGGGGGGCCGTGCGCGCATGAGCAAGTCCTCGGATAAGGCACGTAGATGGTGCGCGAGCTGCGGGTCTCGACAACGAAGTAGGACGTCGACCATCGCTTGCAGTCTGCCAACCTCGTCAGCAGTCTCCGTGTCATTCTCGTCGCCCCCTGGCGGCCGTTGACGCGAAACGGAAACGAACCGCTCAGCGGGTGGACCGTTCAGTTTGAATCGACGAAGGTTCGGGAGGCGCGAAATGAGCTGCAACACCAGCCGGGAACGTGGCTGCTCGCAGAAATTGGTTGAAACGTCAAGTTCCTCCAGCGTCGACGCGCACACGGCGCTGGGCAACGCGTCCGCCATGGTTTGCCACGGTGTCAGGCCGCCCTGCTCGAAGTGCTCGGGGCGACAGGGTCCCCACGACTGGCCCGCCATTCTCAGCGTCCGCAGATTGCTAGCTTTAGCGCAGAGCGCTTTGAGGAGGCGGGTGAATCCTGCGACGGTCACGGGCTGAAACGACAGGTCGACGCTCGTGATACAATCCACGGGACCATCGGCTTCGGCGATGGATTCGGCCAGCAGCACCGCGGCATCATCTTTCACCACGTCGCGTTGCAGACCCCAACTGACCGTGGCGCCCGCGGAGCCGTTTTTCGGCGGCGCGATTCGAGCGAAGTGGAGTAACGAAGGAAGCGTCGCCGCTGGAGCATCGCCATGCTTCGCGCCCTCGCCGTCGGCGTACCAATTGGAAATAGCACGGGCAGCCGCTACCAGTTCGCTTGGCATGGACAGCGCCTCGTCGCTGGATCGAATGCTTGCTGCCACCGCGACCGGGCATGCGTTGCCGTGCTCAAGTCGCAAGATGCGTAGCGAGGGGTGTGTACGGTACATCCTGCCGAACCGAAAGCAGGCCGTCTCCGACAGGTTATTGCGGCTCACGTCGAGACAAGTCAGCCCGTTGAAGGCCGTCATGGCGGATATAGACGCCGCCAGGCCCTGCGGTTGTTCGGGCGACTGCGCCCGTTTCGCCTCCGCAAAGTCGCGCGCTTCCTGCGCGACGAGGACGGCGCCGTCGCGCAGCGCGTCGATCAGGGCGACCGTGCCGGCTTCGTCGAACAGTTTGATCGAGGCTACCTTCAAAGTATGAAAGCACGACACCGATGAAGACGTGGCGCCACCCCACTTGGGTGGAGAGGAGGCCGGTAGCGGCGAAAAGATCGCGCGCGCCAGCGACGTCACACCCACGCTGGTCATGGCGGTATGCGAAACGTCCAAGGAGTCCAGCCGGAAGCAGCCGCTTTTGCGTTGCACCGTGATGCATTCAGCAAGACTGTTCGCCGCGGCGTCGGTCATCGCCTCGTTGTGCGCCAAGCTGACCCTCGTTAATGACACCGCCACACCGGTGAACGCATTCGAAGGGGGAGGGAAGAACACCGACGGTGTTGCCGCGTTGGCCACCAGCACCTTCTGGAAGATGAGGGCGGCGGTGCGATCGTCGTGATACCGGAGGCTGACGTGCTCGTCCAAGTCTAAACTGAGGTTGTAGAGCGGAAGCGCACCGAATAACATGGTGGCGTCGCCCGACAGACTGCCGTCCCAGGGAGCGCTGGACACTTGTTGCGTCTCCGACGATCGCAGGGGGCCGCCCGCCCGCGGTAGGAGGACGTCGAACGCCGCGCGCCGGACAACCGCTGAGCCTGCGGCCGCCTCATTCGCGACTTGGAGCTCCGCGATGCAGGCAGACGCTAACGTGGCGTCGACCTCCGATATCGAACCGGATGGTTGGCCTCTCCATCGCGACAGCAGCGTCACAGCGATGGGTTCCTCCGCCTGGCAGATGAGCCTCACGACGTGCCTCAGGCAGCGCGGGGTGAGCAGCCGCTGGCGGGGGGAAAAGGCGAAGCGCACGGGCACGTGCCCGGCGAGGAACAGTTCTTCGATGATGAGGCCGATGTCGTCGTCGTTGAACGCCACAACGGACGTGATGGGCCCCAGCCCCAGATCGAAGGTCACGTCGCCATCCTTGCCTAAACACAGGCAGTCCTCGAAGAGTTGAGCGACTTTGACGCCGTTGGAGAGTCTCATCGATGAAGATAAAACGAAGTTGCTCTCGACCAATGAAGGAATAGAGCGAGCGGAGGAGGGGACGGTCACTAACGGAGGTTGCATGCAACATGCCAAAAAGGTTGCATGCAACATGCCAAAAAGTTGAATGCAACAACTGGTTGCAGACCGCCCCCAACCACACGCCCCTCAACGACTGTCTTGCTACCATGGTCAAATTGAGACGAGTCAACAACATTCACTGATAGAAGTCAAGCAGCTGCGAAAGGGCAGACGACGCACCGCCGCCGACCGGCGCGGGCGCCTCATCCTCCTGCCGAATATTCGGCACCGCCGCCGGGATGGAGCGGGCCTCCCTGCTGGCGCTTCTCTGCGATTCAACGTCCGGTCGATGCCCGGAGCCCGATGAAACATCTTGCAAAGTCATTTGGCTCGGCACTGGCCTCTCTCGTGGCTGCAAAGGCGTCGCCCGCGCCGCCGACGCCGACGGGGCGAACAGAGACGCCCCGAGAGCCCGCAGGGAGGTCGCGGGCACAGGAAGGGAGGACAGCGCAGGAGGCCGTCGCACGAGTTCCCCACGAGCGGCTCGGTACTCTGCAACGGCGGCCGCCTTCTCCTCGGGCGTGAGATCTCTAGAGTGCGGTCGCGCCGTCGCCGGTTGCAGGCTGTCCACGTGACTGGAAGTGACGGCCGCGCGCATCGCCTGCGCCGTGACGGACTGCACATCCGCCATGTGCTGTTCCACCATGGCGTCCACCCTCTCGCCGTCCAGCGTGGCTTGCCGATGCTGTTCAAGTTTCGCCTGGAGGGCATCCATCCCGTCAGCGTCCTCCTCCGTCGCGGAGGGTGCGGCGGCGCCAACGTTGGGTTCGTCACGACTGTTTTCATACTCCGCTGAGACGCGGTGGCAGTTGCGGTGTGGTACGTACCCTCCGGTGCGCTTTCGATTCTCTGGATCGGTGCGAATCGCTATTTCCCCGGTGCACTTGGGGCATCGAAATGAGAGCTCCCAGATGGGTTCGATGTTGAGGTACATCTCCCCCGTTTTCGTCCGGTTCATGTAGAATTTCGTACCTCGACCGATCACCTTACCGCAGTGGTTGCAAGAGAGGGTGAACTCCAGCATCGCGGTCTGCCGGACGGAGTGGGGGGCGGCCGCTGGCTCATCAGCACCGTCACCGTCGTCACGGCCCCGCCGAGCCGGCAGGCGCTGCTCCCTGCGACGCTGGTCAGCCATCGCCCGCGGGTCGAAGTCATCGGGGTAGTAGTACCCGCTGCCGTAAGTTGCATTGATTTTCGCCATTCGACACACGGAAAGAAATGCTGTGGGGGAGCAAACATTGTCACGCACGGCTGACCTGGTTGTTGGTGCCACGACGCCCCAAGCATATGGGAGATCAATGCAAAAGAAAGAAACGAATACTACTAGAATACTATCGGTCGGCGCACTACTGGACGCAGATCAGCCGAAATGATTGCCTCAGGTCACACGACACGGCAGTTCAGTGCGGTGTTTTTCACCTTGTCAGGCCGCGTGACGACGCAGTTGGGCGAGACCTGGCAGTCCTCGAAGCGACAGCTGTAAAGGTGCAGCGCCCCTTGGATGTTGCAACTTTTGAACGTGCAGCCTTGGAAGGCGCCGCCCGCCACAGAGCAGTTGCGGACGTACACGTTGACGAAGTGGGCGTCGCCCAGTGAGCATCCTTCCACCTGGATGTTGCGGGCCGCGACATTGAAGAGCGGCTGGCCATGGACGTCCTCACGAAGCTCCACGGCGGTCGGCAGCGGCGGCGGCATGCCGGCCATGAGTTGAGGCATGGCCCCAGACGCCGGTGGTGGGCCAAGGACGACTCCCGTGACGACACCCTCTGTTGCGCCGAGCGGGATGGGAGGGCACGTGTCCATCTGTGGTGATTTCAACACGGCACCCCCCGGTTCGTGTGCAGCGCAGGTGGGGTCGGGGGGGGGGGGGGGGGGGG
>ERZ1292630.5177-Hain-H41-02um-R3-5177-length-10795-cov-8_pt1 | contig 10795 bp, 7 predicted proteins | sample MGYA00564408_ERZ1292630 | MGnify/ENA primary metagenome ERZ1292630 (study PRJEB36523, sample SAMEA6512641) | groundwater metagenome | collected 2019-01-08 | study: AquaDiva: Metagenomics assemblies of 32 groundwater samples
TCCAAGCAGCTCGTCGTCCGGCTCGCCGAAGGACGAAAGGAAAGCAGCACCATCCACCATCATTTGTGGAAAAAAAAATATTTTACCCCTCCCCTTCCTTTTGTTTCCTCTGCGTTTTGCTTTTTCTGTCCCACATACGCCACGCTCCGCGGGCACAGTGACTCGGGTCCAATCACGATCCCGCCGTCATCAGGGGTCAGATGACTGCGACCACAACTTTGTGAGAGTTACTGATCCGCACTAGTGGAGAAGGAAACGTCATGCATTGGTCTGAGAAGCAGGGCGACGTCCGCCGGCCTTCCAAGCAAACCGGGATACCTCGGATGTGCGATCACCGAGTCGATGCCACATTTTGGACACATGGCCGTGCGCTGCGGCTTGTCCTCAATCCACTCGATCGCAGCCAGTTCACGGATCACATTTTCACGCCGTTGCACAAGGAAAAAACAATGGTAGCAAGCGAACGCCTCGCAGCTAGGCGACATGAGTTCGTCGTGATTCCTCATGGAGCCCGCGACGAGTGGCATTGTAATGGTAACGAGTAGGCGCTCTCGTGCACCAATACACGTGAACAGTGTGCACCGAGACGACTCCTTCCTTCCTTCCTTCCTTCCCCCTCAAAAAAAACCCACCAACCCTCGGACGCGGAAATCATACACCGCGGCAGCGTTCATCACAGGGCGCCCTGTTCGCTGATATTTTTCGCCGTTCGTGATATCACACACGCACGCATCCACAAAAACAGCCTTTTTCTCCACCCTTTCAAAAGAACCAGAAGAGCACGCGCGCGAAACCCCCCCACACCCACCGGCATTGCTCGTCAGTGTCGCAACAAAGGGGAGAAATCGGGAGAAGAAAGAGCAATGGGGGGCGGACAGAAAAGATGTCAATCAACGATCACAACCGTTGGTCTTGGATGGTAACGCCGTGTCTCCTCTCTCTCTCTCTCTCTCTCTCTCTCTCGCTCCCTCATTCCCACCGTCGACCACAAACGCTCCGGGTGGAAAAAATGCGATTTATTCTGTTTTCGTTGAAACCATTCCTTTGTGTGTTTTACAAAGAAAAGGCCTCGATCCAATTCTGGTAGATCACGACGACAGACGACTTGCGCGCCACGGCCGTCAGAATCCCGTGCACCGTCGTCTTGCGGGCGACGAACTTGCCGTTGATGTCCCATGCCGTCAGGCCGGCGAGGAAGGGCACCACCATGTTGCCGTTGCCCGCACGCGCGTAGAAGCTCGTGGTCGCCGTGGTGGGAGGCGTGAACGCGTTGAGGATCGACCCCGTCGCGACATCGACGAAGGTAAAGTTCGTGTACTGGTTCGACGATCCGTTCATGTCGAACTCGACGGCCACCACGGCGCGGCCATCCTCGATGTTCAAGGTGAGCGGCACGGGGTTGGTGGGGTCCACGTATGTCGTGTTGGACACGGTGAAGCCGGCGTCCTCATCCACGCAAATGACACCCCAGCCAGGGGCGGGAGTGGTGATGCCACCCGCAAGGCACAGCAGCCCGTCGCCGAGCCCCGCGACCATCGTTCCACCAGTGGGCACCATGAACCGCTGCCAGCCAGTCGCCGCGTCGAAGACGATCACTCCGCTCGTTGGGAAGCCCGACTGCGCCACTGCGACGGTGCGCATCGTGCAGGACGAAACCACATACTGGAACTGCGTGTTCGCCAGCCACTTCCAGTGAGGCTCGCCGGTGTACGAATCCAGATGAACGAGGAACGCCTGGGCGGTGCCAGTCGTGAGATACAGCACGACGTATTTGGTGCCAGGGCACATGGTCACAGACGTGAGCGTGGTGATGTTGCTGCCCGCCACGTACGTCCAGAGCTGCGTGCCGCTGTAGATGTCATATCCCACGACGGCGTTCAACGATGGAATGAAAAAGACGGCCACGAGGTCGCTGACACCGACATTCACGACCGGGGCAGCGAGTGGGCCGGTAGTCGACGAGTTCCACAGCATCGAGCCGTCGGTGGTCTTGAAGGCGCTGATGTACGTCATCTGCTCCGTCGCCGTCGTGAAGACGCCCACAAAGAAGTCATTGTGTGGGCCTGCGACGAACGAAGCCCCCGCAACGTAACCTCCGGTGTTGTTGTTGGTCCATAACACCGATCCGGTTTCGGCACTGACGCCGAAGAGCATGCCCCATTCGTCGGTCGCGATGATGGTGTCGCCCGCGACGGCGGAGCCCGCCGCATTAAAGGTGGTCAAGACGGATAGCCCGAGATCCTTCTTCCACAGGGAGGTCAGACGCTGGGCGTCAACGCCGCAAGCCGCGGCGGCAAGAAGGACGGTGACGCTGAGCGCGACAAACAGCGCTCGCGTCATTTGAAGGCAAATTGGGAAAAGATGAGAAAGGAAACTTTCGTCAATGAATTGGCAATAAGGTCAAAAGTACAAAATGATACATTGTCGCGCGAAGAACGCGTCATCTCGTCGCACGGGGAACGGTTTTTTTGAATTATTTTATGTGAAGTGAACACGCGAATGTATGATCACAAGCGAGACAGGGGAGTCCTCCTCCTCCTGGCACTCCGTCTCTTTTTGCTTTTAAAATTGCCACGGCGAGGGTGATGTCGATTGAGAGACGAGTTTGGTGGGAACAAAAAAATCAAGAGGAAGAAACGGACATTCCAGCCACCAGGAAAGGCACTTTGTGTGCGGAACGTTCCCCTGGTTCCGATTCATACATTAACTTTCTCTCTCTTTTTTTGACAGTTTTCATTCCCTCGGCTTTCTCATCTCTCTCACCAGGGTTTTACAAACAAGCGTTCGCGCACTCATTGACGATAGGAGCGATCGTGTCGAAGGGGAAGCTCTTGGGAACGCCAGCCACGAAGTTCGAGAACATCGTGTAAGTCGCGCCTTCCAGTGCATACGACGGCGTCGAGCCCGACACGCAGTAGGACTTCGACGGCACGCCGGGAAGCGCCGTCACCATGTTGTTCTCAAACAGCTGACCGGATGCACCATGGGCGCAGGTGCCCTTGCCGGACGTCGCCGTGGACAGCTCGTCGAACATGTTCGGGATGAGCGCGTTGTCCGTCCGCTGGCACGTGCAGCCGCTATTCATAATCGTGAACGTCATGATGAAGGTGCGGCCAAAGGGCTGGAACGTGTACGTCGTTTCGTTCAACTCCTTGATGAAGCGGAACCAGCGGTGGCCAGAGGTGTGCGACACGATGTAACCTGTCGACTTCTCCGTACCCTCCAAGATCGTGACGTTCGCGGTGAAATCGCCGCTGATGGCGGGCGTGGTCGCGAAACGGCCGGACACGAGGTTCGACGCGATGAGCAGCAGCACGGTGGCGAACAGCAGATACGAGCGGCTCATGGCGAAATGCGATTGGAAAAGTTGTGTTTGAAGAAAAAAAGATCAATGACTAGCGAGCGGGGAATGGGTGGCAAAAGTCAAAAAAAAAGGCGCCGTGCCGCTGAAATAAGGGACTGAGCGGTCGCCGTCGCGCGGAACGACGCGAAAGAAAAGACGTTTCGTTTCACTTCAGATCACCATGGTCGTCGAAGTGGCATCCAAGCCGCGTCGGCCGCTTGGCACACGATTCGACCGCTCCTGCCGCGTTTTCGTCGTCCACGTTGCGCGACAGCGACCGCTTTAGCTCAGGCCCAACCGTGGTCGCATGATGCCCCTCGGGCGCGCTTTGACGCGGCGATCCGACCACAGGCGGCAGCAACCGTACCGCACGCTGCCGGCGACCTAAAGTGCGCACCAGCCACTCAACCGGCTCGAGAGGTGGTCGGACGTGTCGGCGGAAGGACCCGGTCGAGTCTGACGCTCGGGCATCACCTCCTTCACCAACCTTTCCTCGACCAACAGCATCGTCGTCATGATCGCCTCCTTCGACGTCCTCCCCACCCCCGTCGGCAGGTACGGTGCTGTTAGCGTTATCGTCGAATGCTGCACAACAGCGTATTCGCAGACGCATCGCTCGCGCAAGAGCGTCGCTGTCATTCCGGAACGGGGCGCGCAAATGAAGTCCTAGGAGGTTGGTCATCACGGCCGCGGCGCCTCCCCCTGCTGCTCGACTTGATGCGGTTGTCACGTTCTTCTTACTGTGCGTCGGTGTCTCACTGGCGTTGAACGATACCGCGGCGGCGGCTGACGGTCCCCATTCGGTCGTGGGATCGACCTGGTCGGTCACGGATGTGTGGTGGTGCGTCAGCGCCGCGGGATGCGTCGGCAACACCGACTTCGGTCGCAGCCGCGCCACGAAGTATCGAAGCTGCTCCGGGGCGCAGTGTAAACTGTAGGGCAGGTGCCAAATTCGGTTCCACGTGCTACGGTCCTTCGCCTGCTGCAGTCGTGCCCATCCAGTTGCCAGGATACCGAAATGCGGAACACCCGTCGCGGCAGATAGACGCGCTAATTCGACAGGGGATATGTGCCGAGAGGAGCCCACGATTTCAACCACTCCAGCCGACGGCGGATGCCGGTCGCCGCCGTCAGTGTGGCCGCAGTCGAATGCTTCCGTGCAGCCGCCGTAAATTTGATGCGCGGGTGCGAACAACCATCCCGCAGCGGGACCTAGAGGTTGACCATGAGCGTCGGCGCCCTCTTTCTTGCGACGTGGTGGTGACTCCTCGTCGTCACCTGCTGTGGCTGCTGTTGTTGTTCGATCGTGGGAGGATGAAATGCCGATGGGGGGAGTGAGCGGACGGGATCCATCCGATTCGGCGATTCCGCGCTGACCACTGAAATAGCCGCAAATGAGCGCGTTGACGCCATCCCGATTTGAGCAGGCGGAAACCGTCTGGAGGTGCTCGTCTACTGACCGGAACAAAGACATCGAGATAGGCATCGTTGGCGCTTCTCGCGCGGCTTGCATTTGCTCTGCCGCAACGGCTCGCAGAAGCGCAAACCGACGTCCGTCGACGTAAAGCGGCGCCCCTAACCGCAGCGCCAGTCGTTGAAACAGATGCTCCTTCCCGAAGTGGTTGTGCAAGTGGATGCGCAGCACATACGGCGGCGCCCAGCAGGCGGGCGCGGCACCGGATCCGTCGCAGGAGGAGGGCGGAGGCGGCGGGTCAGGTAGCCGGTCACCGGCGGTGGCCGACACATATTGGACTCCCGTCATCCCGTCTTCACTGTTCTTGGCGCAAAGACTGACTTCGTCGGCACGCTGCGTTGCTTGCAAGAGCAGGTCGAGTTGATCGCCGCCGTCTTCCGGCGATGACACCGTTGCGTCCCGCTTTTCGACCAAATCGGAACTGCGTGCGACGACGGTGGCCAATTTCTTCACCGGTTTCGTTGACAAGAGCGACGCGGCGATCGCGTCGAAGGCGCTTTCCAGCTGCTGCGTGGAGAGAAATTTGCTGGATCGTTTCAAGTGCAACCAGGTTGTATCCATGTAGAGGTGATCGACGTAGCCAGGCGGAAGCAGCTGCTGCTGACCACGAGGGCGACTGTCAACGTTCTCATCGACGCGACCAGCCGGTGCTTCCTGAAACGCCGCGGAGCCCTCGTCCATCTGGGCCAGCACGGTGGCATCCTCTGGGTCAACCCGGAAATCGCCTGTGACTAGCACCCGACCAACCCGACACGTCTCGCCTTTCGCTACCTCGGCGCTACTTCCCCCCCTCTCATCTTTATGGTCCGCGTGAAAGTGTGCCGCTCCGTCCGCGCGGCACAGTACGACGTTGTCGAACAGCAACATGCAGCTGCCGGGAATGTGACCAGCGTCGAGCAGCATCACATGGAAGGAAGAGGAGGAGGGTAAAGCACCTGCGCAATGGTTGCGGTAGTCGCGACCTTGCGCGAACGATGCGGACGCGTCGACCTGCGAGGAATCTAATCTATCGCCGTTCGCATGGGAATTGGTCGAGTCTAGGTGGTCATTGGACGATGGCGGTGCGTACGGCAATGACTGGTGCGGTTGCTGCTGCTGGCGAGTAGCCTCCGTCTCAGCCGTCAACGTCGCGGCGAGTCGCGCGCATTGCCAGCGCATGGTGGGAGCCACGCGGTGGCCAGAGACCGAATTCACCACGACACGGGTGAACACATACCACGCGTTGAAGTCAAGTCCCACAACGTGCTCGAAGGGCAGCCCGAGGTCGGAGACGAGCAACGCTCTTGTGACCCACGAGCAAAAAATGAGCCCTCCTATCGTCGATTCGGTACGCAGAGCGGCGGCGGGAGGGGGTTCAATCTGTTGCTGCTCGAGCCGCTCGGCGGCAAGGAGTTGTTGCATCACCCACGCCGGCGACAGGCCTTTATAGTGATCCGAGTGAAAGTGAGTCAGAAAAAAGCAGAGCGGCGGCGCCCAGGGATTCAGCGCGGGCGGGTCGGCGGTGTCCACCGGCTCCCCGGATGATGCGCCGGTTGAATTGTTGGCCATGGGGATACTTGCAGGATCTGAGGACGAGTCTTGCATCGGGTCAGCTCTCGGTCGCTTGCCACCGCTGAGTTGCGCACGACGACACTCTTCCGGTGATGATTCGAATAAAGGGGGCAACACCGCGGGGCCGAATTCATCGATCACAACAGGGAGGTGAGGTAACTTCATGGATGCTGCGGTGCAATTCCACGCTTTCTCCGCTCTCTTTCTTCTTCTTACAAGAAACTCTCGTGGTCGGCAACGATGATTCACCCTCAATCGCACTCGCGGTCTATCATATGCGCGGTGGGGGGGTGATGTGAGGTATTTGATAATTTTGCGACGTGAAACAGCCGTACACACTATCTCCCCTCTTGCTGTTGGGAAGTTCATTATGCTGCCTGATAGGCGAAGCGACGCAAGTCGTCGGCTTGCAAGTGGAGCAGCTGAAACTGAGCATCCAATGAGGCCTGGTCTGCCTGCTCTGCGGACGCCTGCTTCGCGTCTTTGAGCTCAGTCGATCCATAGCTCGTGACCTTGGGAAGCGCCGAGGCTACCGACATGTTGTAGCAGCGGCTATCGCGGGAGAGCCAGTGGTCAAACTGCGCTGGGTCGAACACAACGGTTACCTGCGCGTCGCCTTTGTGACCACCACTGTGCGGGCTTCCGGTGGGGCTGCCATGGTTGTGGCCGCGCGGCGAAGAAGCCGCGCTGCTCTTGCCCTTTGGCATCGCCGGGGACGTCGAGGACTCTGGTGCGGATAGAGTCTGAAACGTCGGTGGATTCAAAGGCGGCAGCGCGATGTGAAAAAACGAGTTGGTCAGAGAGTTTCCGATTCGCTTGCGAGTTGGAGATGCGGACGGCGACGCGGCCTCCGACGCTGCCCGGGCGCCCGTGAGCGCCGGCAGCACGGCGGGTGGCTGTGGCAATACGGCCGGTGGTGGGACCAGGTGAACCACCGCCGAAGCGTTGAGCGTGGAGGCCATCGCCGCAGCAGACTTGAAACTCGACGTGTTGGGAGACGACGACTGGCCGCCACCCGACGACCCCACGAAAGCAGGGTTGTTGAAGGGGGCGTAGTTTTTCTTCACCATCTCGAAATAATCCTCCAGCGAGAGGACCCCATCGTGATCCGAGTCGTGAGCCTGCAGCATCGTGATGAACTCTCTCGCGTGCTCGCGAACGTACACCTCGGATGACGTCATGGATAGCAACACGTTGTCGATGGTGCAGCCGCCTCCAGGCAGCTTTTGGAAGTAGCCGTAGATTTCCTCAATCTCAGTTTGGTCGTGCGCGGATAGCAGCTCCCAGTGTGTTAGCTGCCGGGGCGGCGGTCGAAGGAACCCCTCGTGCATCGACAGTAGTTTTTTGGCCGACGTGTGGGGAAAGAAGATGCGAATCATGGCCATCACATCCAGACTACCCTGGCGTTGCTTATCGAGCCGGACGAACAACTTGGTGTTGTAAGTCGTGCAACGGGGAACGGCCTCGCTTGCGGTGACTAAGTCCGCGCTGTCAAAGCGGCCATCACCGTCGCGGTCCAACAGGGCGAACAGTCGTAGCAGCATCGCGTGTGTTTCCTTGGTGAAGGCCGAGGGCGTGTATTCATCGCATTGACTGTTGGAGCCGAAACTCAGTAGGTAGAGCAAGTAGAGTCGCAGCTGTGGAGAGTGCTGCACCGCAGAGGACCAAACCGCAGCGCACTGCGACGCCGCGGCCGCGGCCGCCGCAATGTGAGAAGCGTTTGGGCCCGATATACTGGATCGACGAGGCGACACGGTCGTCGTGGCGACATTCGCTGGTGCCCCCTGGGTCCTGGACAGCGATCGCTTGGATGCTTCACGCCGCAGCGTGGTGCCCTCGTCGTCTCCACTCTCCCCGTTTGCAAACTCAGACGGTGCCCGATCCGCCGAGATAAGCGATGACGCAGAGGTGACTCGGTGGAGCGTCTTCCCAGACGACTCCATAACATACGGCGCTGAAGGGTCACCGATTGCGTCGTCATTTCTGGGAAATGAAACGGACGCTCGGCGTGGCTGTGCCGTGGGGGGCGGCGCAAGGGGCGACGGAGAAGGCATGAGCGTGGGTTTCGAGTCAGAAGAAATGCGCGGTGATGCAATGTCGGAAGTCGCGAGAGGTTGGCTGTTGTGCTTCGCCTTCAGTGGTGAGCTTGGCCCTACGATGCGGCTGGTTGGCGGCACCGAGGGGGCTGGCCGCCGGTCTGACGTCGGGCTAGCGGTCAGAGATGGTTCCTTGGTTGCTGGCGACGCGTTGACCGCTGACTTGCGGCCGGTGGAGCGTGCTGGATACAGCCTCGCCACGACGGACAGCGATTTTTTCGATGGGCTTGGGCTACCTCCCTCCGTCGACTTCGGCGATCCCGTTCGCTTTCTGGGTGAGGTCGGTGAACTGGGGGCCAGTAAGGCGGCGAGAGCTTTCTCATCCAGGGTGTCCAGCCACGTTTGATAGTGCGGAACGCCCGGTATCGTGGCGAGCGGAACGTCGGCGAGGTGGTGTTGAAGCTCCACTCGGCTGTTGAAGGCGAGATTGTGGCACGCGCAACGCAACGAGAGAGCCGCTGAAGCATTGCCCGTCGCCTTTTCGTACACGAACATTGTGCGCGTCTTTTTCAAGGGCAAACGCAAACAAAGCAGCTTTGTTGTCACCTCCGATGTGCGGGCGATAATAGTTCAGAAATGCAACCACAGTGCAACGCTGAAGGGAAGAGGGGAAAGGGGGGATGTCATCACATCACGCCCTCACACGGCGGAAAATGAGCACGGCGGAAGTCCACGTCGCCCATCCCACGTACGGATTCGCCGTCCACCCGCGCAGCTTCAAATGAGTATCCGGGGAGTACGGCTCCACGTCGACTTCGAAATTGGTCGGCGCCTCGCCAACGGTTAGCGGCACCGTTTCAGGTTCATCCACCGCCCGAGGGATGACGTCGGTGGTGCGATCCACCAGCAGCTCGCACCCTCTGTCCCTCAGTCGCTTGCCAATGAGTGAGAGAGTATCTCTTGACACGAGAAGCCCGTTGCCTTCAACGCCACTGCCATCGGTCCGGTCCAAGAGGAGGTCGACCACGTGGACGGCGACGCCGCCCACGCGAACGCTGCCACAAGTCTGAAGGACGAACTCCACCAACACATTAATTTTACGCGGCTGGCTGCCAAAGCCCGAGGACCACATGAAGTCGTAGAACCCCGCGTTCCCAAAATGGGTGCGATTCGCGATGTCGAGCAACGGGGACGCCGGTGAGGCGTCGCCACGACTTGCTTTGATAATGTTGCCAGAAAAAGACATCCACGCCACAGCGGCCGCAGGGGCCGCGAACGGGTCCATCCAAACGGCCTCCACATGCTTCGAAAACAAAGCGAGCGGGCGCTTCACAATGTCTTCGCGAAAGTTGGAGGCGATCATCCTATTCAGATGCTCCTTTAATTCCACGCCGTTCGACTTAACGTCGCGGTTGGGTAGTGCCACCAAGGTCACATTGCAACCGGAACGAACGAAGAGCGACACCAGGGGCTGGCCTTCCACGCCGAACCCAAGCGCCCGACAGCTACCGCTACCACCTCCAGCCGCCGCCACGGAAGTGAGCGGCAGCGCACCCAGACGTCGCAATGCGCGCACCGTCGTGCAGTACTCCCAAATGCGGCGGTGATAGACGAAGCGTTCTTTGATTTCGGCGGCACACTCCTTGTGCCATTGTGAGCCAATCTCCTCGGCGTTGGCCATTTTCGTGGCCACGACGTCTGGATGAATGGGTCCCGAGAAAAACGGCCAGCGATGGTTGGTTCTTGGCTGGTGGAGATACAGCGACAAGCCTAAAGCGGTCGCCGATGCATTCTGAGGGGCCTGCTGAGCGGCCGCCAAAATGTCACCTACTTCGGGTACCTCGAAGTCATCGACCGATTCGTCGTCATCGGTTGAGGTCGGTTCGCTAAAGGCCCCAAAAAGGCCACCTCCTCCTTGGTCCTCCTCGCCCTCCACGGGTGAGGCCTCTCGTGGGGCGAGGGACAAGTACGTCACGACAACGACCACCGTGGCGACGCCCATCAAGGTCAAGCGGTGACGCCCGGCCATCTGCGCCCAAGCGATGAGAGGTACCGTGCGTTGTGAGAAAAGGGCGAGGAACTGTCCTTGGTCACACATAGAACGTCATCGTGCACGCGATCTTGTTGTTCCGCGCATCGTGCGGATAGATCGTATCGGGCTGTTTGCTGCGCATCGCGAACGGGACTAGACTTAACGGTGTACTTAAACCGATAATTTTCTTTTTTTTGATGTTTGGTCGATTTGTACGTTTCTCCCACCCAGCACGGAGGGCTCCATCCACCGGGGGGCTCTGTCCGTCAATCCCCACATAACGGGTGCGTACGTTATGGGCGTGAGCATCCTGCGCAGGACCCGCGCTAGAACCCACTGGATGCATCACAGGACGTGTT
>ERZ1292630.5178-Hain-H41-02um-R3-5178-length-10794-cov-4_pt1 | contig 10794 bp, 11 predicted proteins | sample MGYA00564408_ERZ1292630 | MGnify/ENA primary metagenome ERZ1292630 (study PRJEB36523, sample SAMEA6512641) | groundwater metagenome | collected 2019-01-08 | study: AquaDiva: Metagenomics assemblies of 32 groundwater samples
ATCAGCAAACATATATCAAGAAGAAAATGGCGCCATAAGGATTTTCTTGATGGTGACTTCCCTGATTGCCCGTCCTGTAATCTCACTTTTCATTGTCGCGCTCATGTTGTGCGGCTGTGCCGAAGTCGCTCCGCCGCCGGGAGGGGAGATCGACAAGACCTCTCCCAAAATCCTCTCCAGTATGCCTCCTAACGGCGCAACATCTGTTTCACCCGGCACATCGATCACGATTCAATTTTCCGAGCATATCGCAACTCCGGCCGGACGCGGGGTCTATATCAGTCCTCGGCCATCGCAGCATCCGAAGATTAAATGGAAGGGAAATCGCCTTGAGATCACACTCGATAGCGCTTTCGCACCTGCGCAGACCTATGTCGTATCCCTGATGAGAGGAGTTGTCGACCTCAGGGGAAATCAGATAGATAGTCTTGCACAAGTCGCTTTCTCAACCGGCTTAACTATCGACTCGGGGCGAATTTCCGGCACAGTTGATCAGGGGGGGAAACCGGCAGTGGGTGTATGTGTCGGCCTTTTTGCGATGAATGAGGTCTCTCAGCCCAGCATTGTCTGGGATTCCCTTTATCCAATTTATCTGACCACAACCGATAAGGCCGGGGCATTCGATTTGCGCTACCTGCCGTCACAAGAATTTGCGTTGGTGGCATTTGCGGATGCCAACCGCAATGAGAGAATTGGCGTTGGTGTCGAGCCAGTCGCAATTCCGGACCGCAAGGTCATTTCTTCGGATGGCACACCAAAGCCGTTTGCTCTGAAAATGATGACGCTCGATACTGCCGCTCCGCAAGTCCTGTCGGCCACATGGACAAGCGACAGGCTTCTGCGTATCCGTCTGGCTCGGCCGCTTTTCGTAAGACATCCCCGCTTCGGCTCGACCTCAATTGCACTTCGCTCGGCTACTGACAGTGCGATTCTGTTTCACAGCCGTGGCATTCTGGAATCTGATTCGCTCACAACAGTCGTGACTGCGACATTCGATCAACTTCCGCTCGGTAAGTATCAGATTGAATTCATCTACGACACATTGCAACCGGCGCTTGAATATACTCCGCTTGCAATCGATTCCGCTGAAGACAAGACGCCTCCGCGACTCAATTCTTTTTCACTTGCCAACCAGACACTCTTTACGGCCGACAGCCCGGCGGTATTTTCCTTCACTGAGCCGATAGACCGCACGCCCACTCTCGATAGCGCATTTGTGTTGATTGCCGGCGAAGATAGTCCACAGATTCCCGGAGGAAATTGGGTTGATCCTTTTCACTATCGAATGAAGGTGGGTGATTTCGAAGACGGTCGGCGTTACCGCGCGGCAGTAAATCTCGCGGAATTGCGCGACCGATCCGGCAACCCCTGTGGAGATTCGGTGCTGGAGTTTTCGTTTACAAGAATGAACAGCGATTCACTGGGAACAATCTCGGGATTGCTCGAGGTCGACACGCTTATCGCTGGGAAAGGGAGGAGTCGCGCCGACATTATGCTGACCTTTACGCGCGTCGGCTTCCCGCAACATTTTGACTTGCGCGTTGCCCATGAGAAATTTAGTATTTCACTTCCCGGAGGTAAATATGTCGTCACCACGCTTGTCGATAGGGATGGCAATGGAGTCTTCACCGGTGGGAGACTAACGCCGTATTCATTGTCTGAGACTATATCGCGCCATCCTGATACGGTGGCGGTTCGTCCTCGATTTGAAACATCGGGAATTACGATTCAAGTGAGATGACAGTATGAACTACATGCTTGACTGGCTGGGAACCACCGACGAACCCCTGTCACCGTAATGGCCGACAGCCCTCGCAACAAAACAAAGGCGCACCGGATTGGATGCGCCTTTCGATCATTATGAATATGAGTTTGGATCAGGAAGCCGGACCCCAAACTTTGAGAGTGACTCGGCGATTCTTCGCTGACGCGTTCTTGCGGTCACCGGTGAGCAACGGCTTCGATTCTCCATACGACAGAATAAAGAGGCGATAAAGGGCAATCCCGCCGCTTTCGGCAAGATACTTCTTCGTGGAATTGGCTCGTCGCTCGCCAAGCTGGGCATTGTACTTGGATGATCCGGCCTGATCGGTATGTCCGGCGATTTCCATCAGCGAACGCGGAGCCGAAGCCATCTTTTCAGCCGCTTCAGTCAAAATCTGGGCGGCCGTAGCGCTGACGTCGTCAGAATCGAACGCAAAGTTAATCTCTCCGCTCCAGATTACGGTGTAATCTTCAAAGCCTTTGGCGTCGTTGATGGCCATGTCGGTTTTGCGAGAAAGCTCATCGGAGAGAGATTGCAGGCGAGCAATATCTGCGGCGGTTTTCAGTTCGACAGCGGCAAGCTCCGCTTTGTGACGGTCATCGGAAGCTTTCATCTGTTGGTCGACGTAGCTCTTACTAGCGCCACATCCGATGGCGAGAGCCGCTCCAATTACAATGATCATTCCAAGAAACTTGTTTTTGAGAGTCATACTTTTAAGTCCTTTCGTTTTGACAGGTAACATTGGGCGGGGCCTGACGCCGGCTGACCGCGCCCAAAAGATGCTAAAAGTGGTGAGCCAACGCAAGAGGCAGATTGATTACTGTTTCACAGCCCCGGCGGTGATCCCCTCGACTATATGACGCTGAAGAAAAAGAAAGAGAATGAGAACGGGGAGTACGGCTATTGTCGAACCGGCCATCAATCTCTGCCAATCGATTGCCTGATGCCCCTGAAGCAGGGCCAATGCCACCGGCAGGGTACGGAGTTCCTCGCGAGAGGTCAAAATAAATGGAAAGAGAAACGAGTTCCAGTTGGTGAAAAAGGCCTGAATCGCCAATACCGACAGTGCCGGTTTGCAGAGCGGCATCACTACCGTAAACATGATTCGCCAGTCAGAGGCGCCATCGACTCGAGCCGCTTCTTCCATGGAAGTTGGTATTGATTCAAGATATTGCTTTACGAGAAATATCCCTATCGGGCTCACCAGCCAGGGGAGGGTAAGGGCCCAGTAGGAGTCATACAACCCTGATTCCACCATCAGGACATAGAGGGGAATAATAGTAATGTAAGCGGGAATCATCAGAACGCCGACCACGCTCCAAAAGATTAGCCGCACCGGCAAGGTGTTCCTGCGGGCGAGGGCATAGCCGACCGAAAAACAGAAAAGAACATTTGCAACCGTTACGACCAACCCGACGAGCGCGGAATTAAAGAAGGCCCTTCCGATTGATTCTGATGATATGACACTGCGAAAAGCCTCGATGGCGAAGTTCATCGTCAGCAAGTCGGAGATGGCGGTCGAGGCTCCCGGGGGGAGAAGGGCGACCCGAATCATCCATACAAGCGGAGCGGCGGTTATTACCAACACTATTACCAGTGCGCCGTACCGCAATATCGTCTTGCCCACTCTTGACGGAGTTACCACGATTCCCTCCGTCGCATCAAGATGAACTGAACGATGCTGAATAACGCGATGATGCAAAAGAGAATATAGGCCGCGGCCGAGGCATAGCCGAAACGAAACTGGGTGGTCAGACCGGTTTCATAGATGTGGTAGACCATAGTCGACGTATCAAACTTTCCTTTAGTCATGACGAGAATCTCGACAAATACCTGAAAAGATTTTATGGTGTTGATGACAATGATGAAGAGTGCGGTGGGTCGCAAAAGGGGGAGGGTTATCGACCAGAATTGCCTGAGTGCACCCGCCCCGTTGATTTCAGCGGATTCGTACAACTCGACCGGAATCGATTTCAGCCCCGCCAGAAATATCAGCATGTAATAACCGGATGACATCCAGATATCCATGGCCATGATCGAATAGAGAGCGGTGCGGCTGTCGTTAAGAAAACCATTAGCGGGCGTGGCGACACCAGCCATTTCGGCCAAAAGCGCCACGTAGCCGCCGCGGCTATAGAGTGTCGTGAAGATAAGCGCCACCACTACCATCGACGTTATCGATGGGATGAAAAATGACGCCCGAAAGAAATCCCGCCCGGGAAATTGTTTATTGACGAGTAGCGCCATCAAAAGAGCAAGCGCCGTTGTCACGGGGATTGTTCCCACCACAAATATCGCGGTGTTCTTGATGGCTGAGAGAAAATCCTGGTCGGCAAAGAGGGCGCGAAAGTTGTCTAAGCCGACCCAGTCATAGGTGGGGCGGAGGAGTTCGTAATCGGTGAAGCCAAGAAAGATGGAATAAAGAATTGGAAAAAGCCAGAAGGCGGCGAAGGTGGCGACCCACGGCATGACAAGAATCACCGCCGTGGAGCGGGCGAGCTTCATTTGCGGGATCTTACCTGTTCGATTTTGCGTTTGGCGTCAAGTAGCGCCTGAGCGCAATTCCCCGAACCGAAAAGAGCATCCTCGACAGCGCGCTCGATGAAATCCTCCATCACGACCCAGTCGGGATCGACCGGCGGGTAATTACTTGAGAGAATCTGGCGGATGAACATTTGCAGATGCGAATTGCCGCTGAAATAATCATCCTTTTGAGCGGTTTTACTCGACGGATTGGCGGATCGATTTGCCTTGCAAAATTTAACCTGCTGTTCCGGAGAGGTGAGAAAGCGAATGAATTTCATGGCCTCATCTTTGTGGCCACTCTGTTCGCTGACGGCCAGAAACTCTCCACCCAGAAATGACCGGCCGGGGAACTTTGGTCCGGGAACAAGGGTCGTAAAGAAGTTTATCTTACGATTCTCCAACTCAATCCGCTTGAGAAGCCAGTCACCCGAGAAGATGAATCCTACTTTGCCATCAAGAAAGGCATCTTCGATACCACGCTGGTCGGCGACATATCCGGCTGAATCGTGGAGGTCTTTGTAAAGCCTCAGCGCTTCAATTCCTTTGGTCGATGGCAAAACGCAGAGGAGACCATCGTCGGTGAAAAACTGAGCATTGTTCGACCAAAAGAATGGGAGGAATTTCTTGTACAGCCGATGCTTCTCGGCGGTGTTTGATCACCAGCCATAGATATTCTTGTCGAGAGCGCGAATTTTGATTGACGCCTCTTTCAATTCTGCCCAAGTGACCGGCAGGAAATTAGGCGGATAGCCAGCTCTGGTGAGAAGATTGCGATTGCCGTAAAGTACACGGGTTCCGAGAATCCAGGGGGCGGCATAGACGCCGTTGTTCCAGGTTGCCATTCCCCACCCCTGAAACTCAGTGGAGTCGTTGGCAATAGATGCTGAGATATTGGCAAGCTGGCCGTTAACGGCGAACTGGGCGATCCAGTCGGAGCCAAGCTCGACGATATCAGGGGCGGTTTTTGATGCAAAGGCTATCGCAATTTTCTCATGGCCGTTGGCCCAGGTCAAATCGGTAACTTTAATATCAATATCAGGATTCTGTTTTTCAAAATCGGTCACGATTTCTTCGATGACAGGTTTGATGGCGGCATCGGTCCAAAACTGCCACCATTCGACAGTCGTAGCGGCCGAGAGAGGGTTGGCGCACAATCCCACAAGAAGGCAGGCAAGAATCTTTTTCATCACAGTCAATCTCTCTTGGTTTGGCAGAGCACAAGGCTTATTGAAAATCCTGTCACTGCTCTTCATCGTAGGTCGGCTTTCTATGGTGCGTTATGCCCACGAGATACCCGACAGTTTGTCATCTCAAAAGTGCGTCTATTGTGGGGTAAAATCAACTCAAAAACAATCTTTATGTTGCCTTGAGATATGCCGGTAATGACTTTAGAGAACGATGTTGTCAGGCATAGAGATAGTGATTGCGTCCACCATTGCTGATAGCCGATGGCTCGATATGGCAAAACTCCCCGAGCTTGTCGGATCGGTTGTGGTCATTGCCATAGTATTTCTGGCAACCATGAATCGCTCAATTCAATCGGCAAAACTACGCAAGATTAATGGCTTGGAGGCAATAGAAGACGCCGTCGGGCGCGCCACTGAAATGGCACGGCCGGTTCTCTTTACCCCGGGGTGGGGGGGAGATATCCAGCGTCCGACTACGATTGCATCGATGAATATCCTCACAAAAGTGGCATCGCTTTCAGCGCAATACGACTGTACTCTGCTCTATCCGACGCACGATCCCGTTATCATGACAGTCGCGCAGGAAGTTGTACGAGAGGCCTACACCGACAGTGGCTATCCCGATCGTTATCGGGCTGACAATATCAACTATGTCTCATCGTCGCAGTTTGGCTACGCCGCGGCGGTCGATGGCATCATCTCCCGCCAAAAGCCTGCATCAATTTTTCTATTGGGGACATTTGAGGCCGAGTCGCTGATTCTTGCCGAGACGGGTAATACGGTGGGGGCAATCCAAATCGCCGGTACCGACTCAACTATTCAATTGGCATTTTTTATTGTCGCCTGCGACTACACTCTTATTGGAGAGGAATTGTTTGCGGCTTCGGGTTACCTGAGCGGCAATCCATCGATAGTTGCCTCCGTAAAAGCACAGGATATACTCAAGGTTGTGATAGCCGTCATTCTGGTTGCGGCAACTATTTGGGCAACGACCGCCCGCATTCTGGATATTGAAACCGTCCAGTGGTGGAAGTTCTGATGGGGAGAGCATTACCGCTCATTGTCTGCGCTGTCTGCGGAGCAATCATGTTTCTGCAGTACTTTTCACCCCATCCGCTGGCGAGGGCAGTCAATCGCGGCATGCTCGACTATTGGCAGATTCTGTCGGCGATAGCTCTCGTTGTTGGCGTTGTGGGAGTGGCGAGAACCAATCTGATGGGATTAATTGCCGGAAAAGATCGCATCAACCGGCTGACGGTCCTTGCGGGAGTGATGGCGATGCCGATCCTCGCATGGCTGTGGGGGACAACTGCCGGATCGCCGTTCGTGTGGATGTTCGAATATGTTCAGATGCCGATGCAGGCGACAGTCTTCGCACTGCTGGCCTTCTTCGTGGCCTCGGCGTCGTTTCGCGGATTTCGGGCACGTAACGCTCAGGCGACCGTCTTGCTGGTTTCTGCTACGATTATACTAATGAGCCGACTCTCTTTCGGTGAAGGCTTCTTATCCCAATTCCAATGGATAGGAGACTGGATGCGTGATAACCCCAGTATGGCCGCGCGGCGGGCCATCCTCATCGGTATCGGTCTCGGATCATTGACGACATCCCTGCGTGTACTGCTTGGCGTCGAAAGAACATGGCTCGGAGGGAGCAAATAAATGACCGATCTACGAATACGTCGGTGGATTTTCCTTGGCCTCGCTGTGATTGTCGTATTGACCATGTTGGTTCCGGTGACGACCAAGGTAACCGTCAGCCCCTATACCCAGAGGATGTACGACTATATTGATTCTTTGCCAGCCCATTCGGTTGTCATGGTTTCATTCGATCACGATGCGTCGTCTCAGCCGGAAATTCGTCCGCTTTCACTTTGCCTTTTGCGCCACGCGTTTTCGCGGGGGCTGAAGATGGCAGGGGTTTCGTTTCAATCTGAAGGGACCGTAATCGGCTATCGTATGATAGAGCAGACCGCCAAGGAATTCGGCCGGGAGTATGGCGTCGATTATGTCTATCTGGGATTTCGGCCGCAACTGCAGGCGGCGATACTCCAATTGGGGGAATCGATTCGCGGACTGTACGCGCAGGACTATTTCGGCACACCGCTCGACAGTATTCCTATGCTCGTGGGAATCGATTCTCTTGCACAGATCGCCGTCGTATTGTCTATTGCTGACGCAAATAATACGACCCACTGGATGGAGTATGGAAAGGCGCGATTTAATGTCCCTATTATCGCCGGGGTAACCGCCTCAATGGTCACATCCTATGACCCATATCTTTCCTCCGGTCAATTGAGCGCCATGGTAGGCGGCTTGCGGGGAGCGGCCGAATACGAACGACTCTTGAACCGTCACGGAGCCGGCCAGCGCGGGATGCTTGCGCAGTCGGCTACGCATCTCTACTTGATTGCTTTAATTCTCACAGGCAATTTCATTTTTCTTCGCGCCCGACGAGGGAAAAAGTAATGGATTGGGGAACTCTAGTGGCGGGTCTTTTGACCTTCGCCGTCTTTTCATTTCTCTATCGCGACAATCCGGCCTACAAATGGGCAGAGTCGCTGCTTATAGGGGTGTCGATAGGGTATACTCTCGTGATTGCCTGGACTTCGACCGTGTCGGCCATGATTATCGATCCGTTATCTTCGGGGCGCTGGGGAGTGATAGTTCCCCTCGCCGTTGGCTTGATGCTTTTTGGGCGCTTTTTCCCGCAGACAAGATCGTGGTCACGCATTCCGATAGCAGTGATTATCGGCTCCGGGGCAGGCGCAGCCATTCCGGCCATGCTCGATGCCCGCATACTCAATCAGATGTCGCCTACGGTTGCGCCACTGTGGGGGAACGGCCTGGTGGCGTCGTTCGGAGCGATCGTCCTTCTTAGCGGAGTGCTCAGCACACTCGCCTACTTTTATTTCAGCAGGGAGCGAACAGGTTGGTTTGGCGCGGTGGCATCGACCGGAACCTGGTTCTTGATGATTTTCTTCGGGACGACATTCGGCTATACAGTAATGTCACGGGTGTCGACTTTTATAGGTCGAATGGAATTTGTGCTCGGAGATTTTCTCCACATCATCCATCAATGACGCCAGTCGCCTTGGTATGACCTGCCCGCGCTGTAAGACCCCGATGAAAGAAGAGAAGCGTTCGTTTCACAAACAACGCAAATGGATTTGCCCTAAGTGCGGCAAAGTCCGATTTCAGAAAGCGCCTGCCCGCAAGTAGCCATTCAACCAGAGATTATATAGAGAGAGTGTTTGAGCAAAGTACTCATTTCTGTGATTCCCACGGAGGCGGGAATCCATCTTCGGTCCTGAGTAGGGAAGCATTGTCTTCAATGCCGCCATCTTTCTTTCACCTGGAGCGGAACCAACCGGCGGGATTGAGGACAATCCCGCCCTACTGAGCCTAATGGGATCTAGCCTTCGCGGAAGTGGCCACGCCAGCTGACCGCAAGTAACCCCAGCCAATTTCATCAGCATGTGATTGCCAAACAATGCGGGACGGGGTATCGTATTGGCGCTGAGCTTCGGGAATACGACATATATGACGTTACCGGCAAACATACGCGTGGGAACATCGGGATACAGTTTTGAAGACTGGCGAGGGGGATTCTATCCTGCCGAGATCGACAAAGGAAAGATGCTCGATTTCTATGTTCAGCATTTCTCAACTGTCGAAATCAACTCCACCTATTACCGGATTCCTCACCCGGCAGTCTTTTACCATCTGGCCCGCAAGTCGCCACAACATTTCGATTTCATCGTTAAAGTCCCCCAGAGCCTGACCCATCGGCGGCAGGATGTCGAGAAAGACTTTGCGTCTTTCCAGCAATCGATAGAGCCGATGGTCCAGTCAGGAAAGCTCTCGGGCTTGCTGGCACAATTTCCCTATTCGTTCAAATACTCAGCCGAATCCCTTGAGTACATTTCCATAATGTCGCAAGCGGTCGCCCCGCATCGTTTGTTCGTCGAATTCCGCCATGATGGCTGGATGAATCGTGGTATGTACGATCACCTTCGTGCTCAGAATGTCGGATATGTCTGCGTCGATGAACCCCAGCTGACAGGCCTGCTTAAACCGGAGGCCTTCGTTACCACTGATATCGGCTATGTTCGTTTGCATGGCCGCAATGCCGAAAAGTGGTGGGATGGCGGCGACCGCCGGTATGATTACACCTACTCCGAAGAGGAGATGATTCAGTGGAGAGACAAAGTGCGCAAACTCGCGACAAAGACCACGAAGGTCTACGTCTATTTCAACAATTGCTTTCGTGGGCAGGCTGTCGCCAACGCCAAACAGTTCATGGAATTGCTCGGCGGACGCTGAACCGGTTTTTGTTGAACCGGCCCATTTAGTGTTATATTGTATTCAGCAATGAATACGCCTCACCTGCAACTCGACAATATCCGCAAGGTCTATGATGCCAAGGTCGCCGTGGAAGGGCTGTCTCTCGATGTCCCTCGCGGTGTGATTTTTGGCATCATTGGCCCCAATGGTGCAGGAAAAACGACCACCATTCGAATGGTGATGAATATTACCATGCCGGATTCCGGTCGCATTCTGTTTGAGGGAAAGCCCGCCGATGCATCGTTCCGGGATCGTGTTGGTTATCTGCCCGAAGAGCGGGGGCTCTACAAGAAAATGACTCTTGCAGAAGTCATTTCGTATATGGCCGAGCTGAAAGACTATCCGCTGAACAAGATTGGTCCCGCTACCGACAAATGGCTGGCCAAAGTTCAGCTTTCGGACTACAAGAATCACAAGGTTGAAGAACTCTCCAAGGGCATGCAACAGAAACTGCAGTTTGTGACAACTATTCTGCACGAGCCGGAGTTGATTATCCTCGATGAAATTTTCTCAGGTCTTGATCCTCTCAACATTGAACTGGTCAAAAATATCCTCCTCGAACTCAAGCGGGAAGGGAAAACTATTCTTTTCTCGACCCATGTGATGGAGCAGGCAGAGAAGCTCTGCGACCATATCTGCATGATTTCGAATGGCCAGAAGGTGCTTGACGGCCGCATGTCGGAAGTGAAAGCGCGAACCGGCAGGAATACCGTGCATGTTGAGCTTGTCGGCGACGGAGCCTTCGTGAAATCCCTTCCCGGCGTCGCCAGCGCAATTGAGTACAGCAATTACTATGAACTGAGTCTCAATAATGGTGCCGACACCAATGCCCTCCTGCGGGCGATTGCCGATCGCGTCCAAGTGCGCCGATTCGCAATAGTTGAGCCTTCGCTGTACGACATCTTTATCGATCTGGCAAGATTATCCGAAGAAGAGGCCGTGAGATTGCGGAAGGGGGAGAAGTGAAGAAGT
>ERZ1292630.5180-Hain-H41-02um-R3-5180-length-10787-cov-5_pt1 | contig 10787 bp, 15 predicted proteins | sample MGYA00564408_ERZ1292630 | MGnify/ENA primary metagenome ERZ1292630 (study PRJEB36523, sample SAMEA6512641) | groundwater metagenome | collected 2019-01-08 | study: AquaDiva: Metagenomics assemblies of 32 groundwater samples
GTCCGTGACGGAGGCGAGTCGGCTGATGGAATTGGAAGACGGCATTCTGAAGGGGTTTCCCGAAGTCGTCAGTGTTTTCGGCAAGGCGGGCCGAGCCGATACCTCGACCGACCCGGCGCCGTTCTCCATGATGGAAACCACCGTCATGCTGAAGCCGATGCGCGAATGGCGCTTCAAAGAGCGGTGGTACTCGCAACGGGCGCCGGACTGGCTGAAAAAGGTGCTGGGCAAAATCTGGCCCGAACACATCTCCTACGAGGAACTCATTGCCGAGATGGACCGCGCCCTGCAACTCCCCGGCAACGTCAACGCCTGGACCATGCCCATCAAAGGCCGCATTGACATGCTCTCCACGGGCGTGCGCACCCCCATCGGCATTAAAATCCTGGGGGCCGACCTCCAGCATATCCAGCACGTCGGCGAGCAGATCGAAGGCACGCTGCGCAAAGTGCCCGGCACCCGCAGCGTCTTCGCAGAACGCGCGGCGGGGGGGTATTTCGTGGACATTGCTCCCAAACGCGATGAGATCGCCCGTTACGGCCTTACCGTGGACGACCTGCACGGAGTGATCATGACCGCCATGGGCGGCGAAACCATCTCCACCACCATCGAGGGCCGCGAACGCTACTCGATCAACCTGCGTTACCCCCGCGAACTGCGCGCGGAGCTGGACCAACTCCACCGCGTGCTGGTGCCGGTCATGAACGGTGCGCAAGTGCCCATGGGCGAGCTGGCTGACATCACCCTGACGTCCGGCCCCGCGATGATCCGCAACGAAAACGGGATGCTGGCTGGTTACGTCTTCGTGGACATCGCCGGCCGCGATGTGGGCAGCTATGTCGAGGAAGCCAAGAAGGTGGTCGCCAGTGAAGTCAAACTGCCGACCGGCTACTCGCTGATCTGGAGCGGCCAGTACGAAAATATGCTGCGCGTGCGCGAGCGGCTAAAGCTCATGATCCCGGTGACCATCGTGCTCATCTTGGGGCTGCTGTACATGAACACCAAGAGCGCCTTCAAGACCTTCCTGGTGATGCTGGCCGTGCCGTTCTCGCTCGTCGGCGCGGTGTGGTGTCTGTACCTTCTTGACTACAACATCTCCATTGCCGTGTGGGTCGGCATGATTGCCTTGATGGGGCTGGATGCCGAGACCGGCGTCTTCATGCTGATGTTCCTGGACCTCTCCTATGACGAAGCCAAGCGCAAAGGGCAACTCCGTAACAAAGCCGAGCTGGTCGAAGCGATTGTCCACGGCGCCGTCAAACGCCTGCGACCGAAACTGATGACCGTCGCCGCAGCCTTCATCGGTCTGATGCCCATCATGTGGTCAACCGGCACCGGGGCCGACCTGATGAAGCGCGTCGCCGCCCCGCTGGCCGGAGGGCTGGCCACAAGTTTCGCCATGGAACTTCTAGTGTACCCGGCGGTTTACCTGCTCTGGCGATCGAAGCAAATTAAGCCGGAGCCGGTGGCCGGGGTGCCGGCAGCGACCGGGAGCGATGTCATTGGCGCTTCTTCATGAGCACCATTCTGAGATCCTCGAACTCCCCGGTCCCTCTATTCGCTCTGGCGTGGCCGGCAAGGCGAGTGGATCAAAGGCCCGAAGCCGAAGAAGAAGTCATGGTCAGAACTGAGCGAAATCTTTGTTGAGATCGAGAAAAAGGAACACGAAGCGGAACTTGCGAAAATGACCGCGCTCAAATAACGGCCACCGCCAAACCCATGAGCATTGAAGACACCATTGGTTATCAAAACAACGTGGAAGCCTGCGTGGTGTGCGGCAAGAACGTCGAGCACGGCGGCGGGTTCGCCAAAATCAACCATCGCGGCATCATGGTGAACCTGTGCTGCCCGCTTTGCATGGAGGCGTTTGAAAAAGACCCCGGCCCGCACATGGCGCGGTTGGCGAAGATCGAGAGTTATCGTGCCTTGAAACAACCGGAGAAATGATCAGGCCAAGCGGCGGTCAGCGCTTGAAAGCGGCAACGCCCGTCGAATTTATTTTTCGACCGGGAGTATCTCGAAAGTAACCGCTGCGAACCGGCCATTTTCAACTCGCCCGGTGACTTTTGCTTTCCGGATCGTGTTGCACATACCGTCATCCGCGTGAGCGTCGCCCAACTGCTTCATCGTGAAGCCGTCCACAAAATAGCTTTGTCCATCAAAGCGCACCGCCAGATCACAACCGCGTTTTTCTCCTTTGAGATCCAATAGACATTGGCCGCAGGCCGCATCCACAATAGTTGGTTGGGTTATCGCGCGCGTCTGGGAGGTTGGAGTGGGGTTCGTTGCGCAGCCCACGATGACGGCGAGCGAGCAGACAGCAGCAAACCAGACTGGATGTTTCATGGGTTTTTATTTTGACATGGAAATCAATACGCACTGTCATCTGGAAACTCAAGGCCGAACGGGCCGCGAACATTTACGCCGGACTTTTGCGCTGGCAAGTGCGTGTCTGAGTGAGTAGATAACCAACGTGGCGAAAATGGCCACCTTCAACATCAAACAACCGAAAGATCAAATATGAGAACTATTATTCCTATCAACCCGAAAAACCTGACCCGCTGCCTCGCCGGACTGGCGATCGCTGGCTTGCTCCTGTCGCCGACGATTGGGTCTGCTCAGGAGAAAGGCGCCACCAAGCTGCTAAAGCTCAATGCCATCAAAACCGTCGCGGACGCTGAAGCCGTTCAACCGGGCGACACCGTCGTCATGTCCTGCCCGAAATGCAAAGACAGTTGGGTTACGATTGTAACCCCATCCCCCAAGACCGGGGCCAAACCGGAAACCAGCACCGTCGCCCGCCATGATTGCCCCGGCTGCGAACACAAATACGTCACCGAAGGCCACGGTAAAGCCAAGACGGACAAGATTGTTCATGTCTGCAAGAACTGCGGGAGTGAAGACGCCTTCTGCTGTGTGATGAAGAAGGGCACCGGCCCAACGCCGGGTATGGAAAAGAAGTAAGCCACTGACTTGTCTCAATCAACCGGGAGAGCTTTCACAGCTCTCCCTTTTTTGTTAATATCAATTCTCGCATGAGCAATCAAAGCACCCGCGCTTCACAGCAAGAGTTTTTAGACGAACAAGTCAAATTCGTGGCACGGAACTGTGCGCGCCGGCCTCGATGCTGGCGATAACCGTCGGGATGGACTGGCTGCCGGATTGCCGGTAACTACGCAGCTTCGCCTCGAACTTGGCGTTAATGAAGTAATGCAACCGCCAGAACTCGCGCAAGTGGAGGTTCGTCGTCGGGTTCATCATGTCCAACCCGGTCGCCATCTGAATCTGCATGTGGGCGTTGTTGTGCCATTGCTCAATCGCGCGCGCAAAGTTGCGAAGCGCAGCCACGTCACCCTTGGGCACTGAGACGCTCACGTTGTAAGGAGCGCCGAAGTTCGCCAAGTCGGACGCCTTGAAGGCCGCGACACCGCCAAACTGCGCGGGAGCGCCAACCGCTTTGAATTGTTTGATGACCTCCCAATGGAACAGGAGAAATCCGTGACTTCGCGCGTTGGTGTGCCACGCGAAATGAATCGGGCCGAGGCCATTGAGAAACGCCAGACGGCGCTGCGAACCCGCAGGAAACAACAGCGCTTGATTCTTGAGCGCCTCAAGCTGGGCTTTCGAGTTGATGTGCATGGCGCGGCTTCCTTTCGGTAATCATGGGACTCCTTTCCGAACCAAGAGCCAGATCAAATTTCAGCTTATTGCCTCCATAGTCCACATGGGGGTTTCACCCCATAGCGAAGCCGCCCGCACCGGCGCAATATTGAGTGTTGGAAACGCCCAAATCGCGGTGAAACCGAATTTCATAAACACGCTGTCAACCGGACGCCAACAGCAAGCCAAACTAAAGCACAAAAACATGAAGACCATGAACGAGAAGAAATATCCAGTGGGTGCAGTCATGCTGATCGCGATGGCCATGTAATGGACTAAACGCATGACCCACCGCCAGCCAAAGCTTTCACCCGCCCTCCGCATCACTGCGGCGGGATGTATCGTGCTTTGGTTGCTGGCGGCTTCGTGTTGCAGCATCGGGAATCTGTGCGGCGACGATCATCATGCAAAAGCAGACGCTCCCAAGACAGTCGTTCATCATGACAGCAACCACTCGCAAGAAGCGGAGGCTGCGGAACACGCGCATGGCGAAGCGAGCCATCCGCATGATTCCGAGCAGCCCTCACACGATTCGCACCCTTGCGAGGGCGACGGCGACTCCTGTTGCTCCACCCTGATGGCCACGGCTCAAATTGCCAAGCCTTTCAATGCCGCCCAGCCATTCCTTGAATCGTTGAGTTTTCTCTGCACGGTTCTTCAAGCGCGCGATCCAATGCTTGCCGCGCCCGAAACCAAACCGTTGCGCCAAGCTAAAGACCGCGATTGGGTCTTCACGCCACAGGTGTGTTTTGGTGCGGCGCATCGCAGCCTCGCTCCTCCCACTCTCGCCTGAGTTGAATCCTTGGCGCGCACGCGTGTGCGGCTGATTCAACGCTTCCGTTTGCCTCGCGTCGTTGGAACGCGCGGAAACTTTCATCCACGATCCATACCAGGTCGAACGACCGTGATTGATGACCGGAAAAGAAACACGACCACAAAAACCACAGTGCAATGACCGCAACCTTGAAAGAGAAAATAATGAATGAATCAAAGTCCGTGACCAAAGACCCCATCTGCGGAATGACCGTGGACGAAGCCACCGCTCTCCACGCCGACCGCGATGGAAAGACGTTTTACTTTTGCAGTGACCACTGTCGGCAAAAGTTTCTATCCACGCCCGCCGGCGCGAAGCCCGAGGAAAAATCGGGCGGCTGTTGTGGGTGACATCCCTGCACATGAGCCAGGCGACCACAGCAAGAAATGAATTTGCGATCACGACGTTCGCAGTAAAAGAAACCAAAACTCAACCACCAGATAGAACGAAACAGTTATGAAAACAAAACACAACCTCCTCAATAAAATCAGCCTTTGTTTGGGACTCGCGGTCGCCTTGGCGTTTGCGAGCGGCTGCTCGACAACCAGCAGCGGCGACGGAATGAAGCCAATGAAAGGCGGCGAGCACCAGATGATGCTCAATAAAATCGAGACCACGCAGGATTTTGCTGCGCTCAAAACCGACGATAGTTTTGCAATGGCATGCGCCAAGTGCAAGACCGTCACCGTGACGCGCGTGAAGCAAGGAGTGAAGGGTGCGGAGCTTCTGATGGCCAACGGGCAACCCACGGAACTGATCGGCACACATGCGTGCGCTGGTTGCAATTCCACCATCACAGTCACCGGTCACGCCAAGGGCAACATCACGGAACTCAAGCACAGTTGCGGGGCGTGCGGTGACGACTCCGCGTTCTGCTGCGCAACCAAGCCCGGCAGCGGCGCGACCGCAGGAATGGTGAAGTAACGCCCACACCGACCCGGACTGTGCTGGGCGGTGCGTGGGGAGACTCCAACTCCCGCGCCAAGCGGGGCGGGCAACACCATCACCAATACCGACTGACCTATGAATGCGAAAAACAAAGCCAAGCACGCCAACCCCGGCGGTGACTCGCCGCGCGTGTGCCTGGGATTGACGCACGCGACCGCGCAGGAAGTCTGCATCGCCGGTTCTTTCAACGACTGGCATCCGAGCGTGACGCCGATGGTTCGACTGGCCGACGGCAAGTGGGCGAAGGAACTAGCGCTGCCGCCAGGACATTACGAATACCGTTTTGTCGTGGATGGCCAATGGGTGGACGACCCGGCGGCGACGGAGCTTATCCCGAATTCTTTCGGCACGGCGAACGCGGTGCTCGAAGTGCGCTCTACCACGCCCGCGCCGGTCGCATCGTCGGGTGCAGCGGCTCGCGTGGACATTCCCCCCAAGCGAACAACAGGAAATTTACCGCCGCCGTCGAGGGCAACAGCCCAGCGCGGGGTAGTAAGAAGTGTGGCAGCGGTAAGCCGCTGAAATCCGGCGGCGCATCAAATCGCTGCCATAACCAAAAAAGAAAAAACATGAAAACAACTCGGCTCAACAAAATTGCCCTGACAGCAATGTCACTCGCGGTGTTCGCAGGCAGTGCTGGAATAATTATTGCCGGTGAAACTTCGAGCATAGGCGAGGTTGCCCAGGTGATCCAACTGCACGCACCCAACAATGCGGCGCAGACGGTCACCATCTGGACATCCAAGACCATCCCTCGAAGCACTGGCAAAATTGCGACCGCCAGGAACGGAGTTCCGAAAGTAATCCAACTGCCTGCGTCGAACAGCTCCATGCAATCAGTCACCGTCTGGACGGGCAGCACGGCGAAGAACATTGACGTAGCGCCGCGCAAGTAAACTGAGGAGAAGATTACGAGAATGAAGCTCACGAAAATGCTCCTCAGCGCAACACTGCTGTTCACTACGGTGAACAGCAGTTGGGCGCTGCCTCCGAGACAACACGCCGTCCGTGGAGTCATTGAGAGCATTGACCAGAGCACCCACACACTGACCGTCACGCCAGCGAAGGGAGGCAAGCCGCTGCTGTTTGCCTGGAAAGACTCCACGCGCTTCAGACAGGGCTGGAGTCGTCTTTGCATCGGTGCGCTGCAATGGGGCTCGCCAGTGAGGATTTATTACCGCCGCGAAATCGGCCAGTTAGTGCCGCGCGAAATAAATCTGCGTAGCGACGCGGGAACGCCCTGCGCCAGTGGCCAGTGCTGCGCGAAGCGGAGCTAAATGCCCATGAGAACCTTTCGGCGCTGCCGTTGATAATGGACCAACCCACAAAGATGACGACAACTAAACCAACTCAACAGAAAGACACAGTTATGAAAGCAAAACACAATTACCAAAGTGTCAACCCCTACAACGGCAAAATCCTCAAGACGTTCAAGGAACTCACCGACGCCCAACTTGAGAAGGCGCTTAAAACCGCCGCGACCTGCTTCGAGTCATGGCGGCACACGACCTTCGCCCAGCGAGCAGCCGTGGCCGCAAAAGCCGCCGCCATCATGCGTGCGCGTTTGGACGAGTTCGCTCGCCCGGTGACGCTGGAGATGGGCAAACTCATCGAGCAAGCGCGCGGCGAAGTCGCGTTGAGTGCGGACATCATTGATTACTACGGCAAAAACGCCGAACGATTCCTCGCCCCCCAAAAACTCAAACCGAGTTCAGGCGAAGCCTTGGTTGAAAGCGCGCCGTTCGGCGTGCTCTTTGGTGTCCAGCCGTGGAACTTTCCGTATTACCAGCTCGCGCGCTTTGCTGCGCCCAACTTGATGGCGGGCAATGTCGTCATGGTGAAACACGCAGGGTGTGTTCCGCAATGCGCCATCGCCTTTGAAAAACTGTGGCTGGAGGCGGGTGCGCCAGCGGGCGCATACACGAACCTGCTCATCTCGTATAACCAGGTGAATCGCGTGATTGACGATCCCCGGATAAAAGGTGTGGCGCTGACCGGCAGCGTGGAAGCCGGAAAACGAGTTGCCGCCAGAGCGGGACAAAACCTCAAGAAGTCCACGATGGAACTTGGCGGCAGTGATGCCTTCATCGTGCTCAAGGATGCCGACCTTGCCAAAACGGTCGAGTGGGCGGTCTGGGCCAAGATGAACAACACCGGCCAGTGCTGTGTTGCGGCGAAGCGTTTCATCATCGTCGAAGAACTGGCCGACCGTTTTCTCGAAAAGTTCCAGACCGCGCTGGCGGCACTCAAGCCAGGCGACCCGATGGACAAGGCGACGACGCTTGGCCCTCTGTCCACGGAAGCTGCGCTGGTAAAGCTTTTGGATCAAGTCAAACGCGCCGTCGCCAAGGGCGCGACTCTGGTGATGGGCGGCAAACGCATTGATCGCCCTGGCTCGTTCATGCAGCCAACCATCCTCACGAACATCAAGCCAGGGAATCCTGCCTTTAGGGAGGAATTCTTCGGGCCAGTCGCGCTTTTCTTCCGTGTTAAGAACGAGGACGAAGCCGTAGCACTCGCCAATGACTCGGAATTCGGCTTGGGCGGTTCGGTCTTCACTGCGGACGTGGCGCGCGGCAAACGCCTGGCCAGTCGCATCGACACCGGCATGGTGTTCATCAATCACCCGACGTGGACGACGGCGGACTTGCCGTTCGGCGGCATCAAGAACTCCGGCTACGGACGCGAGCTTTCCAGCATGGGCATTCAGGAGTTCGTCAACAAAAAGCTGGTGCGCGTCGCTTCGATCAACGCTCCGGCCTAGCAAGAAATTTGCGAACATGTCGTTCGCAGCAACAACAAACAAAAACACAACAAGCAGAAAGACACAGTTATGAAAATGAAAAACAGCATCCTCAGCAAAATCATCGCGGTGACACAATCAAAATGGATACAACCGGCGTTAATGACGTTGGCCATCCTCGTCGCCGTCCTCGGCGTGGCCGGCTGCAAACCGCACCATTGATCCACCCTTCAACAACGAAACAAACACAAAAAAAAAGCTATGAAAATGAAACACAACCTCCTCAGAAAAATCAGCCTCAGTTCGAGACTCGCCGTCGCCGTGGCATTCGCAGCGTGGTTGCCCGGCACAGCCCGCGCAGCCGAACACGACATGATGCAAATGGAACACATCACGACCCAGGCGCAGGCGGAAGCATTGAAGCCCGGCGATTCAATGGCCATGACCTGCACCAAGTGCAAGGACGTCATGGTTCAGAAAGTCACCACCGACAAGGCGCACGTTAAAATGATGACCGTCGGTGAAAAGCTTAAGTGCAGTTGCGGCGGCAATGTCGAAGTGGTCGCCACCGGCAAAGGGTCGGGCAAAAACGCCGAAGTGAAGCATGTCTGCTCGAAATGCGGTGACGACGCCATGTTTTGCTCCGCAGTCAAACCCGGCAGCGGCAGCATGAAGGACATGGACCACGAGAAGAAGTAACCAGACCGCGCCCATTCCGGCTGGGCCGGGCTGGTGTGAGCGACGCCGCGACAGGCTGCCACACCAGTCCAGCGCTCAGCCTCAAGGCGCGAACCAAAACGAAAAATAAAACACAAACTGAATATGAAAAATCGAGTCCCAATTATCACAACCTGTCTCATCGGTGCCGGCCTGCTGGCCGTGGCAACCTTCGTGACCGTCGGACAGAATTCCGACCCGGCTTACACGGCTCATTCGGCTCATGTGGCCGCTGATGCCAGCCAGGCGGGCAGGCAGACCGTCGAAGCGCAGTTGGCGGAAATCCTCGCCAGAATTGAGCAACTGGAGGCCAACACCCAACAGCAACCCGGACAATCCTCTCCTTCCGGCGCGATGCCGATGGGCGCAGGAAATCCCTCTCGCATGAAGCCGATGCCCGGGATGGGGTCAGGCGCAAAGCCGATGCAGGGAGGAATGGCCGGCATGGGTCGCGGACCAGCCCTCGCCGATCAGATGGCGGAACTGCGCGGCAAAATGCAGCGACTGGAAATGACCATGCAACAGCAATCCGGGTCGTCATCCGGCGCGATGCCGATGGGCGGCGCGGGCGCAATGGGGTCGGGCACGAAACCGATGCCGGGAAAAATGTCCGGCATGAGTGGCATGGGCGGAGGCGCATCACCTCCGAGCGGGGAGATGGGCATGATGGGTATGAAGATGGATAAGATGATGGGCATGATGGGCAAAATGATGGGCGGCATGGGCGGCGGCGCTAAGCCGGCTGCTGCCGCACCGATGGCCGGCGGGGGCATGGCCATGATGGACGACGACATGATGGAAATGGGCGGGATGGGTGGGGGCGCTATGCCCGCTGGAGCAGCACCAGCACCGGGAATGAGCGGTGGTGGGGGCATGGGCATGATGGACATGGATAAAATGGAGATGGCGGGGATGATGGGCATGATGGGCGGCATGGGTGGTAAAGGCGGTTCCAGCATGGCCAAGTCTTCGACGATGCCGGGCTTTCCAGGATCATCGCATCTTTACCATATCGGCTCGACGGGCTTTTTCCTCGACCACCCGCAGTGCATCGCGTTGAGCACCGAGCAGAAGATGATGCTGAATCAAATCAAGGAACAGGCGGCGCTGGACAAGGCGAGTGCCAGCCGAAGTGTGCAGGAAGCCGAGCAAGACCTTTGGACACTCACCGCCGCCGATCAACCGGACAACGCCCAGATCGAAGCCAAGGTTGCGGAGATCGAAAAATTCAAGGGGGATGTCCGTCTGCGGTTCATCAGCGCCGTCGGCGACGCCGCCAATGTCCTAAACGATGGACAACGCATGAGCCTCACCGGTTTCGCGCCACCCGTGGCTCCCGCGCCCGCTCCTGCCGCTCCCGCTGCGGCTCCAATGGCCGGCGGCATGAGCGACATGTGAGCGGACAAAACACCCGGAGGCAAAACATGAAAAAGACCGATTCAAAACCAGTCGAATTCTTGTGGCACGCGCCCGATACCGTCTCTGTCGCGGCGGAGCGAAAAGGTTTTACGAAAACATGGATAACCATCATGGCGACAGCCGCACTAACGGTGGGAATGTTCTTCGTCCAATCCTGCTCCAATGGTGCCAAGGCTGGCCCCAATGGAGGTGACGTAGTGGCATTGAACGATGGCAAGACCAGCGCGGAAGTGCTGGCCAATGCCGATTCCGGCGAAGTCATGGTTCATACATGGGACAATGACCTGAAGTCAGCCCACCCCGTCGCAGCCAGACCACTGACGATGGGAACGGACGCGAATCAAATCCAATTGGAGCCGCACCCGTTGGCCAGCGATCCACCCGGCTATTGCAGCCGGTTTTACGGACGCGCGGATTGGCTGCGGGGCGGCAACGTTCATCACGTATGGTTAAGCCACTCTGGCGCTGCAAGCGGACACCAGAATT
>ERZ1292630.5182-Hain-H41-02um-R3-5182-length-10782-cov-9_pt1 | contig 10782 bp, 3 predicted proteins | sample MGYA00564408_ERZ1292630 | MGnify/ENA primary metagenome ERZ1292630 (study PRJEB36523, sample SAMEA6512641) | groundwater metagenome | collected 2019-01-08 | study: AquaDiva: Metagenomics assemblies of 32 groundwater samples
TTTGACAATTTTTGACTTTTTTTCCAAATGTTTTTCGGAAAATTGTGGTTTTCTGTTGTGCAAAAAATTCAACTCAAAAAAGCAATATTTTTGCCACTATCTCCTGCCCGCGGGCTTTCAATTGCTTCTTAGATCATCGAAAACGGTACGACTTCACGGTTACGTCGGGCCTTGGCCTTCCCAGTGTAACGTACTGTAGGTTGTCGTTGATTGATCAAATCCCTCACCCACGAAAAAGGAACACCCTCTTAATTGCCGCTAATTAAAACGATCAAATCATGACAAAAATGATTCCTCCAGGAGGAGATCCCTTCTGCGCCCGGTCTGCCGCTGCTTTTGGCACTGGCCAGGCTCAGCGACCTGGCTGGACGCCGTCCACCGCGACATGGCTGCGGCGGTCAAGGACGTCCTCGCAGGCCAGAGTGCGAGGCGCAGGAACGTCTGCACGAGCGACGGCCGCAGCCGCAGCTGCACCGCTTGTCGACACGCCGTCGGTCGATGCGCTGGTGCTGCTTCCGTTGCGCAAGTGTCGTTCGTCTTCGACGCCTTATTCTCAACACCTACGGTCGCAGGACCGCCGACTGGATCACAACCAGAAACATGGCGGCAAACCCGCGAGCGTCCTCCACATCTGCTTACGAGGAGAGGAACCTACGAGTAAATCTTTATCTTTGCGCAACCAGCGCAGCTCACTTTGAATTCGGCGCAAAACGCGTCCCGTCATCACATGGTTCTCTTACACTTGTGATTCTTCAAAGCAAGTCATCGTCATCTACAGGCCGTCTCCGTTGCTGGCCGACCCGTAGCATGGGCTCGCTCGATGCGGCCGGCCGTGCGTTCGCCTCACCGCCGCCGTTGCGTTTGAACAGGATGTAGCCAACAATCGCGATGAGCAATGCGCATCCCCCGCCGATTGCCCCGAGCTGCCAGGCAGGAGCCGATTGCAGCCAGCCGACCGGCCCTGGAACGGGCGGTGGGGCAGTGGCGGCACCGCGAACTTCGAGGACACCTGCGGCCTGAGCGGTGGGATCTGAGGCATAGTCCACCTGAATGAGCTGCTGAAACGCGGATCGCTGACCATCATCAGACCCGCGGAATTGTAAGTGAAGCTCTAAAGACGCGCCAGCAATACACTGCGTTCTGTCGGCGGCCGACGGCTCTGGAAGGTCCAACGCACTCGGGTCGATCGACTGGCCTGAGGAGAGGCGCTTCCCCGCCTCCTTCACCAACCACGACTTTACTGCTGCGGCCGTCGCATCGCACCTTACCCTGATTGTCGCGACGAAAGGTGCTACCGTCGTGGTTGTGGCGCCGGCTGCCGTCGTGGTCGTGGCGCCGGCTACCGTCGTGGTCGTGGCGCCGGCTACCGTCGTGGTCGTGGCGCCGGCTGCCGTCGTCGTCGCGCCGGCTGCCGTCGTGGTCGTCGCACCGGCTACCGTCGTGGTCGTGGCGCCGGCTGCCGTCGTGGTCGTCGCGCCGGCTACCGTGGTGATCGTGGCAGTTGAACTGGCCGTGGAAGTGTTCGTTGAACTGAGGGTGCCCGTAGTGGTGGATGTCGGTGGCGAAACGAACGCCACCTCGGTGTCCACTTCGCCAGAAAGGGTGCGACAGATATCGTCGACATTGGGACACACGACGATGCCGCTGTAGGGCGCAGTCGCGTTCACGAAGCTTTCGCGCCCGTGATTCGGACAGGTGATCCAATTCGGCGTGGCCTGCATAATTTGCACGTACGCAACACCTTCCAACGACGAACTGGGCCTCACCGCGGCAACGGCTGCCGTGCTGGCAAACACACAACGCACTTTCGCACAACGCGCTCGAGTGTTGGTCGATGCTGAATACCCTTTCTTTATTACGTCTTTAACGCGGACGCACCGGCCTGCTGCACCGTAGTAATAGCCGAACACGTCTTCGTTCTGCGTTAGCACGGTCGTGTTCGGCTGATCACAAGGCTGTCGGTCACTGTACGGCTGCGCCATCGGGCATGAGTCGACAAACGGAATTGAGCCCCCCAGCACGTCATTGCCCGGGTAGTATTGAAAGGCCAGAGGCAGTGCTTTGGAAGCGCTCGCCAAGGCACAGAAAGCGAGGTATCGTCGATCGGCCGTGCAAACAGCCAGGGACGTGTTCGGTTCGAAGCAAAATAAATCTTTGGTGACGTTGGTCGACCGGGTCGCCAGTGACGTGGCCGCCAACGTGGTAGTGGGTTCAAGGAGACCGCTGGCAATAGCCGAATCCATGATGGACGTTGGAACGGACGCAAACGTGTCATCCACACACTTCTTGGTGAAGAAGCTGCAGCCAGCATTCCGCCCCCACGCCTGTTGCTGCGCGGTCGGCAGATTTAGGACGTACGACGTGTTGATTTTGTAATGGCCGGAGTCCTCAAAGAGTGCCAGCGTGGCGTTCGTCACGTAACCACCCACTGCAGCACTCATCACATCGTCGTATGAATTGCGGCGCTCCCAGTGAGAACCGACGGATCCAGAGGATCCCTCGTCTTCCAATTCAAGGTACTCCAGCGAAGGGCATGAATAGTACTGCTGAGCCACCTTCACGGTACTACTGCCGTTGAAAACCGTGATAATTCCGACCTTGTCTCGAATGCCAGACACATTCCGCAACGGGACGTACGGCATGCGCGTTCCAGGATTGGTTTCATTTTCTTTGACGAATCGACTTTGAATGAACGAGCCGCTGAATCCCAAGGCATGCATGAGCTCGTGAATGCCCGTCAGCACCAAGGCGGTGTTGTGCTTGATGTACTGCGTTCCAAGGCTGAATTTCTTGTTTATGCCCGCCGGGTGGGTCTCGTTGTCGGCAGCCCAATACAGATAGCGGGGGGCGAAATTCACTCTCCCCACAATCGGCCGTCCGTATTGATCATATCCGCAACTGCCAGCGAAGGCGACCACGCCATCATCGGTCTTTCCCGCCCCGACGTAAAGGGTGAAATCCGTGTCGTTGACGCCGTAATTCGTATGCTCCCCTGGCACGGTGAAAAAGCTGCACGCACCTTGTGGTATTTTAAGGTTGCCAGTGACAGGAGAAACTGAGAACATCAAGCTGAGTTGCTGGATCGTGGCCGGCAGCACCGTGTTGAGAAGCAAGTCGCGTTTCTCTGGTGTGAAAACGTCTTCTGGGTCAACGCAGTTCACCGTGTTGCCTTTAAAATCAGGACTGATGCCCGAACCTATCGCGGTACAGTAGCGAGACGCGTTGAACAGATCAACGGTCCCCAATGTGAAGCGCATAGGAAGGTACCCTGTTTGATTTAGACCCTGCTGAGCGAAGGCGTGCCCCGCACGCTGTGAAGGAGACGAATACCGCGTCGTTCCATATGGGGTTGGGATGATCGGGTCGGCGCCGTGGTGATGCATCAGCCTTTGAAAGTCCGGGTCATCGTGGACACAGCGTGCGTCAACTGTGGTGGCGGCGAGGAGAACGAAATACAATGCCCCCGCGACCAGCCTAAGGTGATCGGCCATGCTGGTGTCAAGTGAGGGAAACAACCGTGCGCGTAGTCCGTGGTCCCCCTTTGCTGTTACTCGTACAATGTTTCATCAAGATCCCTTCTAGTTGGTACAGTAGTACCGACACAGTGTAGTGTGACACTCCAAGTGTGACACTGTGTGGTGAAAAGACGTGGTCGTCGTCGTCTGGGGGAAATCAAAATCTACTGAACTACTGGCGATCTATTGGCCCTCTGCCACACTGCTGCGGTGGTGTGACTTTCGGGGTCTCTTTCCACGCGGCGTCCAGTAACGCCGTGAACGCCGCCTCGCTCCTCATCACGAAGCTGACGTCAAGAAGCAACTGGTTCAAATCTCTGGTCAGAACGTCGTCGTTGAAACCACCCATCCTTTTAAACGCCGCGCGGGGGGCTTCGGACAGCAGCGTTAGGAACTGCTCCTGAACGCGATCTGATGTCATTTCCACGGTGGCAGTTGCTGGTGCGAAGATGGCTCTGAGCCCGGCAGCGGACCAGTCTGTGACCCGGCGAAATTCCGCGGTCCGAACTTTCCCTTCATCTGCTGGGTCGAGACGATGAATGACACGCCGCACGCTGCTCAACTCCTTGTCTGTCGGATGGCTGTGAAACAAGGAGGCAATGACGGCGTCGACTCGAGCAGCAGGCGCTCCTCGCTCATTGATCTCTCCCCGTGTCAAAAGCTTGATCAAGGCGACGGCTTCCGCCCCAAGATCGAGTTCGACCGATGTGCGAGGCAATGCCGTCGGCGGGGTGGCTGTCGCGTCTGCGCGACCGCATTCAAGTATTGTTCTCAGTCCTGCGGCATCCACGAGAGTGTTCCCAGCTAGCAGCTTCGCCTTCAAGCAACGCCGCACGTCCCGCACCCGCTTCATCGCACCAGGCGATCTCAAAAATCGGCGAAGATTTTCTTCGCAGGTTGGTAATGGCTTCAAATCCGCCGGATCGACGTACTTTTTCAACTGTCGTGGAGGTTGCGATTCGAGCGCCAGTTGTCGATCGACGGACAGCGAATGCGAGCGAAAGTGAGACGGCAAACTTTGAATGGGAAGTGTCTTGTCGCATTCCGTGCACCGGATGTGAAGCAACTGATCGGACAGGAACGATGCCGCCGCGTTATACTTTTCGAGGGCCGCCTCGCTCAGCACGGTGGGAACCACAGGCGGTTGTGGCAGAGGAAAGCGAAGGCACTTGGGCAGGTGGCTGACGAGCTGCTTGACCTCTTCCTTGCAGAGCTTGGCATGCTCCGCCAACTGCGAAGCGGATTTTCGTTTGCCACAGTAGCAACAGACAATGCCAGAATTAGCACCGTCACCCGTGGCAACCAACTTTGCCGATTGCTGTTGGAGTGCGGCACCCAATGACGCGGATAGCGGAGGCACTATCCACTCGCAAAACTCATCAAATAGCAATTGCCCACCTCCGTTCTTATCGCACGCGTCAAAAATCTTTCCAATTTCGGCATCGCTTTTGTCTGCGTTGCATCCGAGGATGCGGCAGCCGTGAATGAATTCGGACTTGTTAATGCGACGGTCGCCGCCCGTGGACGACGTTGAAACGGCGCCGTCGATCAACTGGAAAACGGCGAAGGCCTTTGTGTATACGTGTAGCAAGACCACAAGTCTGCGAAACTCAGACTTCGAAATGAACCCCGTTCGGTTCGCGTCGGCCGCGCGGTAGGCCCGCATCAAACTCGGCTTGTGGTTAAAATGGGGCCACGCTTCGACGATGAGTTTGTCGATCTCTGCAAGTGAAAGCATGCCGTTTCCATTGACGTCCGCGCGTGTGAATGCTTGTTGGATATCGTGGAGAGTGGGTAGGGTGGCCGACTTCGCGGTGAACGTGAGCATGGCCGCGGCGGAAGGTATCTTGGAGGTCGCGGCCTTCGTGTTGACGAACGCTTTGGAGCTTGACAGGTCTTGCTCCAACAACGCAGAGCAAAATTCATCGAAGAGAATGTGCCCCGCCCTGTCGGTGTCCATTTTTTGAAAAAGGTGGGTCAGAAGACTTGTCGACTCCGGCGAGGTCATGGCTCGCTGCAAATTCACGACAAACGTTTCCTTGGAAGCCCGTTCGGTTGGAGCGGCACGGCTTGGTGTCGTACTTGTGCTTCGTGCCGCGGTCGCAGCCGTGCTTGGTGGTGGCGACGCCATGGCGGCCGCCAAAAGGGGCGATCTCGCAAGCGATGTCCACAAATCGGGCAGCTCCGTCATCTGCAGAAATTCCCCGAGTGAGATTCTCCCGTCGCCATTTCGGTCGATACGAGCGAAAACTTCGTGCAGCGCGATGAAAAGCGCGATGTGCTTCAGAAAGTCGACGAATTCCTTGCGACTGAGAAATCCGGTGTTGTTCTTGTCGCAAAAACGGAACGCCCGCATTAAGGCCGCCTTTTTGTTGAATTGCGGCCACAGCTGCAGCACCGCTTTATCCACCTCTGCCAGCGACAGCATTCCGTTGCCGTTGAAATCGACTTGCTTGAAAAGCTGTTCAGCCGTCGGAACCACTGGCTCTGCGGATGCTGCCGCTGGCTGCGACGGTGGCGGCTGGGACGGCAGTGGTTGGGACGCCCCCCGTGGCTGTGATGGCGGCAACGTCTCCGTCCTTGCCGCAGAAATCGGACGAGCAACTGACGGCTGAATCGTCGCTGAACTTGGCCGCAACCCTGCATTTGGCTGCGTGTAAGAACCAGCTTGCGTGCTCGGTACAATTGGCGCAGTGCATGGTTCGACTGTGCCCCCCACAGGACCCTTTGGAGCTCGACTTGTCGCTGAGACCGAAGCGGCACCCGCTGAAACAATCGGTGACGGGGTGACGGCATCTCGTGCCTTTTCCCCAACAGCCGCCATAACCACCGTGTCGTTTGCTGTGCGAGGCTTTCCTAGGCCCGCGCTCTCGACATAACATCGGTTGTCCACACCTCTCGGTCTTGCCACTGCGTGACGAACGTTCTTTTCACCAAACCCCAGCGTGGAGAACATTGGGCCTGTTTGTTAAGAAAAGGGAACCACCGCCTCCACACTGTAAAGGCGAACCGGAATTTTCAAGTCAACTATTGTCAACTAACGCCACCGCCAATGCCCTTTGATGCTCCGTCTTCAACTTCTTTCGCGATGTACAAAGGCCGGCCAAAGAAGGCCAACCACCAATCCTTGGCTTGTCTAAACGTTCCCGTCCCCCCTAAAAACAATAACTTGTGAGGAAAGGGTGTGTGTTGTAAGATTACTTGAGCATCACAGCGTGGTGAACCGAGACGATGGTTGGGGGTTCGAGCATGGTCACCTTCCCCGGCTTCGATCCGAAGGTCACCACCGGAAACGCGCTCCGAGATGGTTGCCAATGCGCCACACGACCGTCATCTAGTTGGCGCCCAAAGACGTCGAACACCGACAACTTGGCCATGCCGTGCGGTCCGATGGCGACGCGGATTTTGACAACTCGCGGCATGCCTTGCGCCGGGCACAGCCACACGTGCGCCGATCCCGGGGTGTCAATATTCCTCGTGACCACCACGCCCAAACCAACGTATTCTCCCGGTTCGTCCACTCGGAGCTTCCACTCGACGCTTTGAAATCGTTGCGTCATTCCGCGAAGATCATGATTGAACAAGCACGCACCCGAGCCACGGCCGACCGCACGAATCGGTGACAGATGCGATATGGAAACGTTGGCGGAAGGATCCATGGCAGCCACCGCGCCTGACCGACGGTCCGACGAGGCAAGCGCAGCCGTTCCCGCGAGAGAGCCGCGGGATGACAAAATGGACGCGGACGAGGAACGCCTGCGCGCCGGTGAAGGGCGCAAGGGGACTCCGGCTCGAAACGGCGTGTGTGGGCCAGCCGGTTCATTGCGGCCCCCTCCACCGCCGACGGTCGGTTTGAAATCGATGTCGTTGATCATGGCGATGATGTGCTCCAGCGCGAAGGTACGCCCGCCTCGAAGATCATGCTCGCCCACTCGACTCGCCAGGGCAGCGGCGGACAGCACTGGCTTGTCGAGCAGCGCCACAGCACTCGCGATCGACGCATATTGTGTCGACGTCGGTGCGTCGCCGTTCTTTTTCACTTGGTTCTTCTCCTCGTCATCGTTACCATCAAGGCACTTTCCCGTTCCACTCTTGAGGCGACGCAGCTGCTCTAGCGACGTCACCAGGTGCCGCCGAGTATCCACTTGACCGAGGATGTCTCGTGCCAGCGGAAACAGCGCGCGGTCCTCCTCGGCACGGACTTGTGCCTCGACCTCCTTCTCTTTCATGGAAATAGCTTGACGTAGAAGCTCGAATTGACCCGCGATCGCGGCCCGGCGGCTCACGAACGCGCTGGATACTTCTTGATGGCGCCGCACGAAGGGCGGAAGCGAGCCGTCAATGGAGGCGAGCTTGCTGTTCAGCGACGATTCAACGGCGACGGCCGTCTTCCCGCGGAACAAGTCGCTCAACACGACAACGCCGTTCGAGGACTTTGAGCGTGCGCCAACAGCACCGCCGCTGCTTCCGGATGCCGAGTAGCCGCAGAGAGCGCAAAGCAACTCGCGAGACTCCAAGTTGTACAGCTGCAGCGGGGTGTGGTGGATGGGGCAAACAACGACTGCCTCCTCCCCATACGCGACCCAAGTGACGTCAATGACGCAGAGCGGCCTCACGAGACGAGCGGGAACCACGAGCACCGCGTCTTGGGTCACGTAGCAGCCCAAAGACGGAAAGCGTGCCGGAGAAGGGCTGGAGCTGCCGCCGTCGTCGATCCGTCGGTTCGGCGACGGCATGGCTCGCACCCCCCCCGGCTGGAGAAGGGCCGACGCCGAGTGGGCGCCCGTTCGATAAGCGCCCGACTCATCCGAGCTCATGATCATGGATTCTGCCTCGGAGAGCGACAAGGCGAAATGCATCCGGTCGCACATCACTTCACAGAGGACGTACGTCGACGTTCGCTGCCCGGTGACGTCGGACTTTCGAGACGTGACGGGGGACAATTGTACTTGCGGTTGCAATTGCAGCCGCTTCGTTTCGACGTTTTCCCACAATCCTGTCTTGGCAAGGGACGCCGCCTCCGCTGAACTGCGAATGATGCTCGCCGCAAAGATTGCCGGTCCCGATGCACGGTTCCCGCCTGTTTTTGCAAACGAGGGTTGCTGCGCGGCGAAGGGGCACAGCCGCGCGTTGTGAACTCGGGAAACGTGTCCCGCAAATTGCTGAGTCGCCAGAAGCTGTGAAAATTGCTCCAAACGCATTGACTTTTCCCCCGTTCGATCGGCTTCACGTGCGGCCGGCGGCTCCGCCGCGTCGTTCAGGTGTTCCTCATCCGTTGCGCGGGTCTCGAGTCCGTCAGGGCCTTCCACGTGCCCATCGGAGCCGCTCGCCCTTTTCGCCTCCACCGTCACGTCTTGCTTCGCCTTGGTCTCTTTTGGCGTGGCAAGCGAGGTGGACGACGATCGCCGGACAGGTGTGGTGCGTCCCGTTGCGGTGGCTGGGCGACTAGTGCCTCCCCTGTCCGTCGGGAGGGGGGGGGGATGGGGGGCAGCCTTGTCGGCCGCTTGACGCCTGACATTGAGAGTTGGACTTGTGGTCGTCGACGTCCGCTTCGTTTTGCCGGCGTCGATAGCAGTTGGAATTTCGCTCTTCTTCTCGGTTGTGGAAGCACGATCTTTACCGGCTGCGGCATTCTGCGGAACGGACGGCACAGCTGACAATGGCGGCACCACGACTCCAGGGTCCTCCGGCAGCGTTTTCTCTCCCGCTCCCTTTGTCGTTCCGCTTCCCTCCAGATTGCTAGCTGCACGGCGTGCCATATCGGCTTGCTTTTGCGCGAGTTCGGATATCAGCCCCTTGGGCGGCTGGGCAGCGGGGGCGGCCGCCACCGCATCGGTCAGGTGGATGGGAACGGATGGTGGTTTAGGGTCCGCCTGGGTAGCGAGCTTGGCACCCAGCGACGACGACGGAGGCGGGGGCGGTGCCTCCACGTTAAACTTTGGGGCGTCGTCGTCGTCACTATCGAGAGCAGCGACCCGTTCCGCCAACGTGAGCGTTTTCGAGAGTGCGGGAGGTGGAGGTGGCGCCGCCACTCCCTTGTCATCGGAGGGATCGAATTCAACGCTGTCCTCATCCTCCGACACCGCCTCTTGGTGGTGCCCGCCCGTATCGATCGTGACTGGACGCGCGGCAGGCTGGCCAACACCCGCCGGGGGCGCGGCGGCAGGAACTGGCGCGGCTTGCATCGGTGAACTCACGTGCTTGAAGGAAAAATTCATCGAAGGCTGCGCCATCAGCGCCGGATTGGCAGGTGCGACGGCGGCGGTGGTGTTGGTGGCGGCAGGAGGCACCCCAGCAGCCGGGGTCGGCGCCGCCGAGATGTTTGGAGGTGGAGGGGGCGCCGCGGCACTGCTTGGCGTGGTCGAGCCTGACAGCGAGGTCAGTCCGGGCGGCCGCGAACCGGGCGGCATCATCATGACGGGCGGCGGAGCTCCTCCTCGCTCGCCCGCGCTGCCCGTGCTCATGGACGACCCGGTGCGCGCCATTGGTGGGACCACGACGGGATTCCCGAATGCGCCAGGAGGGTGCTGGTGGTTGTGCTGGTGATGCATGAAGTACGGCGGCGGGGGATGAAACCCACTTGGTGCCGCCGCCGCGGCACCTGGAGGCATCATCACGACTGGCGGTGGGTGATTCGCCCCTGGCGTCCCAGGCGTCGCCCCCGGAGGTAAGTGATACTGGTGATGCACCAGTTGCGGCGGGGGCATGCCTTGGCCAGGCACCACCTGCGACTGGGACAGCGGGTGTGGCGCGCCGCCGCCGGGTGGCACCATGAACGCATGGGCTGCGCGCATGACGTGGAAACTGGCCGGGTACCGCGTGGTGGGGATGCCGGAGGGCTGCGGTAACGGCGTTGGCGCGGCGGGACTCGGCGATGCCGCGTGCGGGACAGCGGCAGAGGCTGCCGGTGGAGCCGGGGTCGGTTCGACTGCCGCAGCGGGAGGCGCGGAAGGGGGCGGTGGTGGCGTCGGAGTTGACAGGGCGGCGGCGTCGGCGGCCGGGACTGCAGTCGCATGCGGTTCTACGTCTGCAACCGGGGCTGGAACAGCAGGTGCCGGGGCGGCAACAGGTGCTGGGGCGGGCGCGGCAACAGGTGCTGGGGCGGGTGGCACCGGCGGGGGAGGCATGTCAGCCGTATCTAACGTTCCCCTTTCAAATGTGAGAACACTGGGAACTTGTACCGGGTAATTGAAGGAGGAACCACTCAGCATTTTCCAAAGAGTCGGCCGGACAACAGACCCGTGGGGGGGGGGGGGGGGGGGGGGGG
>ERZ1292630.5184-Hain-H41-02um-R3-5184-length-10781-cov-6_pt1 | contig 10781 bp, 2 predicted proteins | sample MGYA00564408_ERZ1292630 | MGnify/ENA primary metagenome ERZ1292630 (study PRJEB36523, sample SAMEA6512641) | groundwater metagenome | collected 2019-01-08 | study: AquaDiva: Metagenomics assemblies of 32 groundwater samples
GGCCTTAGGGGGGCGGGAACTAGAGTATGTCCTAGGGGGGGGGAATACTTAAACTAAGTATGGGCCAACACGTTGACAGAACACTTCTCCTCCTTTCACGTTCAACCAGCCCACCGAACGCAAGGCACGACCGGGGAGGGCGACAGCGGAAGACCCGAGCTCGTGGAATAGTTGCAGACAGTACCAGACGGTCGATGGTGATACCCGGCCGTATCGAGGTACAGGCCAGCGGCCAAAGGATATTCGACAGCCCAACACTTTTCATGATCAGCCCCGTTCGCGGAAACGAGTTGCAACAGGCACAACTCGGGAGCGGCGATTTCACTTGTGGAATCGATTCTGAAGCGCCGTAGATCGTGGTTCCATCGAGCGGCAGGACGCAATGATGAGTCGCGGCTACTGCGTTGAGGAAAATCAACCAACGGCATCGACAGCAAGCACCGGCGGCGACGAGCATCGGGCAATACTTCTGACAACGAGTCGGAGGAGAAGCAACGCTCAAGGAATACAACTTCTGCAGAGTGGTCCGTTTCGGCAACCTCGAGAAGCTCCGGGAGCAACTCTGATGGCACCTCCGACGCGCTTTCAAGCGGCATCTCCCACGTAAGGACAGCCACGTAATGGAACCACGCAGCCGCCGCCGAGTCCTCCCCGTGATGGGGTTCCGTGCGAAGGGCGACGGAAGGGGAATGCGACTGCGGCAGCCACCGAGCGAAGGATTCCCCGGCAATCCATGACATCCAGTGGAAGAAGACTGATGCGGCGCTCCCAGAAGAGCTGGTGGCGGTGGCGGTTCGTGACTTCGCCTCAATCAACGTCATCAGTTTCTTCGCCAAGAGGACGGACAAATCCGGTCCATGAAACGTCGGTTCGGGGAACATCAGCAGGGACTCTGTCAAATGCGACGCGGGATCATTGCCGGGGTCGCACCATAGAAGAATGCTCTCTCCCACCAAATGAAACCGACGATTTTGAACAATGCCACCATGGTGGCCCGCGTCAACGCCAATGCCCGCGTCCACCCAATGGCCCGCTGTGGGGGTCACCGCCACGAAGAGGGGTGCAGCGTCCTGTGGCGGCTCCAACAGCCGAAAGGCGGACGACGGTAACGCTGCGTGCATCACGGCGGTGCTGCTCACCAGATCGTGTTTGCCCCGGATGACGAAGCTCGGCGGGGCACCAGCTGAGGTCGCCTCCTCGTCCGCCTGATGACCGGACACATTCGGCTGCCATCCAATTTGAAGCACATTGGCATGAGGGAGGGCAAACGTGTCCGGCAGCAACGTCAGCGGAACGTGCCCTCCTGCCGTCGGCATGTCAAGATTGGGAGCGTTCGTATCAGGTGCGGTGGTCGCCCGTCGGAGCAGCTGTGACGCTACGTCGTGACGCGTGCGCGGACCAAACAAAAATTCGTGCGGGTTCGGATGGGTGTGTCTAAGGGTGTCGTTGACGTTGATCGACAGGACCGGGTCGCATTCGTCCACTGCGACTCGACCCTTGCGTTCGTCCAAGCGCGACAACAGGCATGCCTCCGTCAGCGACAATGGTGCGCCGTGGGGAATCGCGTGGTACTCGGAGTATCGCGAGGGGTCGCGCTTGGCCAAGTACGTCGACGGGCTTGAGCCCAGGTTCGGAGCGAGGGAGAAATAGATAGTATACTGTTCACGCGAATCATAGAAAGAACCCGCCGCCGACGCCGCTTGTTGCGTGCCGTTGGTATCCGCCGCCTGACGCAACAGCGTCGCTCGGCCCTTGGCAGTTAGCAACAGGGGAAGCGTAAACCGAAGCGAATGCCGACCCATGCCGCCGCTGCCGGTCGTTGGGGGGAGCAGGTCAAATCCGAGCTTGTCGATGTCCTCGGGTGGGATCCAAACCGAAACTCGAGTCTCCGAAAGCGCAATGATGTGCCGTGGTTGGACGATCCGATCCGGAAAGTCGCCTTGGCGAGGTGCTGCAGTGGGCAAAGTGTCGCGACGAAACTCGTCAGCGGTTCGAAAAAACACGGTTCGGTTCCGCAGACGCATGTGGCACGGCGTGGGAACGCAGTCATCGAACCCTAGCGCCAGCGCCTTGCGAACCTCTTCAATCCACATGTGGTCGCTGGCAGTCCAATCACTGGCGCACGAGGCCTCAACCTGACCGTCGCACGGCGAGGAGGGTGCCGCGGGTCCCCGCACAGGTCCGTGGCCATTCAGCAATAGCCGGTCGTTCACCAGCTGGATCATGAACCTCAATCCGTCGTAACGGATGTTGTGCTCCGTGGCGTCGATGTCGGCGTCTGGCAGCGTTGCAACGGCCGGAGCGGCGAATGCCGCTTCTTGCATCCCGTCACGTGTGGTTTCGAATTGCCGCCAGCGTGAGAGCCACTCCGAACTCAAGCCGCCGCTGCTGCTGCTGGTCGTCGTGGGGGGCGCCACGACCGGACGCCGGTGATACGCAGACGGGTTGCCTAGGCTGCGTGCCGACGGCAGTGGAGTGCCATCGTGACGCGCGCCTCGAACGAACGGGTTCGACGGCGTGATGATCCACAGGACCGTCCCCGGATACGGCACGTAGCCTCCCCGGGAGGCAAACGGGACGCGATCGTTTGGAAGGATACTCTCGTCCTGCTCGAAGCTGGCACTAACGTCCGGGGCGAGCGTATCGCGGTACCGAAGAATGGGTCCGCAAGCCACCAACTCGGGCACTTGCATCGCCAAGGCAGTCACCGAGGGCCCTTGAGTGAGCAGAGGGCCTCTCGTACCGTTCGCGATGGTGCGCAAGAACTCTATTTCGGCGTCCTGGCGTTCTTCTCGCGCAGCTTGTGCAAATTTCGCGTTCCGACCCATGTGTTTCGCATGAGGCGAACCCGACGTCGCTTTCCACGGCACAACTTGTGAGGGTGCGACGATGTTCAACGATAGCTTGCTTCCGCCGGCGGTGACGCCAGCGCCGAGCAGCGACGACCGAGCGGCATCGAATCCCACGTGCATCTCGACCACAGGCGGCTGCCGCGATGCGAAGACCCAGCGGTCACCCTCTCCATGTGGTTGCACTGAGCTGGGCGTCGCAATGGCCCGGCACGAATCGGGAAAGATTCTGCCGTCGCGAGCGATGTGCGAGGGAAGCAGTTCTACCCCAGCAGGCACGGAAGTGTCGTTGTCAGCTAGAAACATAAAGGTCAAAGAAACGGCTATTGACCGTCCATCCGACGGCACGCCCTCCGGATCGCCCAGCTGCTGTTCTGACATTCGGGGAACGGCGTCGTGCCCGAGCGGCTCGGTACCGACGACGGTGATTTCAACCACAGGCAGTGTCGAACCGCGACTGGTGGACGTGCGCCAATGACCTGGGATGCGGACCGGTCTTGTCGCAGTCACCGAAACAGCAAACCATATCAATACTGCGAACACAGAAAGCGTTGCCTTGCGGCTGCATGTGCTTCGTAGGTGTGGGGGCATCTTTTTTGATCAGAGGGTGGGGAAGAGCCTCTCCGTAACAACGTCGCGCTGGCGCACGGAGCGTGCAAAACAGCGACGCCGGTGGCATGAAGGCATTGGGAGGGGATACCGTGCACTGTGCACGTGATAACAACAGGCACGCGGGTTGCTCGCGGAGACCCAGCGGCGCGACGACAATATCACCAAGTGTGACCCATTTTCTGCCCTTTACAGTTCGTCGCTGTCTCTGGGGCGGCGGATCATCCGTCGGCCCATGCCGCAGGCTGAAAAGCAGAAGCGGCGACGAATCTTGCGCAACATGGTGGATTCCGTCTCGCCATTGTCCAGATTAGTGAAGACGTGCTTGGCGATTTTCTCGCTGGTGTGTCGCTCGTGCAGCCACTTGCGGCAGACGCTGGTGATCGTGGAAGCATCGTGCGGGGGATGAAGAGATGGCGACACGATCGCATGGTGCTCTCCTGCTTCTGTGGCTGAACTCGAATCTGGTGAATGGTCCGCAACATGAAATTTCCCCGGCAACTTCACCGATGTGTCGTGGACAAGATCGAACGGCGTATCACTGCCGTCGGCCCGTTTTGACTTGCTGCCGGTGGCGTTGTCGATGTCCGTGCGTCGGTGATGCACCGGAAGGTGATCGCAGCTGTCTTCCACCAGCTGGTGCACACGCTTGAAATGCACATGGCCGCCTCCACAGCGACGATCCTTCCGCGGGCGTCCAAGGCAGTCCTCGCGAAGCAGTTCACCGGTGCGCCAAATGTAGTTGATCGACGCCGCACAAACACGGCACTTGATCTCGTCGGGCACAAGCGCGGCCACAATGTGCGGAGACAGCGACGGAGAGGCGCTTGAATCTGCCCTGCTGAGGCAGGCGACGCTGCACAACGCGATCGTGAGCACTACAACGCCGAGGTGCGTGCCACAGAACATGGGTCGGTGGACAGCTGTATATTGTCTACCAAAACGGTGTGTGAAGCTTCGTTGGTCGTTGACGCACAACGGAGCACCTCACGGGCGGCGCGTTTTTTGCCCTTTTCGTGTTCGCGTCAAGCACAAATCGAGAGCTAATTGCAAACACACCATCAAATCCAAACTGTGAAAAGAGTGGAGGGGGGGAATTGTCGTCACAGGGAGTTGATCAATTCCTTCTCCCGTCGCTCGCTCTGTTGCCGCTGGTTCAACTTGCTGATCATGTGCACCGCCTCATCGCCGTCGTCGTCGTCCCACGCCACGCCGCGATTCGCGCCAAAGATAGTGTTGCGCCGGCGATGGGGCGCCAATGGCTTCTCGGCCTCGTCCTCCCACTTCGGCATCCCAGGCACGTCGCCCATTTCCTCCTCACGATCATCCGCCGCGGTGCGCCACGGAAACAAGTGCGCGTTCTGGGACGGGTACATGTACGGAAACACGTCGGAGACCTTCATTTCCCGTTGGTCCACGGCAAAGGTGGCGGTGCTGGCCTCCTCGCCTTTGGCGAAGAATTTTTTGTGAAGCATCAAAAACAGCCTGAGCACCACGTGAGAAAACACGTCGACAACCGCCTTGATCAGGAGAATATTGCCGATGACGACCGTGGCCACGGACGCGGCCATGACACCGAAGTCGTTCTTTGTGCCGCTCATGGCGGCGACCGAGACGAGCGCGCTGACGCATTGGCCAGCCGTCGCGACGATAAAAAACGCGTTGTTGTAGTGTCGACGGAACGGGCGCATGTAACACACTGTCGCGAGCGTGACGACGAAGAGTAGCAGGAGAGTGATGTACTTGGCGAAGCACGTGTTGCGGTCCCAAGGCTCGAAGGCATTGAGTGCCCCCATGCAGAGCGTGACGACGGCTTCGATGATGCCGTACCACTTTCCGGTGTCGATGAACTCGTCGAAAATCATGGAATACCGACCCATCCAGCTGGCGTCGTCTTTTCCGCGCCATTTTCCCCGCATTCGTGTCAACCGTTGCAGGAACGTGTACTTGCGCTCTTCCTCCACGCAAATGTACGTTGTCTCTTGCTGTTGGCCGAGCACCCAAAACATGCCCACGATGCCGCCAATCGGGGTCGCGAGCATGAAGCCCGACACGAGCCTGAGCGTCGACGAGGGGCTGTACACGATCACCCGCAGGCAGTGCTCCATGATGATGGGCCCGAAGTAGAGCATCGGGAACAGGTCGCCGCATGGAAAGCGGCAAATGCTCATAGCCTTTGCGATCGTTTTGTCCGAGAGATTCTTATCTGACCGGTACACGAAAACGAATAACACGACGATGCCGTGAAGGACAATCCACGCGCCCACAATCGCGGTGTTCATGACCGCAGCGCCGAAGAACACGCCGAGGTTTTCGACAGTCCCTGCATTGAAAGGGATGGGGTTCTCCAGTTTCGACATATCCGACTGACGGCGCTCCTGCCACCCTCGAACGGGGCAATCCCCGGCCTCGCTCAATATCGACAATTTTGGACCTTGGGAGGCCATCGCCGCGCCCGCGGCGAAGGACGTCAGCGAAGACAGAACCAGCGTGCTCCCCACGATGCCCTGCTTCACCTCACTAATGTCGTCGAGGTCAGGCCGCACGGTGAAGTTGTACGTGGCGGTGGCAGCGTCCGGCACTGCGACGGAGTTGTTCTCAAAACAAGCGGCGTTGAACTTAAGCGAAATGGTCTCCTTCGCGACGCACAGGTAATCTGACGTTGGCAGCCTCACCATCACCGACAATATGCTGCCAGTTGCGTCGGTGTTCAATGACACGGTGCTGGTGATGTTGTGCTGGAGGTAGTAGAACAGCGTGCGAGCCCCGTCACCCAGAACGGCGTTGGCAAGCGAGGACGTGACCAAGATGCAAACTCCCGGGGCGCGCTTCGACGAGAGTGTTGACGTAAGTTGCCGGGCGTACTGTGCGTTCAGCGCCCCGAACTGGAACGAACGGCCGGCGACGACGTTGGCGGTGGAAACGGGGGGATCGTTCGGCTCCTTCCACACCACCTGCGGTGGGTCGAGCACCGTCACAGTACGTTGAAACCCAATCACGACGAAGTTGGTGGCTGTGCTCGCCTCGGACTGCGAGAAGATGATGTCGCAGGCGGAGACAGCCGCGGTCGCGATCAAGGGAATGGTTTGTTCGCTCGCGGCGTTTTCCCAGCGGACCTTGTTGGACCCCCCTTCTGCCACTCCGATAGCCCCACCGCATGTCGATGTCATCGTCAGTTCCAGCACCTTTCCGGCTGGAGGCATCACGGATGGCCGAATCGTCAAGGCCGTGATAAAGCCGACCACCATTTCACGGGGAAAGGCCTCGTAGCCAGTGAATTCTCGCAGCGGCCGCAATTCCAAAGTGTACGCAGTGCCGCTAGCGAACTCTGGGGGGCCCTCGACCTTCAGCATGGCGTCGAATTCACGGACTGAGTCAATGGAGGGGCAGATCAGCAGGACGTCGGCCAGCAACCGGTCGTAAACACCGCTCAACGCCGACGAGAAGATCACCGTCGGCGGCGACATTTGCATCGGAAAGGCAACTCCCGACACGGCGGCTACTTGCGGGGAGGATGTGCCTCCGCTGCTGTTCGAGGAGGCGGTTGTCAGTACACTAGGGGGACCGAACGACACGCGGGCTGGTATGGCAGCATTGACCGGCAATCCACCTGACATGACTTGCATGTGAAGTGCGGATCGCTGTCCGCCGCAGTGAATTTGAACACGACCCGAGGCGACCGACTTGAGTTCAGGGTCGAAGAGCGACACGACGATTCGTTCCGTAACCGTGAACGAGACGTCTCGTTGGACTTGAACTTGGTCGAACTCCCTTGTCAGTGTGGAAATGGTGACGTCAAAATTGAACGTGGGTGGCACCATGGCGGCGCTCGCGTAGATGACGAAATACTGTGACAAAGGAGCAGTTGAGACATTTTCGAAGGTCAGGAAGGCCGGCGTGACGGTCAAGACCGCGGAGGCTAACTGAGGCGGTCGGTAGTACACTGTCACGGGTAGTGCAGGGGTGCGGGGCAGCGATGCGTAGATCCGCTGCGCATTTTCCTTCCCAATGTAGAGATTGCGCGAGAGGCTGGAATAGTTCAGCGTCAGTCGAAGTGGAGAGTAGAACGTGAACGCCTCCGGTAGCAGATTGGTGATGGGTTGTCCAGCAGGAATGCTCGGCATTTGGGCATGCGGCGTAACCAGCGTGGCGACGACCATGCAACGCTGCGGACTGAGGCCTTCAATCCGAACGCTGAAGATTGTCGGTGCTGCAAGGGGATCGAAGGTCTGGTTGGCCCAGGTTAGCTCGTCAGGAATGAGCCGCGCGACCGAGTTGTTGACCTTGGTGGTTAGAGCCACGCACTGCAGCTTCAAAGTGACCGGCGCGACCACTGGAACCGAGTCGAGGGTCACATCGAACGACTGATAGTTGGCGGTCCCCATCGCCTGCGAGAAAGCCAATGGCTTTGCCACTGACGCAACCACAGATGGTGAAATGATCGGCACCGGCTGGACGCACACTTTGCGGTCAACCACGTAGAATTGCGGCTCGGAAGAGTTGAACTGAAAGCAGACGACCTTACGCACGGCGGAAGGCCTGACTGTGACGTTGAACTCGAAAAACTCTTCACGTAGGTTGGGATCACGCGACTGGAGCACCACGAACATGCTTGGCTTGAAGGCCGCGTCGGCTGACCATGGGACGAAGCTCCGGGAACTCGAAATCGTGGTTGGCGTGTACCCAATGGATAGACTTACGAGGAAGTTGTTGCCGACCACCACCACGACCGGCGCTGAGGACGGTGGCGACATCACCTTGATGACGATGCGACGGTACACTTGCAAGTTCAGCGTGTACTGATCCCGGAACACATCAGCGGGACCTCTGACGTCAACCGTGCACGGCACGTGGGTGCCAAGGGCTTCCGTGGTCTTGCTGGTGCTCTCCTCGTGCGCGGCAATCGTGAGCGTGGCGAATATTCGACGGGTGGGATCCACTGTACTGGGCACGATCCACTGATCAGGAGAAAACACGACGGTGTTGTCGTCGGCGCCAGAGTCGGACGTGATAGTCAAATACTGGGGCGTCGGTTGGCTGCAGCGTAGCGTGGCATTCGCTGCGAAGCCGCTTGGCGCTTGCTGCATGGAAAAAACAACGTCCTCGGCGAACCCTCCCGTAAACAAAATAATTGTTGTACGTCGGTCCATGTAGATTCGCTTCACCGTTTGCGATTGTACGGAAAGCTGATTCTCTTGCGGCAACAGTCCAGTTAGATTGCCGCTGAACGTCAACGGTACGGTTGCAGAAAGCAGGACTTCCGGTGTGGCAGGATTTGGCTGCGTTCGATTGTACGACGACAGGGTCGTGTTCGCGTTGGGTTGGACCTTGAGGCGCAACGTGTACGCGTCATCGCAGCACGTCACAGTCGAAATCGTGATCGATGGGTTCAAATCGTCGAACGGGACGGCGATGCCTGAAGCAGATGGGCTCAACGAAATTTGCAAAACCCCTGAGCCCATGAGGCTTTTCGCGGCGGCCGGAATGACGACCGTCATGTTGAACGGGACGCCGGAGAAGAGAAACGATGGGTCCGCCAGCGGATCGCTGCTCAAAAACTCCGAACGCATGTCGACACGAATGGGAAAAATCGGCGTAAATGTGATGGCGCTGCCAATGGTGAAATTTCCACACGACAACACCGACGAACGGTCAACGGTCGCCCTGGAAGGGTCCGAAGCGTCAAAGCAAAAGGAAGCAGAGACCGTCGTGGATCCGTTTACGAGCCCAGTAAGGTACGTTGACGTGGTCCGTTGGCCGGGAAGAACCGTGACGGTCGCAGGGACTATGAAGCCGATAGCGGTGTTGGAAAGTGTGAAGCTGACAATGTAACGGAAACTCGCAGGGACCAAGAGCTGCGCGGTGATGGTGACGTTGCTTTTGGTGCCTGCCTGTGATACGAAGGGAACCGCTGTCCCGGTTAGGCTCACGTTGTATCGAACCAAAATGTTTGCCAACTTCAAGCTGAGCCCACCGGGCACGTTTCGGGCATTCAACGAGATGTTGTAAATTGGAGGCAAGGAAGAGGAGTTTAGTGGTCGGTTGCCAGTGCAGCGCATTGGTTGCAGTGCCGAGGCGGCGCCAAAGGTGAGAAGCATGGCCGTGCACGTGATGCCCCCGTCGCTCGGTTCGACGATCACATCCGTTTCCATTGTGAACGTTGGGTCGTACACTGAGCCGTTGGCCCAAAGCGCGAACGACTCACCTTCACTGACGTTGACGAGGAACGTCCCGTTCTGGCTTTTGTTCACGAGGGAGAGCGTGGGGCACGGGTAGACAAGCATGAGGGTGTTCGATCCGGCCTTGACTTCCGAGGACCGCACTCGCATCGTGTTGTCGCGGACGGCCAACGACCACGACACGTACGTCGGTGTCGCGATGACGCCACACTGAACGGTAAAAACGCAAGAAAACGAAACGGCTGAGGCGGCGACAGTCGGCGGTCGGTTGAAGGGGGATCCACATGGGGCGAAGACATCCATGTTAGGGTTCGATATGTTGGAGAGAACAACGAATGTTATTCGTGCCGGGAAGTTGTCGGCGGTGTTAGCGACCGGAATGCTCGCCAGAATCGACAACGGTTCTCCTGACCTGCCCACAGTGCCACAGCCGACCGTCACGAAAAGCGAGCTGCGGGTGCACAACACGGGACGCGCTATCGACACCGCGCTGGAGTCTGGGATTGTGCCTCCGCGCAGATAGTAGCGCGTTGCAGAGGCGTCGAAGGCACTCTCCGTCACACCGATGGCACCGTATGTACGATTGAACGCCGGTGTCGCTCCGTCCACCAAAGCGCTGAATCCAAACCAGGGCTCGACGGTTGGCCCGACACCTTGGTCTGTCAATATGTCAGAAAAGTTCAGCGCGACGCCGGCGTCTTCAAGCGGAAAGAATGCGAGAATCGAGTCGAAAACGTCGCATGCAGCGGCGGCCGGGTCGAAGGCAACTGGAATGGGAACGAGCGAGTACTCGTAGCGGAAGTTTTGCTTGCCTTTCCAGGACGTCCACCGGGTGACCCGGGATTGTTTGCAAAGGGGCGGCAGCTCAACCGAACAGGACACTGGCCGAAAACGGAACAAGGTTCCCGCTACCACATAGGTAGCAAGGCAATCGTTGGCGGCAGCGGCAACGTCCAGCAGCCCAGGTGACAAGCCGACAACGTCGCCACCAATGCCGTACGTAAACGACCCGATGCCTGTGGCGACGATGCCGGTGGCAAATCCAGCAAGCGACGCATAGGAAGGATACATGGACACGACGAGTGCTGCGACTTGTGCGATGCTGCCTGGGGTCGTGGAAAACAGGGGTACGCCAGGTGCCGCA
>ERZ1292630.5185-Hain-H41-02um-R3-5185-length-10781-cov-6_pt1 | contig 10781 bp, 8 predicted proteins | sample MGYA00564408_ERZ1292630 | MGnify/ENA primary metagenome ERZ1292630 (study PRJEB36523, sample SAMEA6512641) | groundwater metagenome | collected 2019-01-08 | study: AquaDiva: Metagenomics assemblies of 32 groundwater samples
GCACCGAGTCGGGCAACCTGTCGTGATGGATATCCAGGGGCCGGCCCTTCGCGTCCTGCTCGGAAAACAAGTAGTAGTCAGCGTAGACGAAGTCGCAATTCCCAGCTTGCAGGCGCGCGACCATTTTTTCGACAGCATTGTCGGCAAACAGGTTGTCGTCTGACGTCCAGGTAAGGTAGGCGCCGCGCGCGAGCGAGAAACCCTTGTTGAGAGCCCGGGGCAGCTTCAGATTCGGCTCGTTCCGTACATAGCGGATGCGCTCATCGCTAAATGAGTTCACCACCTCCGGCGTGTTGTCGGGGGAATTGTCGTCCACGATGATCAGTTCTAGGTTCGTGTAAGTCTGATTCAACACACTCTGGATCGCGCTCGGCAGCACGTGCGCCCGTTTGTAGGTGGGCAACACAATGCTGACGAGCGGTTTGTCGGTAGCGCTATCGCTCATGCGCCACGCAAGCCCGCGTCTTGCAGAATCCGCTGCACAATTTTAATCCGCGCCGTGCCGTCGCCGTAAGGGTTCATTTTCGACGCCATGGCCTGGTATGCGCCTTCATCCTCCAGAAGCCGAGACGCCTCTGCGACAATGGTCGCTGCGTCCATCCCGACTAGCTTCAACGTGCCAGCCTCTACGCCTTCCTGCCGCTCGGTTACTTTGCGCAACACCAGCACCGGCTTGCCCAGGCTCGGCGCTTCTTCCTGCAAGCCGCCCGAATCCGTCAGCACCATGTAGGACTTCTTCATCAGATGGATCAGGGGCAGGTAGTCCAGTGGGTCGACCAGCAACACATTGTCAATGCCGGAGAGGATGGTATTAACGACCTGGCGCACATTCGGATTGCGATGCACCGGATAGACCAGCACGATCTGGTCTTTGTATTTAAGCGCCAGTTCCTTGAGACCTTGGCAAATCGATTCGAACGGACCGCCAAAGCTCTCCCGCCGGTGAGCGGTGACCAGGATGATCCGTTTCGAATCGAAGGGCAGCGCTTCCAGCGGCGTACCCGCGAAGCTGTAAGGCCGGTTGGAAACATCGAGCAAGGCATCGATCACGGTGTTGCCCGTCACCGCGATTTGCGCTTCCGGAATGCCCTCGTTGAGTAAATGCTGTTTCGCTTTGCCACTATGGGCGAAGAACAGATCCGCTACAGCATCGATCATTTTTCTGTTGGATTCTTCGGGGTAGGGGTGAAACTTGTTGAAAGTCCTAAGCCCGGCTTCGATATGGCCGATTTTCACCCCGGCATAAAAGGCGGCGAGCGCCGCAGCCATTGAAGTGGTGGTATCACCTTGCACCAGCAGTAGATCGAAATGCTCCTCGCTCAGAATTTTGCTGACTTCCTGCAGTACGCTGACGGTAATGTGCTCCAGCGTTTGGTTTTCTCGCATCAGATGCAGGTCGTAATCAACCCGAATATTGAACAGATCGATCAACGGCGCCACCATGTCTTTGTGCTGGCCGGTGAGGCAGTTTTTGTTTTCGATCAGCTCCGGAAATTTGTCTAGCTCAGAGATCACCGGCGCCATTTTGATGGCTTCGGGGCGGGTGCCGAAAACGGTGAGCACCTTAAGCATGTTTGCCTTCCGCGCGCATTTTCAGGAGGTGCGCATCGAGGAAATATTTGACCGCCCAACTGATCTCCGCACCCGCAATATATTTCGCGCCCTTGCCGTAGCTGCCGTAGAACCCGCCCGATTTGTTTTGGATTTTCTCCAGGTAACGCATGGCAAGGTCGGCCGGTTGCTTCTTGCCCAGCGTGTACCAGACGATGGCGTATTGTGCCATGCCGGTGGAGCACACCCAATCCACGTCCGGATAGGCTGGAATACTGCCATCGGCCCGTTGGCACTTTTCCACATCTGCCATGCCTTGGGCGGCAAGCTCCATTTCGCCCATTTCGCACAATGCCTCCATGGCGTAGGCATGAAAATGCGACAACCGGTTAAAGGGTACCAACCCTTCCTGCTTCTTGTAGTAGGCGAGCACGAAATTCGCCGCCTCTTCATATTCCTTCACGCCGAGCAGTTTGCCTGCCTGTGCGAGCGGCGGTAGCGCGTAGGTATGGATCAGGTCGTTGGCGATGTCGGTCCACAGTTCGGTCGAAGGGGTTTTGAGGCGGCCGCTTGCATCCACCTGCGTCAGGGTCCAGTCACAGGCTCTCCTTAACGCGGTTTCCACGCCATCCACATCACCCAGCGCCGCGCATAGCCCGCGCATGATCTGCGCAGTATCGAAAGTGTAGGGTACGCCATCGGGCGCCGGGAAAGCGCCATCAGGCAGTTGGATCGACAGCAGCCACTTGGTGCAGGTGCGCGCGAGCTCCTTCTCGCCCCAGTTGTAGAGGGTGGGAATGTAATAGCCCGTCACCTCCGGGTAGGGCGCCGGCTGTTTGGTGTGCACGATAATGCCCTGGCCGGCCACCATGTGTTGTTTGAACCAATCCATCGCCCGCTCGTAGCTGGGCTTCTTTTTTTGCCAGAAAAGCATATCTCTTCTTCCTCGTCTTTATCCTGTTTGTTGCTGGGCTATGCGCCCGAAAACGTGTTTAACCACGAAGGCGCCAAGAAAAGCGGTTTGTTTTCTTTGGGTTCAGTTTTGGCCGATGCCTCATCGTGCCAATCCAATTTATTTCGCAGGCTCCTTGATCCGCAAAATTTGATCTGCCTTGACCCCGCTCAATTCCTGCACCGCGCCGCTGGGCCAGTGCACCGTGATCTTGTCCACCAGCGTATTCTTGGCGAGACCGAAGTGCATGCGCTGATAATTCTGGCTGCGATGATGCACACCGCCGTCCTGCACACGCATCTGTGTCACGCTGCCGGCGCTTAGCCGAACCACCGCGCCGATGCCATCGCGGTTGGATGCAGTGCCCTCCAGGTCGATCTGAATCCAATGGTTGCCGTTGCCGACATTGCGGTAGATCTGATAACCGCCCCGCTCCGAAGGCAGCCCCAGGCTACGACCCATGCTGCCGCCGTTGGCCACGAACAGATCGAGAAATCCATCACCATCAAAATCCACCGTTGTGACTGAGTCACCCACGCCCACATGGTTACCGGCCGCTCCGCCCGCCGCACGCGCCACATCGAAGTGGCCGTCACCACGGTTGAGTAGGAGCAGGTTTTCCTGCTGCCCGATGTCGCCGGAGGCGAGTACGAACAAGTCCACATCCATGTCGTTGTCGAAGTCGCCGGCCACGACGTTCATGCCGGCCACGAGGTGCTTGTTCACCCCGCGCTTGTCGCCTTCTTCCACCAGCTTGCCGCCGTGGTTCATGAAGAGCCGCGCAGGGGCTTCCTCTGACTTGATGGCCTCACCGATCGCCTCCAATTTGGTGATCGGCGAGGAGGAAGTCACACGCACCTGAATCTGTTGATACTTGGGTTTGCCCGCGGCCAGGGCATCGCGCGGCGCGGTGATGCGCACCTCCCATTTGTCCGGCACGGTGAAGCCCACGTAAATGCCCGATTCCTTACCCGGCGCATTCGGTGCCGTGCCGCCAATACCGGGCGTGGCGGGCGAAACCTCGAACGTCAGCCCGCCGGGGTGCGCGCCTTGCTGGCCGAGGTGGATACGTTCTGCAGACATAGCATCGCCCGGATTGGCTGCCGCCACACGCAGGCGCAATGCGCCTTGCGAGCGGAAGGTGAACCCCGAGGGCTTGTCCACATTGTCCTTGTCGATCGACACATCGGCGACCATCTCGTTGGCGGACGGCTGGCCGAAGGCCACCGGTCCCGGCGGGTTCTTGCGCGTGAGGAACAAATCTATCCTCCCGTCGTTGTCGAAATCGGCGGCGGTGATATCCTCGAAAGCGGTGGCTGGCAACAGATCGAGATCGCGCGGAGGCTGTGCGGACAGATCGAAAATCTGCGCCGTGCGGTTCTTGCCGACGATGCGGCACAACAACTCGGGGCGATTGTCACCCGTCAGTTCGGCAAGCGTACAAAATGGCACGGAGCGTGAGCCAAACGCCAGGGTTTCCGCGGCGGTGAAACCATTCTCGCCCTGCACATAAACGAATGGCGGCGTCTTATCGTCAAAGCGCGCTTCCGCGCCTTGAAACAAGTCGAGCCGGCCGTCATGATTAAATTCGAACCACAGTGGCATGCGCGTGCGGCCCTCGGGGTTCAGCACACCCATTGCGTCCGCTACGTCCGCGAAGCGATTGCCCCGATAGCGAAATAGGCGCTTGGGTTCGGTACCCACACCCCTCACGGCGCCGGTCAACTGCACCAGATCCAGGCGGCCGTCATTGTCGAAATCGGCCCATACCGCTCCGTGCTTGTCGCCCTTCAACTCGTCCGCGGAGAAGAATGTGCCCGTTACGTCGGCAAACCGACCTCCGCCTAGGTTGCGAAACAGCGTGGGCGCGTTCAAATGGTTGGTCACATATAGGTCCGGCAAGCCATCGCCGTCGAAGTCGCCCCAGGCCGCCCCGTGGGTCATGCCCATGTAGGCCCCCAGGCCGGATTTTGCGGTCACGTCTACGAACAGTGTGGCCGCAACCTCTTGCCGCGTGCACGAGGTCGTTAGGCCCAAGCCGAGCATCAACACGGCTATGGTCGCCAATCTGCTAAGCCGTGGCCGTTCGAGGTATTTCAATGGAGGTTGTGGGCTCACTTGGCTGTTCCCGTCTTGATGATCTCATTGCGCAGAGCTTCCAGGTACGCGTGACCATACCGAAGATCCGGTTCCATGTGGTTACCCTCCGCCCACTCATTCCAGGATTTCAGGAAAACTAACTGGTGCTCGGGCGGTTTGCCTGCCACGTTATCCAGCGCTTGGCGCACGCTGCGTTGGAAGAGCTCCGGCGTGGAACCCCGCATAATCAAGCCGTTCATTCCGCTCCGCGGCGTGTTGTCCCAGCTGGGAATTAAGCATGGCAAATATTCCAGCTGGCGGGTCTTCTCTGGAACAAAAGTCTCAATCAGGTCTTTGTACTCATAAATCGTGAGACGATCGCCGCCGAGCTTCGCCTTCAACTTGAGTAGCGGGTATCGCCATGGGACGTGGCTTTTCAGCCCTGGCAAGTTCTGCTGCACCACCGCATCAAAGCCATTTGCTTTGGGATCCCAATTGTCCCGGTGTGCCACGCCGACGAGATAAAGACCGGGCAGGCCGGCGCGCTCTGCCATTTGGCGGAAGAGATGTGATACGTGCTGGATGTTGGGTACATCCTTCGGCTTGTAAATGATGAATAGCGGTTTGCCATCAACCTTCAGGTAGCGCCGGTCTCGGAAAGCCTTGAGAAGCTCGCGGAAGTGCGCCTCGTAGTCCTCTGTGCCTGGATAGGTTTGCTCTACCAAAACTCTTCCAGGGTTCCCGTGCCAGATGCCTGTCCAAGTGGCATTCGCCCAGCAAAGACAAAAGGGAAAATCGGGCTGGCCGGATTCAAGTACCTCGTTGAAAGGCCGCTCCAACAAGCGTTTACCGCCAAACCAGTAGTGGTAGTAGCAGAAAGCTTCAATCCCGTACGCGCGCGCCATTTCCGCCTGTGCTTCGCGCGTCTCTGGAACGCGTAGGTCATAGAAGCCAAGATCCGCAGGAATGTGTGGCTGGTAGTGGCCTCGGAACAGTGGCCTCGCCTTCGCTGCGTTGGTCCATTCTGTGAAGCCTTTGCCCCACCACTCGTCATTCTCGGGGATCGGGTGGTACTGGGGTAGGTGGAAGGCAATCACACGAGCCTTGCTATCCATTTATCCGCCCCTGTCTAATAACGACACAGCGTGGATCGGCAATAAAATACGGTCGCCTAATCATTTTCTAGGGCCCAAGCTTATCAACATGCCCAATTGGGCCTTCGTGAATTCACGTATTTTCCTGTAGAGCAACTTCACCGCTGGCTGTGCCTCATTCAATCGCTTCAATGCTTGTTCTTGTGACAATTCGTATCCGAGATCAAGAATTGCTTGTCGTAGCATTTCACATTCGCGCAAGTGTGCAAGCTCGGTCAAAAACTTGATCTTTTCATTTATTTTTTTTGTGCTTTCTGTAAATTCAAATAAATTCAAGCTTTCCCTAAGCCGCGTAAAACCTGCTAGAGCGTGCTCGGCCTGCTTATTCGCATACGCGAGTAAGCGTGCGGGTTCGACACTCATTGCCTTTTCGACGGATGCTTTTAGGTCACCAATGGGTACATTGAAAGGCTGGAGGTCAGGCTCCTCCCACGTCGATGTATAGATGTTAACTTTTTGGTTTTCTAGACTAACTCTGGGCCGACCATATGCGGCGGTAACGATGCGCCCATGAAGGCTGGTTCCCACAAAGCAGGCGGCGTGGGCGAGTACACCCACTTGCGTCCATATGTCTCGATTGCGCTGTGTGTGAATATGCAGATTTCCGCCTGAATGTTCTTGGGCAATCTGAGCAAGTTGATCGAGCATCGCAAAGCTATCATGCCCAGGTGCGGTGCCAGCGGGTTGAAACACTACGGAGAGGTTAAGTGAGCGTGCTGTCATTGCAATCGCCTCGCCGACACGTTGGGGGTGATTTTTCCTGATGTAGTCGTCATTTGCCTGGACTACGAGATAGGGTTCCGCGAGCCATGGGTTCAGAGAAACAGCTTCGGTGAAGGCGGTTTCGACTTCATGTGCATAGCAAACCCGCAGTGTGCTAACTATATCGGGGTTCAAGTCGACTGATGGCCGCTCAAGGTTATCACCACTAATTAATTTATGTGTGACGGCATCGCGTACTGATATGTAGTTGGCCTGATCAATTGTTTGCAGCAATGCTGAGAGTTTGTGTGAACCGGGTTCGAGACTGCTTCCACCCACGGAATTCAGTGCGAAGAGGACTGTGCTCTTTTTAGCACCCAGCAATTTGTTCAGATCTGGAATATATGCAAGATCACCCGCGCGCCAGGAAACCAGTTCTCCAAACCGTTTCTTGTTGGTCTGGTCGCTTTTATGAAAGGACTTGCTTCGTGTTGGGTCAATGTCGCATGACAACGCGCCGTTGACCGGGCAAGTCAACACTTCACCCCCGGCAACAATAATGGCCTTAGGGAGCAAATCTTCTTTGCAGCAGTCAAACCATGCAGATGCAGAGACAACCGTGCCGCCACCTTCATTGTGCATGTTACGCGAGACAAGGCTCAGTGGAATTAGGGGCCAGGGCTCCAACAGTTTCTCGCAGATTTTTAGAAATAGTATGTCGCCGAAATTGTCCCGCTCGTAAGCGCCAATCAATGCTACATACGAATTATGTTCTTGCTCGATGGACATGGTCACAGGTTAGGTTGCTTTCCAGGTACTTAATTATGCAAAGAATGGCTCGAACGTTTGACAGGCAATTTGAAATTATGTAATTGTTTGCATCAATGTTTTCTTACTGACGGGCTTGGACGAGTCATGAAATATCTTCGGTGCCACTAAACAGCCAGGTTGTGGGAACATCGACAAGACCCGCTTCAGGCATCTTTGTAATATCGAAACGCCCCGGGGTAATCAAAACAGGCCTGATGTTTTCCGCATACCAAAGCATTTGTCGATACTGGTCCAGAAAAGCAAGCCGAAGACTATAAGAAAACGGACGCAGGGGAATATCTGACAGGCGGCAGGTTACCTGATGTGTTCCGGGTTCGAAATTTGGTCGGATATCGGACAGGGTATTGCTTACAGAAAGCACATGAACAAAATCCGATGTATGTAGGCCTACAACAATTTCGGGACGATCCAAAGGCTTCTCGCAATCAAAGGTCACGCGCACGGTGAGGGGTTCATGGAGCCCCGTGCCATCCAGTGGTTTTCCTTCGTCGTTGAGTAATTCGATTTTTTTAACCCGGATCATGCCGGATCCCTGTTGTGGAGTGACTTCGCCTTCGAGATTGGTATCGGCGTGCCGGGCGATATTGCGTTCCTGGGCTTCCCGGTAGAAAACGCCGCAGACTTCACCGGGGCTGCCGTCGCGCGATACTTGGCCATGGTCCAAAAGTATGACGCGAGAGCAGATGCGCTGAAGTTGTCGGATATTGTGGCCGACGATGATGACGGTTCTGCCTTCCAGCTTGATGAGACATTCCATCCGCTCGATACACTTTTGCTGGAATGCCAAGTCACCCACGGCCAACACTTCATCCACGATCAGAATTTCCGATTCGATGCTGGTGGCCACGGCAAACGCGAGTTTGACCTGCATACCTGAGCTGTAGCGTTTGACCGGCGTGTCGATAAATTCCGCCATCTCGGCAAAGTCCACGATTTCGTCGAATTTTTTGTCGATTTCCTTTTTCGACATGCCAAGGATGCTGCCGTTGAGGTAGACGTTTTCCCGTCCGGTGAAATCAGGCACGAAGCCTGCGCCGACCTCGATCAGGGGGGCGATGCGCCCCTTGACCTTGATCGTCCCCTTTGTGGGCGTGCTGATCTTCGCCAGCATCTTAAGCAGGGTGGATTTTCCCGCGCCGTTGTGGCCGATGATACCGACCACTTCGCCCTGATCGATGGAAAAGCTGACGTCGTCCAGCGCCTTGAAGAGCGGGCGTTCCGGGACTTGCTTGCCCATGAGCCGTGCGCCCGTATTGAGCAGGGTCTGCTTGAGGCCTTGGATGGAGCCGAGGTGGTATTCCTTGGTGAGGTGACTGACTTCAATGGCGGACATAGGTTTCAGGCTCAGATGACATCGGCGAAATAGCTTTCGGCGTGCTTGAAGTAGAGGTAACTCAGCGGTAGCAGGATGACGATCATAATCGCGCCGGGAATCATGGCATTTAGATCCGGTGGGGCGCTCCTGAGGACGACGCTCTGGAAAGCGTCGATGATGCCGGCCAGGGGGTTGAGAGTGTACAAGGTATAGAGAGTATTGGACCACTCGCCCACGGCCTGCTGCACGATCAGTTTGTCTTTAACCAGTTGCAGGGGGTAGATGACCGGTGAGGCGTACATGAGCAGGGACAGCAATACGGGCAAGGCTGCACCCACATCGCGGAAATAAACATTGATGGCGGCGCCGACGAAGGAAACGGTCAGCGCGGCCAGCACGGTGTAGAGGATTATGAGGGGTACCCACAGCATGTAGATGCTGGGCAACATTTCGTACCACAACATCAGCCCCGCCAGGATGAGGAAGTTGATGCCCAGCTCCACCAGTTTGGTGATGACGGAGGTGATGGGAAGGATTTCTCGCGGGAAGTAGATTTTCTTGATTAACGCGGTGTTGCCGACGACGCTGTTGACGCCCTCCGAGGCGGATTCCTGAAAGAAAGTCCACGGCATGAGCGCGGCGAAAACCAGGATGGGATAGGGAATGTCGCCGCTTTCGATGCCGACAAAGCTCTTGACCAGGGTGAAGATCAGCATAAGCGTGACCGGCTTGATGATGGCCCAGGCAATGCCCAGGTAAGCCTGCTTGTAGCGCAGGGCGATGTTTTTCCAGGCGAGCGTGACCATCAGTTCGCGGTAGTCAATAAGGTTTTTAACAAGCGTCAGCATGACGGGTATTTTCCCTTAAGCGTGTGGCTTGGTTGGTTTGCATTGCCACTGCCAAGCGTGGCGGATGAGCGTGTCGAGCTCGACGTGTTGCGGGTTCCAGCCCAGCGCGCACCGCGCGGCAGTGCTGTCGGCAACCAACCGGGCCGGATCACCTTCGCGGCGTGGCGCGTATTCTACGGGGATATCGCGCCCGGTGACGAGGCGTGCGGTGTCAATGACCTGCTGCACGGAAAAGCCGTTGCCATTGCCCAAGTTGTAGGCCGCGCTGGTTTCACCGTCGAGCAAGCGCTTCAAGGCGAGCAAGTGCGCTGCGCACAAGTCGGTGACATGGACGTAATCGCGGATGCAGGTACCGTCCGGCGTGTCGTAATCACGGCCAAATACTTGGATGTTTTCGCGCCGACCGGAGGCGGCTTGGAGCACGAGGGGGATGAGGTGGGTTTCCGGTTCGTGCCGCTCGCCCAGCTTGCCGTCCGGGTCGGCCCCGGCGGCGTTGAAGTAGCGCAGGCTGATGGCGCGCAAACCGTAAGCGCGATCATAATCTTGCAGCACTTGTTCGATGATCCATTTAGTGCGACCGTAGGGATTGAGCGGCTGCTTGGGATGTTGTTCGTCGATCGGTACGCTCATCGGTTCGCCGTAAACCGCGGCGCTGGAGGAGAAGATGAATTTCGTGACGCCGTGGGCCAGCATGGTGTCGAGCAGGTTCAGGGTGTTGGTGACGTTGTTGGCGTAGTATTTCGCCGGCGCACGCACCGATTCGCCGACCTGGATGAAGGAGGCGAAATGCATCACCGCATCAAATCGGTTCGCGCGGAATAGTGTTTCGAGTTGGGTTTTGTCGGCCAGGTCGCCTTGAATGAATTCGCCGCCCAGGACGGCATCTCTGTACCCGGTGGAGAGGTTGTCAAAGGTAGTGACACGGAACTCGCGTTCAAGCAATAGCTTGACCATGTGCGAACCAATGTAGCCTGCGCCGCCGACGACTAAAATGTTTTTCTTAGGCATTTAAGTATTTCGTTGTTTTCGCTTAAAAAACGCGTGTAATCCAACAGGATAGGCAGCTTTTCGTCAAAGAAAGCGCGATGTTTTTGTAGATCCCCTGGATGATTCTAACAAAACGGCATTTTTTCAATGAAATATTGTAGAAATGCGAATCGCATCTGGTGGGTAAGAGCAAGGGGTGTGCCAATTTGGGTAATTATTGAGCTTTCACTAAATGGAAGTTAAGCAAGTAAATCCACCCTACCCCCCTTTGTTAAAGTGGGGCACCCACCTCTTCCTTGTGGGTGTCAGGAGTTAAGGTGTTGCTAACAATCGATCAGGCGTGAGAAGGCTTTGGCGCCTTC
>ERZ1292630.5188-Hain-H41-02um-R3-5188-length-10779-cov-10_pt1 | contig 10779 bp, 14 predicted proteins | sample MGYA00564408_ERZ1292630 | MGnify/ENA primary metagenome ERZ1292630 (study PRJEB36523, sample SAMEA6512641) | groundwater metagenome | collected 2019-01-08 | study: AquaDiva: Metagenomics assemblies of 32 groundwater samples
TGCGAGCGGAAACAACTACTCGAAAAGGCATACCCAAAAGATCTGCATCAGCAAACTTTTCACCAGGAGATATTTCATCTCGGTCATCAAAAAGCACTTCAATATTTTTTTTCACCAAAGTATCATAAACAAGATTTGCCTGTTTTTTAACATTTTCGTCTTCACCTAAAGATAAGAGATGCACCTTAAACGGAGCGATACTTTCAGGCCAAATTATGCCTTTATCGTCTGCTAAAGCCTCTACAACCGTACCCATGAGCCGTGCTGGCCCAATGCCATAAGAACCCATAAATACTGGCTTTTTATCCCCTTTTTCTGTTTGGTAGGTTAAATCAAGCGCATCTGAAAAACGAGTTCCTAAGGTAAATATATTTCCCACTTCTACTGCTTTAGTTTCTTTAAAATTATCACCCAAACCTAATTCTTTTTTCAATTCATCTGTAAAAACTTCTTTATTGATAGCAATATTATTTTCTTCATTAATATAAATTGTATCTTCTCCGGTAGAAGTAACTGTTTGAAATTCATGAGAAAATTTTGAAAAAGATCCACCTCCTGCATAAGTTAAATAAGTTAAATGTCCTATGCCTGCTCTTTGAAAAATATTTTTATATGCTTCTTTCGCTTTTTCATAAAATTTATTATGTTCTGTTTCGTCTTTACAAAATGAATAAAGATCCTTCATCACAAATTCTCGAGTGCGCATGATACCACTTTTAGCGCGAATTTCATTACGAAATTTTGTTTGAAATTGATAAACGGAACATGGCAAATCTCGATAAGAATTTATGTAATTTTTCATTATGCTCGTTAAAGGTTCTTCGTGCGTAAATCCTAAGCCGAGTTCCGTGTCATTTTTTAATTTTGTTTTAAACCAAATATCTACTTTCTGATCATTCCAACGGTCAGTTTTTTTCCAAAGTTCGGGGTTTTGAAGCGCGGTCATAGTAATTTCCTGCCCGCCGATGGCATCCATTTCTTCGCGAATAATATTTTCAATTTTTTTGAAAACACGCAGTCCTAATGGTAGATATGAATATACCCCAGCCATTTCTTTATGAATAAATCCTCCGCGGATAAGAAGCTCCGCATTTTTTGACACTTCATCGGTTGGAACCTCTTTCTTGGTTTTAGTAAAAAGTTTAGATTGTCTCATTCCCCCATCTTACCCGAAAAAAGTCTTTTTGGCAAAGTTGCAAAAGGGTCAGCCTTCTGCTAGAATAACCCTTATGCAAACTACAAACTTGAAGCTACAGACTACGAGCCTGAAGCCACAAACTACGAGCCTGAAGCCACAGAAGGCAGAAAATAGAAATATAAGCATTCCCACAAACATAGAAAAAATGTTTGAGGCGGGTGTGCATTATGGCTACGGAAAGTCCAGAAGACATCCTTCTGTTTCTTCATATATATATGCCACTAAAAATAGTGGAGACATCATAGACCTTGAAAAAACAAGTGTAATGTTGGAACACGCAACAGAGTTTATTAAAAATCTAGGCGCTCAAAATAAAATCGTTCTTTTTGTCGGGACTAAACCCGAAGCCAGAGAGGTAATAAAAAATACAGCTTTAAGTTTAAATATGCCTTATGTTCATACCCGCTGGATTGGGGGCACCTTAAGTAATTTCACAGAAATAAAAAAGAGAATTGCTGAACTTGAAAAATATAATAAAGATATGGCAGAAGGCGGACTTGAAAAATACACAAAAAAAGAAAGAGTAATGATGGCTAAAAAAATGGAAAAACTTACCAAATACTACGGTGGTTTAATTGGCTTAAAAAAGACTCCTGATGCTTTATTTATTATTGATGCAAAAGCAGAACATATTGCTGCTACGGAAGCTAGAAAATCTGGCGTGCCTGTCGTTGCTTTAGTAAATTCCGACTCAAATATTAAAGGAATCGATTATCCTATGGTTGGTAATGACTCCGGAATCCCTTCCATTAGACTTTTCACTACTTCTATTGCCAATGCTTATAAGGGAGGCCAAATGTCTATTAAAAATTAGGTTCTAGCTTCTAGGTTCTAGGGAAAATTACTAGCAACTAGCAACTAGCAACTAACTTATGTCTATAAAAATTACCACTGAACTTATAAAAGAATTGAGAGAATCGACCGGGATTTCCGTGATGCAGTGCAAAAATGCCCTAGAAGAAGCTGAAGGAAATATGGAAAAAGCTTTAGCCATCTTAAAAAAAACAAGTTCTGATATTGCATTAAAAAAAGCAGGACGTAATGCCAAAGACGGAAGAGTGTGTATAAAAACAGGAAACCTGCCTGCCGGCAAGGCAGGTAAAAAATCTGTGTTAGTAACTCTTCATTGTGAAACTGACTTTGTTTCTAAAAATGAAGATTTTGTAAATTTAATTTCAAATCTAACAGAAAAAGTTTTCAAGGATGGAGTAGAAAAAATGAAAGTAGAGGCAAAAGATTTAATTGATTCGGTAATTCAAAAAACTGGAGAAAAAATAGAATTAGGAGAGATATATGAAGTAAAAGGAAATGTTTTGGGAAATTATGTACACAACAACAAAATTGGGGTAATTGTTTCTTTGGAAGGTGGAAATGAAGAACTGGCTAAAGATATTGCTATGCACATCACCGCCATGAAACCAGAATATCTTTTTAGAGATGAAATAACTGAAGATGTTAAAAAAACAATGAATGAAATCTTCCAAAAAGAAATCGCTGATATGAATAAACCGGAAGATATCAAGAAAAAAATGTTAGAAGGCAAAATAAATACTTATTTCAAAGAGAAAACCTTACTGGACCAAACATTTATAAAAAACGGAGATGAAACAATAGGTCAACTTCTTGAAAAAAATAAAGCAAAAATAAAAGAAGTGAAGCGTTGTTCAATATAAATATTATGTATTTACCCTTAATTTTTTTCCTTCTATCCCTCATTGGTATCATTGTAATGATATGGCGTGAGCTTGTACTTGTTAAAAATGGTCAAGTCACAACGGTACATCATTCACATCCTTTCGTGCCAGATTTACAAAAGATAAAATATTTAACATCTAAAAGTGCCAAAAAAATAAGTTATATAACGCTCTTTATAACCCTAAAAGTTTTTATTAAATCTTCAAATTTTCTAAAAACCCAAAGTGTGGTCTTTGTTGAAAAGATTAAAAATATACTAAAAAAATTAAGAAAAAACGCACCGGATGAAATAGTAGAAAAAAAAGAAGTTTCAAAATATCTAAGAGTAATTTCAGAATATCGACACAAAATTAGAGAAATGAAACATAGAATAAAAGAAGAAGAAAGGATAGAATAAGTGTGCTAGAATCAAAGACATGCCGGCATAGCTCAGTTGGTAGAGCACTTCTTTTGTAAAGAAGATGTCCGGGGTTCGATCCCTCGTGCCGGCTCAAAAAGAAAATAATACAACAAAAGCATCTACGCCATGGCGTAGATGCGGTTTTAGTGCAAATATTATATAATTTTATCTCAATTCTTTTATTTTAATTCCCCAATTTTGCCCAAAAGCATATCGTTGGCTATGGCCATATTCGGGTCATCAAATACATATCTGACGATTGCATCTTTATCTAAAACTATATAGGTGTGTCCAGGCAATGATCCCCTATGCATTGATGAGGCTGTCGTTAATATGCCGAGATCTTTAGAAGCATTCGCATTTGCATCAAACATAGTAACTGCTTTAGCAAGCTCTGGCATTTTATCTATAGCATTTTGCCAATCTTTTGCAGAATCAACCACCACTGATATGGCTTGAATTTTATCGCTATTGAATCTTATATCGCTTCCAAATGCCACCATCTGATTCCAACAAGCCGGATAACACATCAAGCCTTCATTGAAAAATAAAACAGTATTTTTTCCTTTAAAGTCAGCAGAAGTGTAAATTTTTCCGTTTTTGTCTGATAATTGAACATCGGGCATTACTTTTCCAATAAGAGAATCCATCGCCTCGTTATTCACGGCCATGGTTGCCCCACCATGATGGTCTGCATTAGCTGTATCATTAATATCAGTCGTATTCTGTCCTAGATTCTGCGGAGGATTTTTAAAAAGAAAATATCCTAAACCCAATACCGCAACCAAAACGATAACTATTGAAACTACAGGCAATTTATTATTATTCATGTTTTTTATTTTTATATTGATTAATAAATTTATAAGATATATAAGCAATTATTCCGACAAATAAAAGTGCCCATATATACTCAGGAATTAAAGTTACAAAACCATTTATCGCCTTAAGAAACTTGGCGTTCCATAGGTTCATTTCTAGTTGATAATCAGAGTGCGTAAATAACTTATTACTGAATGCCAAGTAAGTTATATAACCTCCCATTAGAAAAAATATCAATCCGGAAATCAACTCCGAAACAATAATATTCCAACGATAACCACCAATTCTCATTGCGATATTTTTATTTGCATTGGTGAACCGATCAGTCAGATTCACTTTATCAAGAAACATTGCAATAATAAATAGCGGTAATGTCATACCTATCACATAAGCCAATGTGTATAATGCGCCCCAAGCGATGGTGCCACTTGTTGCTGACAACATTATCACTCCTGCTAATACCGGCGCACAACAAGTTGTAGCTATTGCTGAAAAAATTCCAAGAATATAGATTGATGAGACATTTTGACCTATTCTACCACCACGAGGAGAAAATGGCATAGAAAATTTCTTGCCCAAAAGCATTGTTATTCCAAGCACAATAAGAAAAATACCGCCAACAGTAAAGATTATGTTGTGATATTTACTAAACAATTGCGCCAAAAAAGAAGCGCCAAGTCCTATCGGAAGAAAGACCGTTAAGATTCCCAGAAAAAATATAAAAGTCATAAAGAAAATTTTATATTTCTCTCTAAAAATATTTCCTAAATAAGATGGGAGCAAGACGGTAATGCAACATGGATCAAAGAGCGCGGCTACTCCGGCTACAAACGCCGCTATTAATGATGTTCCTACAAGTGTTTCCATTTTTATTTCTTCAATCTTAATGAATTTAAAACAACACTAATACTACTGAAAGCCATAGCTGCTCCGGCAAAAATCGGGTTTAATAAAATTTTCCAAAATGGATACAGAATTCCGGCTGCCACAGGAATAAAAGCTATGTTGTAAAAAAATGCCCAGAAAAGATTTTGTTTTATTATTCTCATAGTACGTCTGGAAATTTTTATCACCTCTGAAATAAGCATTAAATCCCCTCTCATTAGAGTAATGTTAGCTGATTCCATCGCAATATCCGTTCCTTCCCCCATAGCAATACCAATATTAGCTTGAGTAAGAGCCGGAGCATCATTTATCCCATCACCTATCATTGCTACAATTTTTCCTAACTTTTGAAGTTCTCGAACTTTTTCTGATTTTTTATCAGGTAACACTTCACTCATCACATTTTCTATTCCTACCTCTTTGGCAATAGCTCGTGCTGTACGGTCATTGTCTCCAGTAAGCATCCAGACATCTATACCATTATTTTTCAGAGCTTTTATTGCTTCAATTGACTCTTTTTTCAAAACATCAGCCACAGCTAATGCTCCTTTCAATTTTTTATCAACAACAAGAATCATCACTGTCTTACCAGCACTTTCAAGTTTGCGAATATTATCTTCGTAAGGAGCAATATCAAGACCAAGATCAACAACAAGAGCTCTATTACCTAAATATGCTTCAACTTTCTGGTTTTGTATTTGTAAAAATCCACGTAATCCTTTGCCGGAAATAGCCTTAAAATCTTCAAGTTTATATAATTCAATTTTTTCTCTATGTGCTTCATCAATAATAATTTTATCAAGCGGATGTGAAGATTTCTGGTCTAAACTAGCAGCATATTGTAATATCGCTTGAGCTAGAGGATGCTCCGAACGTTGTTCTAAAGAAGCAGCAAAATTAAGAATTTCTACTTTTTGTTCATTATTAAATACAATAATGTCAGTTAGTTGTGGTTTTCCCTCTGTAAGAGTTCCAGTTTTGTCTAAAATAACTGTATCTATTTTATTTGCAATTTCGAGAGAAGCCGCGTCTTTAATTAAGATTCCACGAGAAGCAGCACTGCCAGAAGAAACCATAATAGCCATAGGAGTGGCTAAACCAAGAGCACAAGGACAAGCAATTATTAAAACTGCTACGAAATTTACCAAGGCGAAAGTAAACGCAGGATTGGGTCCAAAAATTAACCAAATAAAAAAAGTCAAAATAGCCACTACAAATACTACTGGAACGAAATAAGAAGAAACCAAATCAGCTAGTCGCTGAATCGGCGCTTTAGAGCCTTGAGCTTCTTCTACCATCTTAATAATTTGTGAAAGCACTGTATCTTTGCCAACTTTTGTTGCTTGAAAGGTAAAAGTTCCAAATTTATTTATAGTACTGCCTATAACCGCACTACCAATTTTTTTATGCACAGGCATTGATTCTCCAGTTACCATTGATTCATCAATTTCTGATTCCCCTTCAGTTATCTTTCCATCAACAGGAATTCGCTCACCAGGTCTAACAATTATTAAATCACCTACTTGCACTTCTGATATTGATATTTCAAATTCTTTGCCGTCTCTTAAAATCTTTGCAGTTTTTGGTTGTAAGCCAATAAGTTTTTTGATAGCCTCAGAAGCTCTCCCTTTCATTAAAACTTCAAAATATTTCCCTAAAAGAATTAAAACTATAATTATAGCCGACGTATCAAAATAAATCGCCGGTATTATTCCGCCTTTAGTAAAGAAAACAGGAAAAACCGTGACTGCCACGCTGTAAAAATAAGCAGCTAGTGTTCCGATAGAAATCAAAGTATTCATATCAGCCGTGCGGTATTTAAAAAGAAGTTTTAAGCCACTATAAAACTGGGAGCCAACCCAAAATTGAACCGGTGTGGTCAATAAGAAAAGCACCCAATTATTATTAAGAATTTTGGGAACAAAAGAAAACCATTCAGGAAAACTGCCTAAAAATATAAAGATAGAAAAAATTCCCCCAATGATAAGTTTAGTTTTTAATATTTTTAATTGTTTTTCTCTTTCAAACTTTTCTTTATCTAAAATATCTTCTGCCTCACCCTCTTCTTTCATTGGTTTATAGCCTGCATCAATGATAACTTTAAAAATATCATCAATATTCACTAAAGAAGAATCAAAAACAACTTTCGCCCTGCTATTTGAAAAATCAACATCAGTATTTGTTATGCCAGATAATTTTTTTATAGCTCCTTCCACAACCATAGCACAGTGAGGAGAATCCATACCCAATACTTTTATTGAAATTGTTTTAGTGTTTCCACTAGAAATTATTTCACCTTTTTTGGGAGAATTAATTTTAACACTATTTGAAACAATGAGATGATACCCCGCTTCTTCTACTACTTTTGCCAGACCTGATTCAGAAATAATGTTTTCGTCAAATTCAATTAAGGCCGACTCAGTCGCATAATTAACCAAGGCAGAATGTACTCCAGTCGTCTTTGAAAGAACTTTTTCAATCGTAGCGACACAACTCGCACAATGCATTCCCTGAATTTTGTATGTCTCTTTTTTCATTATTTTTTATATATATTATTATGCTAATTGTAATTTATTTATATTTTATGCCACCACCGAATGACTTATGATTTCAAGATTACAACTTTGATGCTCCTTACACCACGCCTCGCATTTCTCTTTCCATTTTTCATCGTCATAAGACAAACCGCACTCCGGACATTGGTATAGTTTTTTATTATTTTCTGAATAATTTTGATTTTTATTGTTGTCCATAAAATTTTATATATTTTATTAACCAGATATATTGCATAATAATTTTATATTAAAGTTGCCAAACGAAATTTCTTATAACATCACCTATGCCAGAAATTTTTAATTCAACAGACTTGGGAGTCGGTGTTATTTGATTAAAAATAAGTATTCCTTCTCTGTGGTGGCCTCCAACTGGCCCTTCCCATTTAATGGGCTTATATTCTTTTCCTTGATCATCAGCAAGAACAGCATTTTTTGTTAAGTCTTGATTCAGTTCAACCACGTGAGTGTTCATAACAACATTGAATTTCCATTCTTTTGATTTCGACGATACATCAATCGGAGTGACAGTGATTGTAACTGCCACTTGTTCGTCTGTTTTTGGTTCTAAATTTTGTTTTGCGTTTGTTTGCTGATCTATTTTATTAATGTCCAGTACTTTTGGTCCCGCTAAAAAATTCTGATACAGAACAACAAATACTCCTACAAGGATAATTATTGACAAAATTGTTAATACTGTTTTATTCATATTTGTTTTTTAAATTTAATAATTTTATTGCCAATATAAATTATACCAAATAAATTAAATAGAAGACCAACCCAAAAAATTTCAGTTTGATATGAAGCTACAATTGAAAGAGCGCCGGCCATGCCAAGTATCGGTACAATATTAGCTAAATAATGAGCGCAACATGAAATCATAGCCAAAGTGGAAGTCGTTCCGGTCACAGCCACTGTTTTATCTCCCATAACCATATTATTATTTTTCACAAGCTGTTTTAAATAAGAATATAATCCAATCTGGATTCCAAAACCTAAAGCCAAACTAATTAAAAAATACCAGTAACTTAGAAACTGAGATAAGGCAAACTTAAAACCAGAGATAGCGCTAACTATCAGAAAATAAAAAAACAAAAGCAAGATAAATGCCAAAAAGGCTTTAAATAAAATTTTTATTTTCTGTTTTTTATCTATCATTCAGATTTTTAATCTTTATTGATTCTTGTTATCTATCTTAAAGAAATTGTGAAGTCCACACCAACCAAGGAAACTCTCCACAAGCGCAATCAAACCAACGATAATAATAAGCGTATTGGCCCAGCTGGCATCAAAAGTCGGTGCAAATGGCCCGAGCCACCAGAATGCTAGCGCAAATCGCAAAATTCTATCTACTTTACCTAAATTTTGGTTCATATAAAATAAGACTAAAAAATTAATTAATAATTCTTTCAACCCTCACATCAGAAGCTTCGCTTCGGTATGAGACTTTGCTTTTAATGACAACAACCGCCACCAGAATGTTGCGATTGATTTCCCGTCATTTGCTTTTTGTATTCTGCCTTGCAATTTTCCGAACAGAATTTTTTACCAGCTTCCATTGGATAATCTTTTCCTTTTTCAAGTTCCATCTTGCAAACTGGACATTTTTCTTTAAATAGATTAAACATAATTATAAATTTTCGATTATTTTTTCTAATAATATTTTTAACCTAAATCTTTTTTCTTTTCCTCAAATTCTTTTTTTTCTATTTCTCCTTTGGCATATCTTTCTTTCAGAATATCAAGAGCTTTATTATTATCTGTCCCGCTCGTTTTACTGCTGCGAACAAGCCAGACAATAAAAAAAATAACTGCCGCCCAAAATAAAATCATCATAATTCCGCCCCCGAACCAGCCCATCATACTTCCCGCACCCCATCCCTCATAACCATTATATAATCCGTACATCATAATTTATTTTACTTATTTGATAATGTATACACCTTAATCAATTCTTTGACCGCTTTTTCTTCTTCGCCCTTATGTTGCATTTGGTGCTTCACATGCGTGCGCAAATGATTTTCAAGAAGAAAAGCATCAAGGCTTTTAATCGACCTTTGAATTGAAAATGATTGTCCCAATAATTCGGTACAATATGTTTCTTTTTCTATCGCTTTGATTAAGCCATCCAGCTGTCCGCGAATAATTTTCGCTCTATGAAGAGCTCTTTTTTTGAGTTTTTGATCTACCATAGGTTTTATAGATTAAAAGTAAAAATTCGACCTTACTTATACTCTATACCCCCATACCCTATTTGTCAAATCAGGAACTGTGGATAACTCAAAATAGTTTTTAAATAGGTGCCTTTTCAGGTGCTCTATCGTTATTCGTTTCAATAAATTCTTTAATTTTTACTTCATCAATAGTTTGAAGTTTGAGCAGATAACCCCATGATGTTAAGGCCACTGGAACATCTAAATCTTTGCGAGCCAACATTATTTTTTTTCCAGAGGAATTATTAAACGCTTCTTTAATTTTATCTATATCACTTTGTTCCAAATCATCTTTATACCAAACGACCGCTGCCCCATGTTCCATACTATGAAGTATCAGTTCATCAGGAACAGGCTCATCTTTAATTCCAGGCCCTGCTACTCCGTCACCCCAATGCCAGCCAGAAGTCGGAGGGTTTGAGTTGTATGCCGGATGCGACTTGCCGCGCGCAATATGTTGCGCGCCTAAATCAGCAATTTTTTCTCCCATCATCGGTCTACTAAGTTTTTCTTGATTTTTTACTCCTTCTTTACTGGAAAACCACACTATACCTACTATAATAATTAGCGTTAAAAATACACCTCCTCCAATAATTTTATGTTCTGTTGTCATAATTTTTTATATCCCGCATCCGTTTTGTTGTTGTTTTGGCAGAACAACTTGAGAAGCGATATTTCTAAACCCTTGCGCGCTGGAATAATCAGCTCCGAGCATTTCTTGTGGATTTACATCTTTCCAGTCAACACCTTTTTCTTTCATATAAGTCGCTATAGTAAGATAAGTATCCGGAAACCAATAAGAATTAACTATCAGAGCGGTTTTCCACATATCTTGCTCACTGACACCCTGCGAAGCCATTAATTCCAAAAGTCCGAGCATAGCCATTCCGTGATTACAATCAGGAAAATATGTTGAATTACCACAACATGGTCTATAAATACCTTTTGATACTTTTTCTACCAGAGCTTGCTGTTCAGAAGTTAAGTCAAAGAATTTATGTTGACTGTAATGATTCA
>ERZ1292630.5190-Hain-H41-02um-R3-5190-length-10776-cov-4_pt1 | contig 10776 bp, 14 predicted proteins | sample MGYA00564408_ERZ1292630 | MGnify/ENA primary metagenome ERZ1292630 (study PRJEB36523, sample SAMEA6512641) | groundwater metagenome | collected 2019-01-08 | study: AquaDiva: Metagenomics assemblies of 32 groundwater samples
TTCTACGGCGGAATAAAAACTGGATGGCAATATTTTTACTCAATCTTTTCTTAGGATGGACTGGGATTGGTTGGGTTGTTGCTTTAGTTTGGTCTGTAATACATTAATCCTTCCTTTTCTCATCTTCTTTAGGCTTTAGCCTCCCTTAGTGGTTTTGAGTGATTTTTTTGTGCCTGACATGCGGTTGCCTTCGCAAGGCTTGTTGGAAGGATTGCGCGAAGGCTACCGCAGGCAAATAGCTTTAAGTGCTTGGGGATAAAACCGGAAATAAGTATGATATTTTTCTTGACTCTGGAGTAGTTCATGGTAGAATGTCCACTAATAGTAAATATCCACTAAACAGTGGACATTTAGGAACGATGGACATTTATTTGAAGGAGTAACTACAATGAAAATACTTTTAAGTGATAAAGCTGCCATAATTATACGCGCGATGCTGTCTCAGCCCGACAGAAAATGGGTCGCCAGAGATTTTGAGAAAGAATTTGGTGTCGGCCGCGCGCGCGCGGCAACAGTATTATCCGCATTGCGCGCGAAGGGTTTCGTTGGAGGAATTCGTTCCGGCAGACTTGGTCATAGTGTATTGCAGAACAAAGAGGAGTTGATAGAAGAGTGGTTAAAGGCTTATAAATTCGAGCTTAATGAAACACATCTTTATTACTCAGCTCATGAAGATGTTTTAAGCCGTCTAAAGAAATATTTTGCAACTAAAGATGATACGAAAGAATATGCCCTTACACTTCATACCGGAGCGAATTTTATTACCCATTATGTCAACACGCCAACGGTATATTGCTATTTGCGGAACGAGAACTTTCGGGATATCTCGCTGGATCTGAGGCAGGCTCTTGATTTGAAGGAATTAAAAAAAGGAGGCAATTTTTATTTAATAAAGCCTTACTATAAAAATGCTGTCTTCTTTAATAACCAAACAATCAAGGGCTACAATGTTGTTTCGGATCTTCAGCTTTATTTGGATTTGTACAGTTTCCCACAGAGAGGGAAAGAGCATGCGTTATATCTCTTAAAAACCTTAAAAGAAGAAGGGAAAAATCTTGTCTAAACCATTTCCAGGGGAGAAACTTCTCATAAAAGTCATAGATGATCTGGCTGATTTCCTTCCTTATCTGGTTCTCGTTGGCGGTTGGGTGCCTTATATTTACGCCAGATATATTTGGAAGAATGTTCCTAATTTGGCGGTAACTACGTCAGACATTGATTTTGGCGTCGGCGTTCAAGGGTTTGATGGAAAGGATACCGTTGCTTCCCGTGTGCAAAAACTTGGTTATGGAGAACGCCATGTATCGATGGATAGAATGATCCCTTTTGTGCCTATTGTAAAAGATACCGTTGGGGATCTAAAGGCCGAGGTTGAATTTATTGCTGATCCCAAAGTCCCAAGAGCGTTCGTGAATAAAATAATCGGCCCAGAGATCAAAATAAACGAAATTGAGCATTTCAGTTTACTGCTGGAATCTGTGATAACGGCCAAGATGGATGAAAGAGAGATTCAGATACCGACTGAATCGATGTTTACGTTTCATAAGTTGCTTACGTTTGTCGAGCGGCAGAATAGAGAGAAATTAAAAAAAGATCTCTATTATGTTTACTATATGCTGAGATTTTGTCCTAAAAAGGAACAGCTTGTTGATGATGTGTTATCCCTCATAAAAGTGAGAAAAGAAGGAAAGCGGGTTAAGCAAAATCTGAATGAATATTTTAACAGCGTGGATTCAAAGGGCCCTTTTTTTGTGGAAGAGGAAAACGGCCCGGATGCCTATATCGGTAACTTGAGGCAGGATATTTTTGATAGGTTTAATGGGATTAAGCAAAGGATTACCGAGTGAAGACGTACGCCATCGGAGACATTCATGGCGCTTACAGGGCGTTGATGCAGTGTTTTGAACGCTCAAAGTTTGATTACAAAAAAGACCGCCTGATTGTGATGGGCGATGTGTGTGATGGTTATCCGGATGTTAAACAGTGCATTGATGAGTTTTTGAAGGTTAAGCACTGCGATCTGGTCATCGGCAATCATGATATGTGGGTTTTGGATTGGGCTTTGCGTGGCGACAAACCGGAGATATGGACGAGCCAAGGCGGTGACCGGACAATGGCGTCGTATAACGGCGGCCCTATGCCGCAGGCGCATATTGATTTCTTAAAGAACGGACAGCTTTGGATTGAGCGCGAAGAACAGGTTTTTGTGCATGGCGGATTCAATCCGGACATATCGCTTTCCAGCCACAGCGCGCAGAAATTGGTCTGGGATAGAAACCTTCTTGATAAGGCGTGGAAAAAACAAATAGAAGGGCGCAAGTGTCAATTGGGCCGGTACAAGGATATTTTTGTCGGGCACACGACAACTGAGTTTTATAATACGTTACAGCCGATTCATGTGTGCAATGTATGGAATATTGATACAGGCGCGGGATGGTCTGGGAAACTCACTATTATGGATGTTGATTTAAAGGAATACTGGCAGTCAGATTTGACTCCGGATTTATACGATGGGACGCCTGATAACTTATAAAGAATATTCCGGACATTATTTCAGCACACGTATAAGGAAAGAATAAGTTATGGGGACTACAACATTTTTTCTTAAGAATAATGATTTAGGTAAGCCATTAAACAAAATGGGCAAGGAGGAATTAGAGAAACTCAATAATCTTTCTCCTTATGTTGAGACGCCATATTATGCTGGCTGGCAGGTGCCTTTGGAGCTTCATAATGGTAATGTATATGTTTTGGTGTTTTGGAAAGGCAGATTAATGAAGATTGAGGATGCGCCAAAGGTCCTAAATAAAAAATATTACAGCAAATATAGCGGAAAAAAAGTTAACGAGTATGAATGGACTGTATTAAAAAAATATATGTTAGCGGAGATACAAAGGCTTGATAAGGAATTTAAGAAGTCGCTTCGAAAGAAGGTTAAGAATAGTTAATTCTCCAATTGCTGGCTGGAGAATACTGTGGAGAAAGGGTGGAATTTTTCTTGATATCTTGTCAGAAAAAGTGTATATTTTTTCTGACAAAAGAGAGGCGATATAAATGTCGCAAAGCATTGATAGTAAAATACTTAGCAGGATATATGGAAGGCATAGGGGTTGGGTCTTTACTCCAATCCATTTTCTTGATCTTGGAAGCCGTACGGCCATAGATCAGGCCTTGGGACGTCTGACTAAATCAGGGACTATACGTCGTCTGGCTCGAGGATTGTACGATTACCCCGCAAAACATCCCGATTTTGGCGATCTTCCCCCTAATTATGATCGTATCGCACAAGCATTGGTTGGACGAGATAACTTGAAAATTCAGCCTTCCGGCGCATATGCCGCCAATCTGCTTGGCTTAACAGAGCAGGTTCCGGCAAAGATTGTTTTTTTAACAGACGGATCTTCCCGGATGGTTCACGTCGGTAATTGGCGTATTAAATTTAAAAAAACAACACCCAAGAATATGGCGACTGCCGGGCGCGTGAGCGGCTTGGTTATTCAAGCCTTGCGTTATATGAAGCAGGAGAATATCGATGACAGAATTATTAAAAAGCTTAAAGGAAAATTATCAGACGAGGATAAAAAACAGCTTATGAGCGATCTTCGTTATGCCCCGGCGTGGATAGGTGAAATATTTAAACAGTTAAATTCGTAGCAGTTTCTTGGCTTGAATGCCATTAAGGACGGAGGATATATGAAAGAGATTTTAAGTATGGTTGATGAGTCTCAGGCGAAAATAAACGCATTGCGCCCCTTTAGCAATGAAATGAATCATCAAATAAAGGAATATTTTCGTATTGGGCTTACCTATTCAAGCAACGCGCTTGAGGGAAACTCTCTGACGATATCGGAAACAAAAGTGGTCATCGAAGATGGGCTTACCATAGCTGGAAAGCCGCTGAGAGATCACTATGAAGCAACAGGTCATAGTGACGCGTTCGATCACATGTATGCTCTTGCTACAGGAAAGACGATAACAGAAGAAGATATTAAGAAATTGCACGCGCTCTTTTATCACCGCATTAAGGAAGAGGATGCCGGGGTGTATCGAAAAGTCCAGGCCATTATTACCGGTTCTCAATATCCTTTGTCTACGCCTGAGGCATTGCCGGGAATGATGCAAAAATTTATTAAAAATCTTCCCATCTTGAAAAAGGATAATCATCCGGTTGCATATGCCGCTAGGCTTCATAAAGAATTTGTGTTTATTCATCCATTTGTTGACGGTAATGGGCGAGTGGCCAGACTCTTAATGAATGTGGCGCTTATGCAGGCAGGGTATATTATCGCTATTATCCCGCCGCTCAAACGGTCGGAATACATCAGCGCTCTTGAAAAAGCGCATAAAAATGATGCGGATTTTATTAAGCTGATAGCGTCATGCGTCTATGAGACCCAGAATGATCTACTGCGTATGGCTAATGGAAAAAGTTAATGTGATTTAAGGGGAGAATGAGACAGGGTAATGAACTACTGGTGGACATCAGATTATCACTTTTTACATTTCAATATCATCCGTTATTGCAAGAGGCCGTTTGAGACGGCCGAGGAAATGAATGAAACGATCATTCGCAAGCATAACGAAAGGGTTAAGCCCGAGGACACTGTTTTCTTTCTAGGTGACTTTATCTTCAAAGGTGGGAAAGAAGGTGGAGTAGAGAAATACCGGCAGTTCGAAAAGCGGTTGAATGGCAAGTTCATTTTTATCAAAGGCAACCATGACCGGCACAATAGCCTTAATACGATCATCTCGAAGATATATATTCATTATGGCTCTAAGGATATCTGCATGACGCACCGGGCCGAGGATGCGGATCCCAACGTGCCGTGGAATTTTTGCGGCCATGTTCATGAAAAGTATAAGGTAAAACGATTGAACGAGAATTCATTGGTTGTGAATCTTTGCGTTGAGGTCTGGAATTATTATCCGGTTTCATTTGAAGAGATCAGTTCTTCCGTCGTCACGTTTTTGAAAGAAGAAAAGCAAGGTAAGGAGAAAAATAAAGAGTAAAGTAGGAAGAAGTGACAGTTTTTCAGGCTGTACTTTTAGAGTGTGAAAGTAATGCCAGGCGTAACTTTCGAAGCACAATAATATAGTATTCGAAGGGTAGCGTTTAATAGGGTCATAACTTTGGGGTTAGGTAATTGTTTGAGTGGGATGGGAACGTGATATTGGGGTATTTATTTGAATCCTATGATTAGATGTCCAGTGATTTAGATTTCCTTAAAAGTAATGCAGGAGTTTGTAGGTGAGTGGAAGGCTTTAGGGCCGTGTGGATAAGGTAAAGGCGAGGCTTATTATGGAAGAAACTAAACTACAAAGTGATTTAGTAATTTTTTACACGGTCTTTGTCGGTATTATATGGAATTTCTTGAGACTGATTTTAAAACTAAAAGAAATCCAAGCAGGAAGGTTATTTTGCGAAACAAAGACCTTTTAACCTCAGTTTCATTATTCAAATATGAGAAACTTAAGAAGTTGTTGATTGAAGGAATTGATGAAAATTTACTATAAAACTTTCGGAAGATATTGTTGAAAAGATAACAGATGATATTGAGCAAATCGATTTTGAGCATTTTCAGGTTGAGAGAATGCTCAAGAAGATCGATGAAAATCTAGGCAGTAGATTTCCCGATAAAGAAGAATTTTTGAAAGAGATTGAATTTGAGATCAAAAGCTTAGGTGAAGATAATGAAGGTGTGGTTTCGAAGGAACAGATAAAAGAAATATTGCTAGATGCTGTTTGCTATGATTTTTACGATGAATTATATGAACTCTGGAAGAATAAGACTATTTTAGAAGGGGAAGAGTTATATTTGTATTTTTATGACATTGGAAGTAGTGATAAATAGAAACGGTCTGAACATTTTTGATAAGGCGCGCCTTAAGCCGCTTGTGATCGGCCATAGCAAGCCGCGCGATCGCTCTGAAGAAGAAGTCGCTGGTTATCGCAAGGCGCTTGATTTGATTCATATTAAACATAAAAGCCTTCAGGTTGCTCCGGAAATGATTAAAGAGTTACACAGGCTTTGCCGCGGCGAATTGTGGGATGCCGGTAAATGGAAGGAGAAAGATAACGACATTATCCAGAAACATCCGGATGGACGTGTTGAGGTTATTTTTAAACCGGTGAGCGCCGCTAAGACGCCGGAGATGATGAAGCAGTTGTGCCTTGCCTATGAGCATAGTGTTTCACAGCTTAAATATCCCGATCTTTACGCGGTTGCTTGTCTTGTGCTTGATTTCTTAAGCATTCACCCATTCCGGGACGGCAACGGCAGAGTATCGCGGCTTTTGACGCTTCTTGTTCTTTATCAGCATGGTTTTATGGTTGGTAAATACATCAGCCTTGAGCGCATCGTTGAGCAATCAAAAGAGACGTATTATGAGGTGCTTAATAAGAGTTCGCAGAAGTGGCATGAGGCTAAGCATGATGTGATGCCGTGGTTTAATTATTTTCTTGGGACGGTGTTAGCGTCCTACAGGGAATTTGAGGAACGCGCGGAAAACATAAAGCCCGCCAGAGGAGCAAAAACCGGAATTGTAATTGATGCTATTAGGAAGCAGGTTGGGGATTTTTCAATATCAGACATTGAGCGCGCTTGCCCCAGCGTTAGCCGTGTGATGATCAAAAAGGTGCTTCTTCAAATGCAAAAAGAAAAGAAGATTAAAAGCCTTGGCAAGGGACAGTCGGCTAAGTGGGCTCATTTAGGCTAAGTTAGGCAAAATCGCGGAATGGTATACTATTATATTGAATGGTATATTGAATGGTATATTGTGAGGCCAAATATAAGTTAAATTTGATGGGAAAGAAGCGGTTCGTTGTTTTGCAGTAGTATTTGATTATGACGATTGGCAATATACGATTAATGAGAAAGAGAAGCGGGAGCTGCCGCTGGTGAAGAAGATAACGATAGAGATAGAAGAATAAGATTTTGAAACGAGATCCTTCGGGCCTGCGGCCCTCAGGATGACGCAGGCTCAGATGACGGAAACGATAAAATTTTCAGTTAGATTTTAGCCTTTCTTGCGTCCCTGCCTACCGGCAGGCAGGTATTGTAGTAGGAGAAGATAATATTAACGCAAGAGGGGGAGGAGAATATGGATGCAAAGATAGCGATATTTAAGGGGAAAAGAATACGTAAAACCATTCTTAAAAGTGAATGGTGGTTTTCTGTGGTTGATGTAATTAAAGTTTTGACGGATAGTGTGGATCCCCGTGACTATTGGTTTAAGATGAAAATGCGAGTAAAGGAAGAAGATGGATTTGAACCGTCGACAATTTGTCGACAGTTGAAATTGCTTGCCCCAGACGGTAAAATGCGCGAAACCGATTGCGCCAATACAGAAGGTATTTTCCGTATTGTTCAGTCAGTGCCATCGCCTAAAGCCGAACCATTTAAACGCTGGTTAGCTAGGGTTGGATATGAGCGTATTAAGGAAATAGAAGACCCGGAATTAGCAACTAAGCGGACAAGATTACTTTATAAACTTAAAGGATATCCGGATAGTTGGATTGAAAAACGAATGCGAGGTATTGCTATTCGTGAAGAGTTAACGGATGAATGGCAGAATCGCGGGGCGGAAGAGAAAAGAGATTACGAAATCTTAACGGCAGAAATCTTAAAGGCTACCTTTGGAGTTACGCCTGGCCAATACAAGAAGATAAAGCGGTTAAAGCGTGAAAATTTGCGTGATCATATGGGTGATCTTGAGCTTATCTTTACAATGCTTGGAGAAAGAGCAACTACCGAAATTCACCGTACTGAAGATTCGCGGGGTGTGCCGAAGCTCAAATCCGATGCCAAGGCGGGAGGAGATATTGCCGGTAATGCCAGAAAACAGTTGGAAAAAAGAATAAGAAGGCCCATTGTCTCAAGGGATAATTTCTTAGGGCAATCTAGAAAAGCTAAAAGATTGCCTTATAAATAATCAAAAAAAGAGGTTAGCGAGTTGGTGACAAATTGTCACCAACTGAATGATATATAGAAACGGTCCTATTGTTTCCTATTGTTTCTATTGTTTTATTGTTTTAAGCTTTGCATTTACGGGATTTTGCCCGCACCCCTGCCTACCGACAGGCGCGGTGCATATTGATAACATAGATTACAATGCTGGTGCGTTAAAAATCGTTCGAACAAGACCGTAAACGCACCGCCAGTTTTTGTATTTATTATCAGAAATGGGGCAAGACATATGTATGAAGCATTATTATATGATCCAGAAAAAGGTTTAAGGACAGGGGCGTCTATCGCCGAAATAACAGAGGCCCTTAAAGACGGACGTACGCTCATCTGGCTAGATATGCTGGACATCGACGACTCAGATATAGATATGCTCACTTCCGTATTCAACCTCCATCCGATCACGATTGAAGATTTCATCATGCCGAATGCCCGTCCCAAGGTAGAAAAGTTCAAAGATTACTTCTTTCTTGTAATGTTCTCTATTGAGCAGAACGGCGAAAAAGATAATGATAAGGTGAAGCTGGGCGAGCTCAACTGCTGTCTCGGAACGAATTTTCTTATCACATTTCACAATTGCCTACTCAATTCGGTGGGTGTATGCAAAGAGCGTAGCATAAAACGGTCCCAGACGATGATGAACGGAGCCGATATGCTTCTTTACGCTATACTCGATTCGTGCGTTGAGAGCTATTTTCCCATAGTAAATAAATTTGACAATTACGTGGATGAAATCGGGGATGAGCTCTTTGCCGAGCCGAACAAGGCGACCCTCAAGAAGATATACCATCTTAAAAATGAGATCATATTCTTGAGGCGTAATATAGGGCCGCAGGCAGATGTGATATCCAGCATATCGCGCGGCGACTTTGGGTTCATTTCACCCGCGAACGCGGCATACTTCAGAAATATATATGATAGCTTGGTGAGATTGAACGACACCATCGGCACATTGCGCGACGTTATCACCGGCGCTATGGAGGCGTATACCTCACTCATGTCTAACCGCCTTAACGAAGTGATGAAGACCCTCACCATAATAGCGACCATCATGATGCCTCTTACCCTCATAGCAAGTATTTACGGAATGAACTTCAAGTATATGCCGGAACTGGATAACAAGTTCGCATATCCTGTAGTTATCGTCATCATGGTGGCTATCACGGTCACGATGCTTATATATTTTAAGCGCAAAAAATGGCTGTAAATCCAGATAGGGCGGTGGTTACGCCAAATAGGACAGCCCGATAACTATATGACCAAAATGCTAAAGACAAAAATAATATGCACTCTGGGTCCTGCGTCATCCAGCGAGGCGACGTTGCGGAAGATGATGAGCGCCGGCATGGATGTGGCGAGGCTCAATTTCTCGCACGGGAAGGCCGATGAGTTTATCCGCCTCATAAATATAATACGACGCTTGAATGCCCGGTATCATAGACACATAAGGTTTCTCGGTGACCTTCAGGGGCATCGCATAAGAATAGGCGAATTATCAGGACAGATTGAACTTAAAAAGCGAAGGATTATTTGGCTTACGCAAGAGAAGGTTCAAGGCACAGAAGGGAAGATTCCCTTTGATTATCAGGGGTCGTTAAGAGCGATTAAGAACGGTTGCCAAATATTCATAGATGACGGGAATATTGTTTTGGAAGTTATGGGCCGGTCTGAGCATAGATTGAAGATAAAAGTAATAGTCGGCGGTCTGCTTAAGGAACATAAGGGCGTAAATATCCCTGAAGCTAAGCTTGAATTTGGCGATATCAACCAGAAGGATATCGAAGACATACTCTTCTCTAAAGAAAACGGTATTGATTATGTAGCGCAGTCATTCGTGCGCACAAAAAAAGATATTCTTGAGGTAAAGGATGTCCTTGGGGTTAATTCACAATGGAGAGTGATTGCTAAGATCGAGAATAGGGAGGGTATAAAGAATATTGATGAAATAATCAAGGTTTCTGATGGCATAATGATTGCCCGCGGAGATATGGGGGTGTCGTTGCCTATATACGAAATCCCTATTATTCAGAAAATGATTATTAAGAAATGTAATCGTGCTGGTAAGTTTGTTATTACCGCGACCCAGATGCTTGAGAGCATGACTGAAAATTTTAGGCCTACTCGAGCGGAGGTAACGGATGTAGCTAATTCTATTATAGATGGTACTGATTTTGTCATGCTTTCTGCAGAATCAGCCGTGGGAAAATATCCGGTTGAGGCAGTTGCAATGATGAATGATATAATAAAATTTACAGAAGGATATTTAAATAAATCTAGGAGTAAGGTACACTCTTAATTCTTATTATTTAAGTTGGCGAGCAATCAAGTTTACTGACACTGTGTAAGTCGTTGATTATAATTATTTTGCGAGTGGCGGGGTTTATGTCCCTGCCTCTCCGAATTATTGTATGTTTAATTTGTTCCTGGAGATCTAAAGGATATTTACGAGTGTAACTTACTTGCTATTTTAGAATAGAAGTAAAATAATTTAATCTATGAGTAGAAATAAGAATCTTTTTCAGACACTTTTGGTTACCTATTTGCTTTCATTTGTGTGTATTGGTGCTGCTTTTATGCTTCAATATCAGGCTAATCGTTCTGTTAAGTCTTGTAGTTATCTTGATCCGCTTGTCGTTGATATCTGGGCGACGGTGTTTGCAATTTTTTTGATTTTGGAAGGATTTGTGGATATTTTTAGTCATAAAAGTTACCCTTTAAGAAGTCAATTGACAAAAGCAATCCGGGTTTCTTTGGGTTTTGCTATCTTGACCATGCATATAATGCAGTTTATTCATAAATAGACTATGAGATT
>ERZ1292630.5192-Hain-H41-02um-R3-5192-length-10770-cov-8_pt1 | contig 10770 bp, 5 predicted proteins | sample MGYA00564408_ERZ1292630 | MGnify/ENA primary metagenome ERZ1292630 (study PRJEB36523, sample SAMEA6512641) | groundwater metagenome | collected 2019-01-08 | study: AquaDiva: Metagenomics assemblies of 32 groundwater samples
CCCCCCCCCCCCCCCCCGTGAGATTGCGTTTCCCACTCACCCCCTCACTGTGCGTCAGAGGTGGCGTGATCGTCTCGGAGCGCCATGTGTGTTGGTTGGCCTCACAGACTCGACAAAGCTTTACGACCGATTGTGAGAGAGAAAATGTCAACGAAAAGTCGTCGCAAGACCCCTGCGACGCCCGTCAAGCGCCCCACGACCGGCGTGGATGAAGCCGAGGAGCCCCGTCCCGCGGTGGACGCTCTTCCAACTGGTGGTGCCATCGACGTGCCCGTCAATTTTATTAACGAATCGGTGCCAGTCGTTCGACGGCGGCGCTCGAAGTTGGCGAAAAGCAGCGCTGCGGCGGAGGAGGCAGCCTCTGAGAATGAGTCTGAGGAGTCTCTACACTTTTCAGATGCCGAGGAACTCGACGACGACTTCACGGTGACCGTGGGAGGCATTCGTCCCGACGATGGGGAATCCGACGACAGTGAGGACGAGGCCGTTCTCAACCGTGTGGGCGACATTCCCCTGTCCTGGTACGATGACAGCGACCACATCGGCTACGACATTGACGGGAAGAAAATCGCCAAGCCGACGGCGTCCGCGATCGACCAGCTTGTTGCCGAAACGGACGACCCCAACAAGCTGCGGACTATCATCGACCCACAGACTGGAAAGAAAATCGTCTTATCGAACGCGGACTTGGCGGTGCTGTTCAACATGCAAAGGAACCGCGCTCCGAATCCGGCGTACACGTCAATGTACGACGACCAACCCGAAGATTCGCGTGTGGATTTCGATCCGCTCAACCACCCGTTTGCACGCAGCGGCCCGTCCAAGAAGACGTTCGTCCCCCGTTTGTACGAAATGAAACGCCTGAAGAAGATGATAGCCCGCCGACTGGCGGCGCTGGCGGCACCCAAGCCCGAAACGACAACCGGCAAGGAGGGGGACACGATCGAGGACTTGTGGAGTGACGAAGCGTCTCTGCAGCTGGATGTGCGCGGGCGGTTCCGACTGCAGCACAGAATTCCGAAGCCGAACCACGCGCCTCCCGGCACGTACGAGAGCTACCGCCCCCCGCCGGAGTACTTGCCGTCCGACAAGGCGCAAACCAAGTACAAGATGCTGCGCGTGATCGATCGCAAAGAGCACTTCGTCCCCAAGCAGTTCGCGGCCCTGCGTCACGTGCCGTTCTACTCGCATTTCATTCAGGATGTGTACCAGCGCTGCTTGGACGTGTCTATGTTTCCCCGGATGACGCGCACGCGCCTCGTCGTGGACCCCGAGAAGCTGCTTCCGGAGCTTCCGGAGCCAAACGACTTGCGTCCGTTCCCCGAGCGACTTAGCTTCCTGTACAAAGGGCACACCGGCACCGTCCGATCCCTTTCTTTATCGCCCAGTGGACAGTACCTCGCCACTGCCTGTGATGACCATCTCGTGCGCATCTTCGAGGTGCAAACAGGCCGCCTGATGAAGCGGTACGATCTTGGAGGTGTCGTGCAGCAGGTTGAGTTTTCTCCCAGCAAGACGCTCAACGTCCTGGTCGCCGCTGTGGAGTACTCCCTTGTGTTTCTCGTGCCGGGCTTCTGCGCGCACCCTACCATTTCGGAACACACCATCCGCACGCTGCGTGCCCCTGCCGCTCGAGTTGCCGAAGAAATTGGCGCCGTCGCTGGCGTTGGCTCGTCGCTCGGACACGGCATCACCCAAACGCGAATCGATCTCGACGAAACCGCGTTTGAAGGAAATCGAGATCTTGACGACGAAGCCGAGCGCGATAAGCGCGCCGACTTCTTGGACGCCTCGGCTGCCGAGCGGCACGCCGGCATCGTTGTCAAAGTGATCATGCACGCCCGGGTGAAGCGATTTTCTTTTCACGCCAAAGGCGACTATCTCTGTGCGCTGTGCCCCAAGGACCAAGTGAAGTACCGCCAAACGATCATGCTCCAGCTGTCGAAGCGGAAGGTGTTTTGTCCTTTCCGGAAATTTCAAGAGATCGTGACCGATTGCCGCTTTCATCCGACGTCTCCGCTGTTTTTCTTGTCGACGACCAATTCCGTCCGCTGCTACAACTTGCTGGCCCACAAGATGCAGCGCCGCTACAAAGCCCACGGTGGCATTACCACGTGCATCGACGTCCACGCGGAGGGGGACAATTTCATCGTCGGCGACACGACTCACCACACGGCCTGGTACGACACGGACTTCAGCGACAAGCCGTACAAACGACTAAAGTCACATCGCGGCGTCGTCAACGCAGTGGGGTTCCATCGCCAGCCGGGCGCCTATCCTCTCTTCGCGTCGGGGTCGTCCGATGGGCAGGTTCACGTGCATCATGGCCGCGTTTTCGATGACTACAACAAGAATGCGCTGATTGTTCCCCTGAAGATCCTCAAACACAAGTCGTCCGTCTACTCGTTGGCATGGCATCCAACGTTGCCGTGGATTTTCACGGGCACCGAAGACGGCACCGTCTCGTGTTGGACGGAATGAAAGCGGGAACGCGGTAATATGGGGTTTATTTTCTTTTCCGGATTAACCGTGTAATATGGGTCCCCCCTCCTTTTGTGTGCCACATGGCCTGACGGTGTGCGCCGGCCGAATGACGCTTCATCGACCCCATAGCATCACCTAGACATGGTTGCGACATGATGAAGTGAGAGGGGTTAGAATTTGTTGGCTTTCTCTCTCCTCCGCCTGCTGAACAATGACCGCGCAACAACGAGCGTTGCTTCTTGCGCTTGCGGAGAAGGGCCCCAAGGCGACCGAGGAAGACTTCATGCCGCTGCGATCAGGCGTTACATTGTCCGCCATGAAGGTCGCCGTCGACGAAATGTGCACGGAGGCGCTGAACAGAAAGGACGAACGTGTGGCTGCAGCACTACTAACGATTTTGTCTCGGTGCACTGTTGCACCTTCCGCAGCACCACGTCGACCGCCGTCTCAGACTGCACCAACCGTCGCGGATCGGACGGACGCAACATATTCGGACGTTCGGGACATTCTTTTCCTGCTCGCCGACCGTGCTTCTCACTTCTCCCTGGGAAGCGCCGCCATTGGCGGGGTCGCGCGCATCATGCAAGGGTACGGCCGGACCGCGATGTTTGAATGGTCATCGGAAAACGGCCAAATCGCCGATGTGCTCATCGCCATGATCGGCAACGTGCAAATGGCCTCCCTGGCCCAGCCCCTGCGCACCACGATCATCAACGACATCGTCTGCCAGTGGCTGATCATTGACGCGCTGCCTGACGAGGCGGGCGATGTGCATCCCGGACACATTCCCGAATCGCTCGGCGCGTTCCGGGTGCATCCCACGCTGCTTCGCGCAGGGGTCGGCAGCGTCGCTTCGTTCTTTCTGTCCTTGATCGATGATGATCGCGATCCCGTCAACGTCGCGCGACTGCTTCAACGCATTCCCACCGCATTGGAAAGTGCCACCAGGGACGCCACGGCACGGGACATGGCCGCCATCGAATCCCTCCACGAAAGCGTCTCTGGATACTTCCCGGTAGCGTTTACACCGCCTGCAGGATGTCCGGTCAGCGCGGACAACCTTCGCGGCCTCCTTCAATACTCGTTGAGCTCGACGGTCGTGTTTGCACCTCTCTCGATGCCCTTTGCATGCAACAAGCTTCACGCAAATTCCTACAACGCCAAGCGCGACTCGCTCGCGTTGATCAGCGCCTTGCTCTCGCGGCACGCCCTCGTCACACTCGAGGAATTCACCGTCGACATTATCACGGGATTGCGCAGCGAAGCCGTCAAGCTGCAAGGACTGATCCGCCAGAATCCCGAGGCGGACAGGCTGCTTCGCCAGGTGTTCCGGTGCGTGGAGGACGTGTCTCGGTGGATCGGCCGCCACCTCGTCGCATCGGGGCAGTCGTCATCGTCGTCGTCCGCCAACGACGTGGTTGTCGGGTTGCTCCACCCGATACTATCGGCGGCCGTGTCGACGGTGCGAACGGATCCACGAAACGTTCCAGTGTACGCGTCGCTCATTCACTCGGCGGCTGTCGGCTCCCCAGAAATGTTCACCGCCGTGAGCGAGTTCGTCATGCCCGACCTCTTGCTCACAAGCGACATTGCGGCTGGCCGCACGGACATCGTTGTTCCTTCCTCTCTTGTCCTGGCGGCTGGCCTCGCCGCGAGTGCGGAGCGGATCTCATCATTCCGTTGGGCCAGCGGTGAGCGGCAATGGCCGGTGCCGCCACGGGCGCTGAAAATTACATTGGGATCATCGACGATTGAAGTGCCTTCGCTCTTCGCCGCGTTCTACGCGTTGGCAGACCACGGCCTACGTCAAGGCCGGCTGCCCCCAGAGGCGCAGGCGGTGGCCTTTGAATGTCTGGCGAGCCTTGTTCCGCTCGCCACGCGGCACCCGACGTTCTTTGACGCGCCCCAGTCGTCTCAGTTTGCTGGTGCCCCCATTGAGATGATCACAACGACCTACGATCGGTTGACACAAAGCGCGGTGTGTGCGACCTCATCGGCGGGTACGGTGGCCTTGCGTTGCTTACGGGAACTTCGCAAAGTCGAAAACTCGGCTTCATTCCGGCGGTTGGTGCTGACGTCCCTCATTCGGTGTGAACGACCTCTGCAGCGGGGGGCAGATGCCGACGTGCTCGAGGAGATTACCGAAATCCTCAGCACAACAACCACGGCGGGCGAAGTAAGCCTTTGGACCGACGCAGACGAGACAGTGCTGTTGATGCATTTTCTACATGGATTGGCAAGCGCCAGCGCGGCCGACTTCCAAACATTCGTGAAATTGTTGAAGAAAACGTTGCCGACTGCCGGCGTCCACCCGCCACTAACGCCCAACGAGCTAGCTTCCAACAATGTTGTGGCCGCCGGCAGCGCGGAGTTGTTTGCACGGCTGTTTCAAGCCCTCCTCCGTCCCCTCGCGCCCGCGCCCATAGCAGGGCCTCTATTTCAATGCCTGTGGCACTGCCCCTGGTGTGCAACGTTCAACGCCAGCGGCCGCGCGCAACTGGAGGCATCCTTGTTGCAGTCCGTTGGCTGCGGGCTGAAGGGGCCATCAGCTCCTTCAGCGACGGCAAGTGCTGTCCTTTTGCTGGTTCAGCCCGAAGCCGATGCTAGCTTGCTCGTACCCCAGGTGATCAGCGCGGTGACGCAGCTGCTAAAACCAGACAGCCACACCACAGACCTTCTTGATGTCCATGCTGTCCTATGGTTTGATGCTCTGTCATGTGTCGCGAATAGATCGGCTGATCCTGCGTCGGATTTCGCACGCTGCGCGGCACGGCTCAACGCCCAGGAGCGCGCGCTGGTCGCGCTTCCCTTTTCAAGGGGTTCGTATGCAGCGGGGTCGCGCGACGCCTTCCATCAGATCGTTGTTTCCAGCTTCAACGAGCTTGCCCGCGACTTGTCAATCGGCCCAGGTCCGAGCGATATCCACGTCACTCTGTCGTTCTCTTCAGGTTTGCTAGACTCGAGTTGTCTTGTGAGCCGTCGAGCGCTTTGGCAGCAACGCCTGCTGACCGATGTGACCAACGCCGTGCTCTCGCCCGTAACGACGAGCCCACCGGTGCGTCAAGCAAGTCTGACGATGTTGGCGCGCGTCTGTTCCTGCGCACCCAAGAGCCTGCTTCGCACCAATAGCGGGTCGCTTATTCAGCTTGTTCAAGACGGCCTCACCACGGCGGATACCCCGGCAGCTGCTGCGGGTGCGATGTCCCTGTTGTTGGTGCTGAGCGGAGCGGATCCGGAGGGCACTATTGACGACCTTCTTGGGCTCCAAGAGCCGGAGGCGGGCTCCCCCAAGGGCACTGGCATGCGCGTGTCACTCATCATTGCCGCGGCCCGGCTCGCCCCGTGCCTGCCATCCATGCCACAGCGTCAGGGCACACTGGAGTTGCTGACGGCGCTGGGGCGAATCGTGGCGCTGCGGCTTGCCGACGGCTCGACGCCCCCCGGCGTCTTGCCGCTCGATGACGTCTCTACACTGAAGCACGCCGTCACGAAGGCGGTCCAAGCTGCGCTGGACGATCCGAAACGACTGGTGCGCGCAGCCGCCGCGATGTGTCGTCACCACTGGATGCTCATCAGCAGCGCATAGCGAAACATCGTTTAAACGTTTGACAGTGCGGATATTTCCTCCCTTCCGGGTCTGTCGCTGAATACTGCCTGATTTTTCGTCTGGAATGTATCTGTGCATGATGATGTTACCCTGCGTCTCTGTTGCACAGCCACACTACCAACGAGCCATGACGCACGACCTGCAGCGCCTGTGGCAATCGATGCATGGCCTGGCGAAGGCCGCGACGGTGGGAAACGAACCTTTCGGGGAACAGGAAGCCGACTTCACGTTCATCGAAGCGTTTCAGGCTCAGCTCGAATGCTCCGTGTGCCTGAGGGTGTTTCGGAGGCCCGTCGAGCTCATGCCATGCAGTCACATTTTTTGCCACGACTGCTATCTCGGAGTGCTCCAGCAGCGCGATGTCCGCTGCCCCAATTGCCGAGTTATCCCGCGGGACGTAAGAGAAGCGAACCGATTGCTATCGAATCTCATCACGGCGCTCAAGGTGCGCTGCGCCGTGTGCCCCTGGACTGGTTCCCGCGAGTCTTTCGGCTTGCATCCCTGCGACAGTCCATCACTGGAGCTTCTCAAGTTTCAAGGAAACGGTGCGTTCGCCGCGAAGCGCTACGCCGACGCGGTGGAACGATATACTCGGGCCATTACGCTGGCGCCTTCTCACACGGTGCTGCGCAGCAACCGTGCCCAGTGCTACTTGGTACTCGGAGACTACACGAAGGCGGAAGAGGATTCGTGGATCGCATTGCAGTCCGATGGGTCGCATCTAAAGAGCTTCCTGCGGGTCACGCGAGCCGTTGCCAACCGCAATCGCGACGAAGCGATCCGCCTCCTCCAAGACGTCCTGGGGCAGCTGACCAGTGGGCGAGCCGTCTCCATTCGGCTGCCGGCACGCGGGGCGCTGCCTCCGAGCCGATTTTCCGACGCGGATGCTGCACTCTGGAAGGTAGAAGCGACACGGCTGGGAGCCGAACTGGCAGCGATGCGGTCAACGGCAACAGGAGGAGTCCCGTCAGGTACCGTTTCGCACCTCAAGCTGCAGGGAGACGCGGCCCTCGAGGGAGGGAGCGTGCCGGAAGCCGTGTCATTGTACACCCGTGCCATCGCGGCCGCTGAGAGCATGAGCCCCCAGGTGCCCATTGCTGAGCTGACCGCCGCGCTGTGCTGCCGCAGCCGCTGCTACTTCCGTTTGAGTCAGTACGTTGACGCCGAGGCCGACGCGCGCCGCGCCGCGGCGTTGGATGCGAACTCGTATCAAGCGGCGGTTCGCCTCGGAAACGCGTTAGAGGCACAGCTGAAATGGAAGGACGCGGCGAAATCGTATCGTCACGCTCGAGAATTGGGTCCGACGCCGCCGTCCGACTCACTTATGCAAGCGCTGCAGCGTTGCTCGGATGTGCTGGAACGAGGATCCGCCAGGGACCCTGGCTCTCCTTACCGAGAAGCTGCTGCTGTGCCCGTGGATTGGATGGCGCTGCCCGAGGGCGAAGCGCTAAGATTGATGCGAACTCGACTGCGGCTTCAACGGGACACCGAGAACTTCGATATGCTTGTGTCGTGGCTTCGAGGTGCGACATCGTCGGACTCATCGCTGGTTTGCACTATCTACGATGCGCTATCATCGCTGCTGGAGGCTCACTTGGGCAGAGCGGCCGCTTACGCGGCGCTGTTTTCGATAGGCGCTCGAACGTGCTCTGAGGCTGCTCGACCGGCTTGGATTGCTTTTTCAGCGTCGCGCGACGTGCCCGTTTCCACGGAGTAAGGGGTAGCAAGGGGTAGAACGTTGGACGTCCCGCGCGTCGTCCGTAGAACTGGTCACTCATTTTTTTCCGTGTTTGAAGCGAAAACCGCTCTCCCAGTCACGTCACCTCCCAGACGCCCTAACAAGAAACGATGCCTTCTGTCTGGCTGACGATCGCATCCGTTGCAATCTTCGCAACAGTGTGCCTCCCGGCGGCGGCCGGTACGCCACGGTGCCATGGCACTGCCAATGTCATGCCACCCACGACATCAACCCCAAGGTTGGTGGCCACAGTCCCGAACGGCAAGAAATTCATCGCGGGAGCCGACGACGACACCTTCTACGTTGTGCACCTCTGGGGCACCCCTTACGAGATGGGCTTCGCCCAAGGCCTTCTGATGAAGGAGCACTTCGGCCAGTTTCAAGCCATGTTCCAAGACTACATCGATTCGATCATCAATTCGAAACTTGGCAAGAAGCTTCCCGCGTGGCTAATCGCACTGATCGAGGAATTTGGTGTCCCGTTGTTGCTCGATTGGTCCTACGATGACACCGCACCCTTTTCACCCGCGTCGTACCGCGATGAAATGCAGGGCGTGGCGGATGGAGCCAACATCTCGGTCCACTTTGTCCGACGGCTGAACATGTTCCCGGAACTGACCAAGGCCGCGTGCACGATCGTAGGGGCGAACGGGCCCGCCACGCCGACGTCGACCATTCAACACTTACGCGGCCTCGACTTCGACCCCTCTGTCCCTTTCAAGGACTTCGCGCAAGTCACCGTTTACCATGGCGTCAATGGGAACCCGACGGTGGCAAATTTCGGCTGGACGGCGATGATTGGAGCGCTGACCGGCATCTCAGATCGTGCTATTGGCATCGGCGAAAAGGTGTGGATCAATCACGCCAAGGGAATCGAGGGAGTCCACGGCCAGCCTTGGATGTCCATTCTGCGCGACGTGTTGATGACTCGGGACATGGACGAGGCACTAGCGACCATCCAGCGCGCGAACAAAACCTGCGCAATCCACGTCGGGGTTGGCGACTCGACCACCAACACTTTCCGAGGCGTGACCATGGCGAAGGACGCCTTCACAGTGTACAACGACACCTCGATCAATTACACCCAGCACCCCATCCTGAAGGGCATCGTGTATTGGGACCGCCACGAGCAGCCGTCGCACGACTACTGCTTGTCGGACCTGTTGAAGCAGTACTATGGCAATATCACCGCGTCGACCCTCGCGCTGGACGTGTCCCCTATTTCACGGACGGGTGACCTGCACAGCGTCACGTTTGACTACGAGAAGCTTGTGGCGTTCGTGGCGAACGCGCGCAAGACGAACGTGACAGTGGGCGACTTGCCGGCGTACAACCGACGGTTCACGCGGCTCGACCTCAAGGCACTTTTTGCCGAGAAACCCCCGTCTTCAGGACTCTGAGGGGCGTCCTTTCCGGAAAATAGGACTGACGGTGTTGTGGTGACGTGTGATAACCACGGCGGCGCGTGTTCTTCAGCATCGAGCCAATTTTTCCAAATGGGGATAACTTTTTCTCGCATCCAACCATTTTTTTCCTGCCGGAGTTCATTGACGAGGTTACTTGAGCCAGGCCCCCCAAACCCAATTCTTGTGGCTGACCGTCTGCCCCGTCAGGCCACTCTCTTTTCTCATCCCAATGACGACCTTGTGGCCAAAGCTAATCGAGGCCATCCACCAGTCGCCCGTCACCAGCTGCATCACCACCACCGGCGCGGGAGCGTCGGCCGTTTCGGCGCTGATGAGCGTCCCGGGCTGCTCTAAAACGCTCTTAGAGGCCAACATTCCGTATCACGCCGACGTTTCCGCGACGGTCCTCGACATGTTCCCCAGCAAGTACGCTTCAATGGATGTCAGCCGCGTGCTGGCGCAGACGGCCTTTAACCGGGCGATCAATTTTTCGGCGCGGCGCGCGCACGTAGTGGGCATCGGGGCCACCGCGGCCATCGCCACAAATCGGGCGCGACGCGGCGCAGACTGCGTTTACGTGACGTGCTGGTCATGTGATCGAGTGCACACATATTCTATCGAGAACATTGAGCGCGTCGTGAGCCGGGCCGAGCAAGAGCTAGTGGTGGGATCGTTGATCATCCGGGCCCTTGCGGACGCGGCCAACATCGCTCGTGTGCCAATTGAAGGCGAACCGTTACTTTGCGACGGCGAAGTCGTCAACGAAGTGACTCACTCGGCGGCCCAGGACGATGTGATTGCGCTGCTCCTGAGCGGGCGAGTGTCGTCCATGCTCTACAATCGCCACGGCGTGCCGCGCACAGACTGTCCGCCGTTCTCGGCCGAAGAGATCAACCCTGCTCGCGCCAACTATCTGCTTTACCCTGGCAGCTTCGCGCCGCTGCACTGGGGACACAAAGAGCTGGCCCGCGCGGCAAGCGTTGTCGTTCAGCAGCGGGACGAGTCGTCGCCCAGGAAGCCCGTCATTTTGACGTATGAGATATCAGCCTCCATTGTGGGGAAAGGCGACCTCAACATCGATGAGGTGAAGTCTCGCGTCGAGCAGTTCACATCCGGAAACCGCCGCGTCGCGTTGACCAACGCCAAGCTGTTCATCGACAAGGCGCGGATGTTCCGCCACCATGGACTGATCGTGGGGGTCGACACCGCGATCCGTGTGTTGGACACCAAGTACTACGAGGATTCCGCGGAGCGCATGATCGAGGCGATGCGGGAGATCGAGTCGTGCGGCTGCTACTTTATCGTTGGAGGGCGCGCCAAAGGGGAAGAGTGGATCGACATGTCGCACGTGAACATTCCCCCCCAGATCCGTCACATGTTCATCCCGATCAAGCCAGAGGACTTCCGCGTCGATATTAGCTCAACCGACTTGAGGAGACGGCGTTGCAGCACGCCGGATGCTTCCCCCGCAACGCCAGCTGCCGTTTGAGGATATGTTTTTTTACCGACCGTCTTCGAGGCGCGCATGGGTTATA
>ERZ1292630.5193-Hain-H41-02um-R3-5193-length-10770-cov-7_pt1 | contig 10770 bp, 1 predicted proteins | sample MGYA00564408_ERZ1292630 | MGnify/ENA primary metagenome ERZ1292630 (study PRJEB36523, sample SAMEA6512641) | groundwater metagenome | collected 2019-01-08 | study: AquaDiva: Metagenomics assemblies of 32 groundwater samples
CCCCCCCCCCCCCCCCCCCCCCCCCCCCCCCCCCCCCCCCCCCCCCCCCCCATTGCAGTTCTACGTGTTCAGCGCAGCAGGGCTTGCATAGCCGACATCACGAACGTGTACGCGCGCTGCGGGTCACCGGCCGCTCGTTCTGCACCTCGTCGGGCGGTCTCCCCGCCGTCCTCCTCCCAACGTTCCTCCGGCGGAGAGGGGGGCGATGGGCAAAGCAGCAACTGCGCCGCCAACGGTCCGAGACCGGCACGAATGGCGACTTCCGGCCGCCGATGTCGAGGTCTCGTGGCAAACACTCGCGGGTCAAAGTAGTCGAAATCACGGAGTAAAGCCGCTGCCGAAAACGGTGCTTTCACGCCGACTGCTGCTGCGAATACAGCTACGCGGCGAACCAATGGACTGCCCGCCCCGGGTGACGGCGGGGATAGTCTGACGGTCCTGCCTGCACTCAGCGGATGATCCTCGCCGTGGTGCGGCTGCGGCGGGTAAACAGCGACCTCACAGAAGAGCTTCCTGAGCATTGGCCCGATTATTTGTGGCCGCCGCCGGGACCCGTCGTCAAGGCCTTCTCCTTGCGGATCCGAACTGGCGGCCAGCAGCTGGCACATGACGTGCAAGAAGCGCCGCAGCATGGAGACGTTCAGCAGCTGCAGCCGCGCCCGGAGCTCCTCCACGCAAGCGTCCGTCGTGTTCTCCACGTCCTCGGCAGAGCTCTGGTCGAGGCCTAAGTTGTCCGATGAGCCGCTGGGATCCGATTCGACGTCGAAGAGGGCGCTGAGAATGCCTGCCTTGGTGACGGCGATCATGTGGTTTGTCACCTTTGTCGTGCTGTGAGCGAACGATTTCGCCGATGGCAAGTTGAGTTGCTCTGCGATGGCCGCTGCCGCCCGGGACGCCACTCCCGCAAGCTCCAGGATTTGATCGCTTTCGAGGGAAGGTGACTGAGCACCTGTTACGGCGTTGGTCACGGCAGCGTATCGAGCCATGACCGTCGCGACAAGGCCGACACGCAGCTCCACGCTCGTCAGCACATCCCGCATATCGACGGCGTAGCCACTTGGCAACTTTTTTAGCGGCAGCAGGATCTTACTTCCCCCTGGTTCGAACAGTTGCTGGGATACGCGGCAGCACGTTGCCTCAAAAATAGCTAGCGGTCCGTGCGTCAGCGTCGCGGCCACGGCGTGTGATATCGCAACTTCGGCCGCCCGGCTCGTCGAATCGGGGAGGGTCTCCTCTGAGGAAGCTGCCTCGGCGGTGCCTACTGCCGCGCCAAACGCCCCGAGTACGCTACGTGAGAGCAGCTTCGAGCTGGTGGCCACTGTAAAATAGAATACGTTGCCGACTCGATCGTGTGCGGTGGAACAGCAGGCGCGATGTTGTGTCCATTTGTGCAGCAACGTGAACAGTGCCGCGCGGCCCGCCCTCGTCGAAGTGAGGTCGCGGTACGCGTCGCGCCACGGTGGTGCGTCCGTGAATGAGCCAGGAGGTGGTGCTGAATCGCGCGGCGGCGGGGGCATTGCGTCATGAGAGCTGGCTCCTGCGGCCCGCGCCGAGGCAGCGTGCTGCTCGATAGAGCTCTGTAGCACCTTCGTAACCGCGGCGTCGGCGATGGCGGATGAGAGCGTGTCGTCCGCGGACATGATCCTCAGCATGAGTTCCTCATCCACGTCGCACGCCGGGTACGAGACGCAGTCGCGAAGCTCCCGGAGCCGCGTCACTCTCGCATCGTCATCCAGACTTTGAGCGAGGGGTGGGGCGGCCGACTTCCAAACTCGGAAGGCGGACTGCGCCACGTCCCCCACGATGCTGGATATCACCGATTCAGTCAGATGCTTCGCGTTGGAGTCGTCGTCGATCGCGGTCGGGGCCGCGTTCCGAGTCCTCGACGGCCCCGTCTCCCCTTCGCCCTCCGCCGCCGAGCGGCCACGGAAGGAGGGTTCGCCAGCCAGGGATCCAGCGCCGGTGGCGCGAGGCGGTTCGTCGTCCGTCGTTCGCAATGTGCTGTTGCGGAACTTTCGGGCGGGCCCATTGTACAGAATCGAGGCGAGGAACACGGTGGCTTCCGAACCGGCGGTCGCGCGCAAGTCTTGCAGCAGCGGGCTGCTCTGTGCCAGCCGACCAGAATTCCCAACACTAGCGAGTCCCCTTGTCGTGATCGTTTCCTCGACAGCTTTGATCTCGATGAAGGAGCTTCCCATCGTCGCGAAAATGATCGCGCGGCACAATGTCCACAGGTGCTCTGGGGCAAGATCGTCAATGGCGCCTTGCAGAGAGGGGCAGGCGGACAACGCGGCACGCAAGGCGCCGCGGAAATCCAGCAGGGCCGTAGCCGACGTACTCCCCGCATAATCCGCGACAACGGTGCGCACGTCGGTCGCGTGGCGAAACAGCAGTGCCGCCCGTTGGAAGTCCACGACGCGCCGAATCGCTTGCACCGCCTCGTTCCCTCGCTCGGCGACGCCCATGGGGGACGCCCCGTACGATGCGATCAGGGCGCGGTCCCAGATCGTCCCGACCGCCGTGGCTTGAAACGCCGCGCGTATCGCGAGGAGGGCCGTTTTCACCCCCGACGAGTCGGCCTGCTTCAGGCGCGCGGTGCCGGCCGCCGTGGCGCCGATGATCGTGGCCGCGGCGCGTTCCAGTGCTGCTTCCGACATGCTCAACAGAGGCACAGACGAAATCCGAGAGGCGAGATCGGACCACTCGACCGCCGTCAGCACACTGAGCGGACTGGTGCGGACGTTGCCGACCACCGCGGCCGTCCCCGCTGTCGCCGCGAGGGCGAACAGCCGCCCCCCGGCGGCGGCGTTGGCGCGGCCACCCTGAAACAGTTCGTCAAACGTGACGCTGTTAGCGTCGTCCGATATCACCGTGAGGATCGAGGGATCCACCCGATTGTGGGACAGGGCGGCAGACGTAAGCGACGCGAGCACGTGATCGACAAGCCGCTCGGTCGAAAATGCAGCGCGCAACGCGTCGATGAAGCTAGCCGCGTAGTGGCTGTCGCAGCCCGCCACGAGACTCCGCAGCGGTGCAGGCACCAACCGAGTCACCGCGAGGCGGCCCAGCTCGACGACGGCAACGTGCAAGGCCAACGCGGCGCTCCGATCCATCGTGGTCACCGAATCGTACAGCGCCGCCATCCCTGGTTGACGGGACCGGACGGCCGTGATCACCTGCGACGCCGCCGCGGCGCCGACCGCGCCCGCCGCATTTCTGGCGACGCCCGGCGCATTGGCTGACGCGTAATTCGCGAACGACGCTGCATAGCTGGACAGTGCGACCTGCTGGGCACCCGCCGAGGCCGCCGCCACGAGCGCGCCCGTGCCGGTGATGATGCGCTCGATGTCGTTGGCCGCGATCTCGTAGTTGGCGTACCGGTACAACTCGGTGAAGCCGGACTCATCCGCCTCCCCGAGCGCTTTCTCCACGCGGTTGAGCATCTGGTACAGGTCACCGAGGGTTACGTCGCGTTCGAGGTACGACACGACGCGCTGAGACAGCGACGCTGCTCCCCCCCCGTGCCGGCGGCTCAATGTGAGCGCAAGCAGCGGGACTTTTGACAGGCGGTTGAAGGGAGCCCGCGACATGCGGCACAGGTCCTCGAGCACGTCATCGACCGTCACGGCCGCGGCGGCGGACTGATCTGAAATGAGCTGCGTGCCGACGGCCGTGGCTCGTCGGGCGCCGTCCGCGAACAACTCGCGCGCCTCGGCGTGTGCAGCCCCCAAGGCAAGTCCGCCGGCGGCGGCAAGACCCGCCGCGGCAGCAGCGCCGGACGCTGACTGTTCCACCTGTGCCTGAATCAGCATGTCCGCGACACGCGCGCACCGCGACCCCGCCACCACCGTCAACAGGGCGTGCCGCTGATGCAACTGCAATAGCATCCGGGTGAGCTCCAACGCCACGGAGACAGTCACACTCGACGCACGAGTGACCGCGGCCGCCGCCGTTTTCAGATCGGCCGTCACGTCTGACTGGCGGACGACGCCCAGGGTGGCTGCGGCCGCAGCCAGTCCACCGGCGGCCAGCATCCCCGCTTCGACCTCTTGCTCCGTATAGATTGCCGCGTGTTCCTCTAAAACCCGCGTCCACTCCCGCAGCAGCCACTGGTGGTTGACCGCGAGCCGGGTCGCGCCTTTGCAACACTGGCGAATGAGCGAGCTTACGAGGCTGGCCCGCAGCGTGGGATCAGTGACGATTTTGATCGCTGCCGGTGGGACGGCGAAGCGGCTGAGCCGCGTCATTTCGGCCGCGGATAATTTTGCCATCGCCGAACTCACCTTCTCGGAGCCCGATTGCGATGAGCGCGTGAGGAAGTCGAGCATGCCGCTCAGCGCCTTCACGACGGATGCGCGCATCTCAGGATTGTCCGCATTTTGAAGGGCTTGTACGATCGAAGCGGGATTTAGCTGTTGGTCCAGCGATGCCAACGCCCGAGCGCCGGGACCGGATAAGAGAGCTGACATGGCTTCCTTTCGGGCATCTGCCAGAAGCTTGGCAGCCTCAGCCGGCATCGCCGCGGCGAGAGCCGCTTCCTCCTCGCCAGTTTTGGGCGAAATTCTGGCTGCCCAGTCGGCGATGGCCGCGAGGTCGTCGATCGCGTCCTCGGTGCGCTGAGCAAGCCGTTCTCGCGTCCGCGGTAAGTCACCGAATTGTGTTCGAGCTGACCACCATGACAGCGTTGCGAGCAGTGACGTCCCAATCTGGGTGCACCCGCGCAGCCGTTGTTCATACCCCGCGGAGTAGTCGTAGCGACTCACGGCCGTCGCCACCGCCACCGTGAAGGCGACCCACACTTGCAGATTCTTAAGGTCGTTTGAAAAGAGGGCGATCGCCCCGAGGATGGTGCCCGCCGTGTTCAGGACGTGGACGGCGAACATGAGAATCCCACGGACGACCTGAGTGCGGCCTGCCGTGTCGAGGAAGTACGTCGCCTGCGGCGTGAGCCGTCGCGTCGCGTACTCATCGGCGGTCAAGTCGCGCAGCCCGTCGTCGTCGTCGCCATCGATCCGGCCCTCCACGAGTTGCCATGGCGGCACCGGCCCTTCGTAGGGCTCCACGCTATCCTCCGCGGGGGTGCCCTTCAGGGTGTCCATCGCCTCCTGCACTCGGTGAGCTAGCAGCTGCGGCCGCCCCGCCGCTGTCGCCGCCGCGAGGCGTTTTGAACGGGCTAATTCTTCCGGCGACGTGTCAGGAGTCGACTGCGCCGTTGGTTCACCGAGCACAGAGTATGGCCCGGCGGCGCAGCGGCACAGCATGATTTCTCGGAGCACGGAGCTGGCGACCCGTTGCAGCGTGGCGAAGCGGCCGGCCGCGTTGATGCGGGAGGCGATCGTTTGCGCCAACTGGGAGAAGATAGGAAGGACGACCAGCAGCAGCGTGAGGGCCGAGAAGACGTCCTTGTTGTTGGCCGTGGCGGCCGTCTCCAGCCGCGTGAACGCGAGGATGACCGACACCGTCGTCGTCGCGATGCCCAGACACAGGACCGTCAAAAGGTAGACGGTGTGGTGACGGTCGAACTCTTTGGCCGCGCCGGCGACGGCTCCGAAGCGCCGCCAAGCGTCGCGCAACATCTCGTCATGCTGGATCGCCCCCTGGAGCTTCACGATGAACGCGTCTGGGGCCTCGCCGCGGGCGACGACGATGAGCCCCGAGGACTGCTTCCCGTTGCCGCCTCGGGAGCGAAGAACGGCGGCCGTATCCGGTCGGAGCCGCAGCAGCAGCCGTTCGCGAGCGGCGCTGAACTGCCGGTGCTTTGCGAAGGTGTGCTCTGACGATCCCGAGACGGCAGAAGACAGCACGGCAAGGGCGTTGAGGCTGTGCGATAGCTCATCGGCCATGTGGTCGGTGTGGCTGATCAAGAGAATCGGCCATTGCCGCGCGGCCGCCGCCGCAATCTCCTGCCGGTGCCCAGCGACGTGGCCACCAAAGACGATCGTGACCACTGGGGTTTGCTTTCGTCCGTCGACGTTCGCAAGCGACTGTAGCCGCGAAATGAGCTCGATCGTCGAGTGGGCCGTCGCGGTGCTGGCGATCGACGCCTCAATACCGCTGTGTGTCGTGGCGCGACTTGCTGCGGCGGCGGTTGGCAGCAGCTGCGCGCCGCTGGCTGCTTTCCCGGGGCGACAGTCATGATAGTTCGCGATGGAACTGGACGCCGGGCGCTTGATCCCGGAAACCGCGCCCGGCGGGTAGCCAACCGATACCGCGATGGCGGCGGGGCACACGTCAAGCGGGGTGGGGGTGTGGCCTATGTCGCGCCGGCCCTTGTCGATGCGCGCGGCTAGCACATCGGCGGCCGCGGTGCCGGCGGGCTTCAGGTCAGGGTCGGAGCCGATTTGGGTGGCTGAGAACACCAGAAGGCACCGGTGTTGCTCTGCCACTGTGGGAACACATCGGCGCAAGTACTGAGAGAGGTACCGCGACAGTTCTGCGGCGCTGGACACGCCCCCAGCTGGCTCGAGGGCGCCGACGTCATCGTCGTCGTGCGCGCGCGAGTCGAATTTCTCGATTTCAGCGTTCACCTCCCGCAACGCGGCCGCTTCCAACGGGGCAGCCAGGCGAGTATCATCGGCAAACCCCAATAGTTGTGCCGTGTCGCGAAGCGAACGGACCGTCAGCTTGCGTCCGATGGTCACCGCTTCGGCCGCCCACGCGTCCGACACGCATCCGACAATGTGCAAAATCGCCTGCGGGAGGACCACGAGCTCGGTCGCGGCGGATGCAGGAGGCGGAGGGACGATATCGCCGAGGCTCGGCACGGTAGGTGGCAGGTGAAAGGAGCTTGAAAAGCGCTTGCGGTAAACCTTCTCGATGTACGTGGCCGTGGTGGCGATGCTGTCCGCGGTTGGTGCCGCCTGGGTGGCCTGGGTGTCCGTCGACGTGGTGGGAAGCAAGCCACGGCCCAGACCCGTGATCAGCAGCTCGGCACCGGGGTTGTTGTTCGTGGCCGCCCCCGTGCCGATGCGCCGCCAGACCCCACGGGGATCCATCCACGTCAGCGATTTAGTGGGGCGCGCGGTCGTGACGGCGTTCCGCTTCGATGCGAGCGGGAGGGCATACTTGAGCGACGTGACCACCGAGGAGGCCACGGAGGAGGCCGTCTTGGACACGACATCGGTCACCTTGCGGCGCTGGACGATCCCTAGCCGGAGGAGCACGTCGTCAAGAGACGCGGCGGCAACGTGGTGCGGCACCAGAGGGAAGGGGGCTGCCGAAGGTTGAGGGAGGGAGGTCGCCTGGGATAGTCCGGTGGGGGACGCCGAGCCGAGCACCACGACTTCGGCGGCTCCGCAGCGCGGCAGCAACCCGGGGCTTTCATTCGTCGACATGGAAAACAGTGGGTCGAAGAGAAAAGAGGGATTCCACCCCGGGCAGGTGTGAAGGCTGCAGTGCTGCTCATGATCTCGTGCAACGAGCTGTCGATACCCGACGTTGTGCGATCCACGTGAGTCGCGACGACATGACATGGACAATGCTGTGTGGTTATTAACACTAGGAACAGGGGTGAGACGCAATGTGTGAGGCTGCGCGGTTCGTCACGTGGACTCGAAAGTCACGCAACCAGCGTTCCGCTGCGGAGGCCGTCGCCGTCGATGAAACGGTTTCACTGCGAAGCGAAAATAGCACGATGTCCAGCATGGCGGTGAGACCTTGCACGAGCGCGGCGGCGCGGCGAGCGGCTTCCTCGCACGCAGCACGACCCACGTCCCCAGCGGGGAGGGCGGGCTGTTGAGGTGTAAGATGCCGTTCCTCCCACTCCCAGAACGACACGTTGGCCCATCGCGTCAGGAGCACCATCTCCAAGACGAACCGCGGCAGCGGCGATGGCACTGCAGCAGCCGCCACCCCTTCGCCGTTGTCCGTTCCGCAGCGCGGCCAGCCTTGCCGCAGGGGATCTCCGTCGCTGTAGAACAGCTGTTGCCGCTCGAGTTGCATGATACTCCGAAAGGCGGCCCGCGCGATGGCATGGCGCAGCTCTCCCTCCGTAGGCACGACGAGCATCGCTTCGTCGCTATCGGCGATGCCATCGCGGCGGACGCTTTTCCACGCGGCGTCGAGATGTCGCTCGTATAGCCGGCGCCTGTCGCGCAGTCCCGAGGTGACGAAATCCTCCGCGGACAAGGACGCAATCGACCATACCGCCGAGGTGACGTCGTCGAGCTGTGTGTGCGGCAGACCGACGCGCGCGCGGTCAGAGTAATACCAACCAGTGAAGGGGTCCTCAACCGACAGCGCCTTGCGGCCCAAGACGTCGATGGCCCGGCGGCGGTGGTGGATGGCGTCCCCGTCCTCGCACCAGCGCCGGGACGCATCAGGATCTGTCACCACCGCCGTCGCGCGGCCGAAGTCGATGAGCCGAACGATCGGCACGGCGAGTCCCACCAATGGCGTCGACGGCGGAAACGACAGCCGCTGCTTCTGAGCATTGTCCGCCGCGCCTTCACCTGAGGGCGGTGGGGGGTCGACGGCGGTGTCGATGGAGTTGCCATGCGCATCGATATCGACGCAAAAGTTTTCCAGTTTGACGCTCTTGTGGCACAGCAGCAGACCCTTTTCCTGAGCGTTGAGGAAGACGCGCGACAGAGCGCGCAGCATGGCGCCTCCGACAGCCGCGACAAGGAACTGACTACGTGCATGGTGAGAGAGCGGAAGGTCCCCCGGGTCACGCCGCCCCGCGTCGACCACTACGCGCCCTTGGAAAAATGGGACAAGCACGTGAAGGTCCGGGCCCAACCGACGAAGCACTAAGCCCACGGCGCTCACGCAGGTCAACCGTGAGTCCCGCCTTTCTCGCAGCTGCAGATTCGGAAACGCGGGAAACATGGCGACCGCACGAAGGAGGGGGAGGAGGGACGCGGGCTTCGAGGCCGCCTCCATCCGGTTACCCACTGTTGGCTGTGCCTCCGCGTCGCGACCGGCCGCGCCACCCTCCAGGACGCACAGCGCCGCCCACTCGCGGATGGCGTGGGGCGATCGTAGGTCGACGAGTTTCAGCACCCACGACAACGCCGCCGTCTTGTCGCACATGGATGAGGCGCCTGAGGAGGTCGGCGCCGCCGCCGCGGGGGTCGGCAGGGCTGTTTCGCTCCGGGAGCGCTTTCGCACAGTGGCCCGCTCGCCGGTGGTAGGGGGCACCTGAGGAACGTTTGCCGCGGTCGTTGGTCGACTCGCGCGGAGGCTAAATACTTCCCCCGAGTTGCCGTGGCCTAGAACGCCATCGACCGTGCATGCCGTGAGAGCTACGGCTCCGCGCTCCTCTCGTTGCTCCTGGGTGATCCACAGGTGCCGGGGGATGAACCGCGACGACGGCGGATCGGGACTGCGCCGCCGGCGCGGAATGCGCGACGCGGTTTCGATCCATGTCGACAGGATCGAGCGCGCGGACCGCACGGAGGTGGCGGAAGCAGCACCTCCCAGCGCTCTGTCCAAGGAAGGGCTCGTCGAGGAGGTAGTGAGGTGTCGCCGGATCCGATCGGCAGCACTGGCCACGATCCGGAACGCTGGACGAGCCGCTTGCCGCGCGGTCACGTCGGTAGGCGCGTCCGCTTCGTCCTCGTCTTCCGCTGACGACGACGACGCCTCCGACGTGGCGGACGACTCACTCCGCGATGACGCCGAGTCCGAGTCTCCAGAGTCGTTCCCATGCTGCTGCCGCCGCCGGTGCCGCTCAGCGCTCCTGGCGATGGACACCGCTAGGTGAGCGGACTCGCAGTGCCTTCCCGCGGCCTCCGCCGTCTCGAAACCTGCAAAGAGACGGGCGCCGGGCCTCAGGTGGTGCCGACATGGAGACACGACACGGCGCACCCCTGCGGGCAGGTCGCCCACGCCGTCATCGGCGATCGTGGAGATTTGCCGCAGTCGTCGCGATTTGAGGACTTGATACGATGGCAACCGATCGGTGTCGCTTAGCAACGCGCGCAGTTCGGCCGTGGCGCTGCCCTGCAGGTCGCCCCAGAGGCACCGCATGGCGAAGGCGCACCAGTCGCTAGCGGACGGACTCTCGAACGGACCCTCGGGACCGGCGACGCTGGAAAACCCCACCGCCCAGTTGCCCGTGTCGTCGCTAGTGGCCGCGACGTGGAAGAGACTCGCATCCGTTTCGGTGCCGCTCATACCATGCCACGCGAGGAGCATCGACTGTTTGACCGCCGCCGCTAGGCGGCTGATAAACTGAAGGGCATCCACGACGACGACGACAGCACCGGTGGGCAGCTCGGCACGCAGGGGGACCTTCCCCACGCACACTGGCAGGCACGCCACGGCGAGGCACGAAGGCGGCAGGCTCACGTGCTTCATGGTGTCGCCGAAGTCGTTCCGCATGTCCGCCGCGCATAACGTCCGGGGTGTTCCGGCGGTGGAGAGAGTCGTGCCAAGCACTCCCCACACACCGCTCACATCCTTGCTTAGCACGGCGGCAACCTTCCGAAGAAAGGTGCGTGCTCCAGACGGCCGCTGAAAGCGCAGCAGCCACACGCGGGGGCCATCGTCACCCTGCCGGTCGCGACGGAGCCCGCCGACCGCGATCTCAACGTCGTCGCTGTCTTCATACCGAGGAGGAGGAGGAGGCGGCGGGGGCGGGCACACCTCGACGGCCTCGCGGATGGGACCATGCAAGGCGGCGAGGCGCAGCACCTGCGCGATGGCGTCCGAGGCGGCGGCGTCGGGTGCGGCGCAGAGGTCGTCGTCGTCCTCTACTGCATCGCCGTTGTCGTCGCCTCGGGGCGTGGGGTGTATCGTGACGCACGCCGTGCGGTTACGGTGTAT
>ERZ1292630.5198-Hain-H41-02um-R3-5198-length-10766-cov-11_pt1 | contig 10766 bp, 10 predicted proteins | sample MGYA00564408_ERZ1292630 | MGnify/ENA primary metagenome ERZ1292630 (study PRJEB36523, sample SAMEA6512641) | groundwater metagenome | collected 2019-01-08 | study: AquaDiva: Metagenomics assemblies of 32 groundwater samples
TTATAATTTAACCCTTCTTACCAACAATATAAGACATTTTAAAATGGTGGAAGGGTTGAATATTGTTTCCATAAAATAGTCAAACCACACAAATAAACGGAATCGGTGCCCTTTTTTTTACAATTTTATTTAATGTCATCATAAAATAAGAAGATACAAACAATGAATCTCTTTTGGGATGCTGGAATAAAGGGAAACCTTGATGCATCAGATGCCTTGGTTTCACTGGAAAGAGTTTCATTGAAGTAACTTCAAAATGGCATAAAAAATTTGTAAAGGGGGAATCGGGTCAGGCATTTACTATTCAACTATTAATTTAATGTTTCAGAATTGTTCTAAACGATGATAATTTGTAAAATGAAATGTGAAGGTGAGACCCAATTCCCGACATTGGGAATGGTGAATTATACCTTATGGCCTTGAAAAGTTTATAATGTCGAGAAGTAATTTATAAGTACATAAAGGGAAGTTTTTGACATGAGAGATTATCGATTATATGAACTTTCCAGTAGTGAATTTGAGGAGTTGGTAATTCATATTTGCCATCGTATTTTGGGAACGGGGACGCTGAATTTTAGTGAGGGGACTGATGGTGGCAGGGATGGAAAGTTTGAAGGAGTGGCTAATTCTTTTCCTAGTAATACTAGCCCTTGGAATGGTAAGTTTATTGTTCAGGCGAAGAGGACTGCTAATTCTGTTGCGAGTTGCTCCAGTGCAGATTTTAAGACAAAAATAATCGATAAAGAAATTCCGAAATTAAAAAAATTGAAGCAGCATAATGAGTTGGATAACTATATCCTGTTTACATCTAGAAAGCTATCCGCGGAAGCTCATGTCACTCATGTAAATTATGTCAAGAAAGAGATTGGAATTGATAATGTTGAGATTCTTGGGCAAGAAAAGATTAGTCTTTATCTAACTGAACATTCAGACCTTGTTAAAATTTGCAATCTTGATAGATATAGGAATCCTTTGAGGATTAATGCGGATGATGTAAAACAGGTAATAACTGCTTTTTATCAAAAAAGGCAAGAGATTGATGTTAAAGATGAAGCACGGTTTTCCTTCAAGCATGTGAAACTTGATGAAAAAAATGAGCTAAATAAGCTTAGCGAGCAATATTTTAAATATATTCAGGAAAATTCGCAGTCGTATTTTGAGCAGATAACAAAGTTCTTGAAAAATCCAATCAATAAAGAATTTACGGAATACTATTACAATATTTGTGATGAGATTAAAAGCAAAATAACGGTTAGGCGTGATGAATTTGCCCAGTTTGAAGAAATTTTTGAGTACCTATATGATTTTATCTTGCAGGGATGCCCGGAGCTTCAAAAAATAAGGCGCTTTGTTAACGTCTTTTTGCACTATATGTATTGTAATTGTGACATAGGTGAAAAATGCTAAAGCCGACAAAATATTTAAACCTGGAATTGTCCGTTATTAGCGTTTCCGCTGAAATACTGAAAATTCTAAGAACCAACCAGTTAATGAAGTATGATGAAGTATTATCGTATTTATGCGAGACTATTTGTGATGACGTGAGATATGTTTTTTTACCATCGATAAATTTTCTGTTTTTATTGGGAAAACTCGATTATCACGTGATGAGTGATTCGCTAGAATACATCGAAACAAATGAAAATTAAAAAAAATGAAGCTAAGTAAATTGTATTCAAACAATGATGCGGTTTTTAAGCCCATTTACTTTAATGAAGGTTTTAATGTTATCTACGGAAAAGTAAATAGGCCAAAAGATATTAATAAGGACTCGCACAATCTTGGCAAGACATTACTAATTTCTTTGATTGACTTTATGCTGTTAAAGGGGCTGGCTAAGGGGCACTTTCTGTATGATAATAAGAGCAAGTTCAGGAACATGGAGTTTTATTTAGAAATATTGATGAATTCAGGTAAATATTTAACCATAAAGCGTAGTGTTGAAAGAAATTCTAAGATATCAATAAAGTCTCACAGCGAAAAACATCAAAATTTCACCATGCTAGACGACGCCGATTGGGATGAGAGCATGATCCCGATTAAGAAAGCAGTGAAAAAAGTGGATTCGTGCCTCTTTTTGGATGCAATCAAACCCTGGAACTATCGTAATGGGGTCTCATATTTTTTAAGAACACAAAGCGATTATTTAGATGAATTTCAAATCAGTAAGTATAGCAAAGGAAAGCATGTTGAATGGAAACCATACCTTGCAAAAATTCTAGGCTTTGATGATAAACTACTGCAAAAGAAATACGAGTTTGATGAAACTATCGAGAAAAGAAAAGAATATAAGGCAGAATTTGAAAAAAGGCTGGCTACAAAAGCTGATGAATATGACAAATTAAAGGGAGCTATTGAAGTTAAGCAAAGCGAGCTTAAAGAAGACAGCGAACAACTGGATAAATTTGATTTTTATGAAAATGAATTAAAAATAAATGTGGAATTAGCCGAGAAGATCGAATCAGAAATTTCAGAACTTAATGACAATTTGTATAACGTAAATTATGAAATAGGGCAAATACAACAGTCGTTATCAAACAAGGTAAATTTCAATTTTTCTGAGATTGAGGAACTGTATAAAGAGGTTAAGATTTATTTCAAAGATGAACTTAGCAAGAGCTATGAAGAGCTTGTTGCATTTAACAATAGCTTATATGAGGAAAGACATAAGTTCTTAAAAGATAGATTGCAAGAACTGCAAGAAGAAAAAGAAAAGATTGTCCCTCGGCTTAAAGAGCTTAATCAACAGCGAGAAGATTATCTGAAAATTCTAAGAGGAGAGGACACCTTCAGTAAATTTAAGTCATTACAGAAGCATACGGTACGAAGGGAGGCTGAGTTGATACGGTTACAGACAGAACTAGACAGCTTAAATTCTGCCGCAGTTATACAGAAAGAAATAGAAGAATATCAAAATGAACAGAAAAAACTTATTAACAAAATTGACGATCTAAGGAAAAAAGGGAATCCTACGTATTCTGCTATAAGATTGAGTTTTAACAAAATCATTAATGAAGTGCTGAATTTGCCTGCTTTGCTTTCAACCCGCCTGAATGATGAAGGCAATTTAGAATTCGAGGCAAACATAGTTAAGGATGAAGAAACGGGTCTAATTACAAGCCAGGGAAAAGGTACAAGTTACAGAAAATTCTTATGTGCGGCATTTGACCTTGCTGTTCTTAAAACATATCACGACAAATCATTTTTCAGGTTTGTTTATCATGACGGTATGCTTGAAGGGCTCGATAATAGAAAAAAGATTATATTCTTGGCGTTAGTGCGAAGATTCTGTGAAGAGTTTGGGTTGCAATATATTTTAACCGTTATTCAATCAGATTTGCCGAGGGATGTAAGTGACAATGTAATTCCATTCGAGAGTGGCGAGATTATAAGACAACTCCATGATGAGGGAGATACAGGAAGATTATTTAATATGCCATCCTTTTAAAAGCATTACAAAGTTTGATAGTAAGTACATGTTAGAACTAAAAAATATACATAAATCTTTTGGGGAAAGGGAAATACTTTCAGGTGTAAATCTTAAACTGGAAAAAGGAAATGTATATACGTTGATGGGTGCTAATGGCACAGGGAAAACAACGCTATTTAACATAATAACAAACTTCTTAAAAGCAGACGAAGGAACCGTATTTTTTAAGGGAAAAAGGATAGACAATTTGTCGCCTGTCACTATCAATTCATTGGGCATTACAAGGACATTTCAAAACCTGAGATTAATTGAAGAATTATCAGTTAAAGAAAACATACTGCTGGCATTTAAAGGAAATAAAGGGGAAAGAATCTGGAATGCCCTTTTGCCCGGTATATTCTTAAAGCACAATAATGACTGTTTTGAACAAAAGGCAAATGAAATTATCAGAAAAGTATTTTTAGATGATGTGGCAGAAAACAAAGCAGGCGAAATTTCGTATGGACAACAAAAACTACTGACTTTGGGATGTTGCCTTGCCAATGAAGCGGACATTTTGCTTTTGGATGAACCCGTAACCGGTATTAACTCTATTTACTGGGGAAAAATAATTATTATAATAAATGAGATAAAGGCAATAGGAAAAACCGTTTTATTGATAGAACATCATGCTGATTTTATTGAAGCGGTCAGTGACAAATTATTTTTTCTGACTGATGGTAAAATAAGTACTTTTGATGATTACAATCAATTAAGGAATAATCCACAAGCGAAAGAAGCCTATTTATGACCCTTTTAAAAGTAGAGCATATCAATACAGGATACGGTAAAAAACAAGCCCTCTTTGATATTTCCTTTGAAATGTGTAGAAATGATACTTTACTTTTAGTTGGCTTTAACGGAAGTGGAAAAAGCACTTTGCTTAAAACAATTTATGGGTTATTGAAACCGTGGGATAAGGAAGGACGAATATGGTTTGACGGTGAAGATATAATACCTTGCAAACCTTCTCAACTAATTGTAAAAGGATTGGTGTATATACCACAACAAAATGAATTGTTTGAAGATTTGAAAGTAAAAGAGAATTTGGAATTGAGCAGTATGCAGTCTAATAATAAAGGATTAAAGAATAAAATAGATACAGTATTAGATCACATGCCAAAATTAAAAACAGTGTTGAAACAGGAATGTAATAGACTTAGCGGTGGGGAAAGAAAGCTAGTTAGTCTTGCCATGGCATTAATGAATCAACCTAAACTAATTATGCTGGATGAACCGTTAGCAGGAATAAGCCCTAAAGACTCAAATGATATTATTTTTCAATTGAAAAGACTAAAAAATATAGGAATTGGCCTAATACTTGTTGAGCACAGGCTAAAAGATGTCTCTGGTTTGGCAACTAAGGTGATTAAATTAGAACTTGGTAAACTGTATAAAGAAAATTAAAATCGATAGATAAAACTAAACAGGTAATGATATGAAAAAAAACATAATTATAATAATAACTACTATTATTATAGTGGCATTGACAGGATATTATTTTTGGAATAAGAACCACAAGAAGTCCACTAAAGAAAATGGAATAGTGAAAATCGGGGCTATTTTACCTTTGACGGGAGATGCGGCTATATATGGTCAAGCTATGAAAAATGGCCTTCAGTTAGCATTTGATGAATCAAAGTTAAAAAACTCCATTCAACTAATCTTTGAAGATGATATGGGGAAAAATTTGCAAGCAACCAGTGCAGGACAACTTTTAGTAGATCAACATGTCAACGTGATTATCGGAGGGGCGCAAAGTAAGACAGCAGATGTCCTTATACCAATAATTATTAGGAATGAAATCCTCCTAATTTCACCGGGAGCTTCATCTATAGATTTTGACAAAATAAGCCCATTTTTCTTTAGATTATGGCCTTCTGACTCTTATGATGGTAAAATTATGGCTGATTTGATTGTTAAAAAATTGAACATTCGAGACATTGCTGTGTTTTATACAAATTCTAAATATGGGGAGGGCATAAAAAAGGTTTTTGAAGATATTGCAAAAAGAAACAATGGCAATATTGTATTTTCAGAACCATTTACTGAAGGCGTAAAAGACTTTCGCACACAAATCCTAAAAATTAAACTAAGTGGCGCCAAAGCAGTATTTCTTCCAGGATATTTTGCCGAAGTCTCTGTAATCCTAAAGCAAATGAAGGAACTTAATATTGATATAAAGATATTAGGCACTAGCAGTTTTCATGATGAAAAACTTATTGATTACTTGGGCGAAACTATGAATGGTGTTATTTTTTCATTCCCGGAATTTGATATTGAAAGTGAGAATAATGTCATAAAAGAATTTTCAATAAAATACACCACTCGTTACAACATGAAACCTGATATATGGGCAGCTTTAACTTATGATTGCTTTAAGGTTGTAGAGAAAGCTTTAATAAATGGAGCAAAATCCCCAAAAGAAATTCAGAAAGAATTACTTATGATTAGGGATTTTCCCGGAGTGAGTGGGATTTTCTCTTTTGACGAGGATGGAAATGTAGTTAAATCATTTTCCATTTTAACAGTAAAGAACGGGCAATTTGTTAAATATAAATAATTCAATTTGATGAGGTGTTATCATGTCTGACTGGAGTTCTATTGTTTGGGGAGTTTTTACTAATTTTTTAACTAAATTTTTAGAGCTTGTTTGGTATTGTAGTTTTAGAAAAAGTAAAAGATTACAGAAACTTGACACTCAGTTTCATATTATCAATGATCAGCTATCACATAAAATTTCCAATAATGTTATTTATCTTGATATAGATGAAAAAGAATTTTCTAGGATTGCCAATCTCTTTATGGAACTCCCAGAAAATGATAGGTTTATCATAACAAATATTAAAGAGCCATGTTGGTTTTACAAACAATTTAAAGATCATGCCGATACAAAAAAGTCATTAATTGAGCTTGAATCAAATATTAACGATTTGAACAAGGCAAATGAAATAATTACGAAACTCATTAATTTATTTTACAATTCTAATGATATTGATATATTCCCACATTTAAGAAGTTTTGTTACTTCAGAAGCTGAAAAAAGAGTAAGAATTAATTATTTTAACTTAAAATTGGGTAATCCATCAAGCAGAGATGCTTTCGGAAGTCGAAATAAAAATCATGAAGTTTTCTTTTTTGAAAAGTTCATTAATCATAACGTAAAAAGTTTGTATCAAAATATTGATACGTATAAAGGAACAGATGCTTTAATTCTGAACGAGGAGAGGATTTTAAAGCATGATGATTCAATTAATGAATTGCACTATCAGAAAAACAACTTTGTAAACGAAATAAAAAAGGGGTTCTTTTATAACGTAATAAAGTATTATAAGGATTATGAGAATGGTAAAGATAGAAAACGTATATTAACTTCTACTTCTGAAATTTTGAAAACAATTTATAGCATTCATGTATAGTATAGGAATAATATTTGACTTTTAAAAGTGAAATGAAAAATGTAAATATAATAGTACCTCAGTATCATTCTAGTTATTGTTTAGATGATTGTAGCTACTGTGGCTTTAAGAAAAGTAATAAAAGCATTCCTAGACGCAGACTGTCTGAAGATGACTTTAAAAAAGAGATTCAGCTTTTATTAAACTGGGGCTATAAAACGATAGAGTTTGTCTATTCGTCTGATAGATTTTTTAAACCAGCTGTGATTGCAAAGCGTATCGAATATGTTAAAGAACTTGGTGCAAAAAAGAATATGAAGTTAAGAATCGGTTTAAATACCGAACCATTAGATTATGAGGATTATAAAATCCTTAAATCTTCTGGCTTAGATTTTTTTGTTATGTGGATGGAAACATATTCAAAAGAAAAGTTTAAGTATTGGCATGGTACAAAAACCCCTAAATCAAACTATACATATAGATATGAGGCCTACGAGAGGGCGATTGAAGCAGGTATAGATAATTATGGTATGGGTGTGTTATTTGGTTTAAATTATTGGAAAGATGAAATAGTAGCGCTAATAAATCATGCTAATTATTTATCTCAGAAATATAACCATAAACCATACATTATTGGCGTTCCTCGAATAAAACAAGCTCATTCTGTTATTTTAAACGGACAACTGAAACCTGTGTTAGATAACGAATTTATTGAAGCTTGTAATATGTATAAACAGGCATTCCCAGAAACGATGTTGTTTTTCAATACAAGAGAATCATTTGAACTGAATTTAAAATGTTGTTCTAACAATGACCTGTTTACTATAGATTGCGGGACTTATCCTGGAGCATTCTTAGATCCAAATTTAACAAAAAATGGAATTGAACAGTTCCATACTAACTATTACGAGAGAGTGTGTATAATTAACAAGTTAGAACAGAACAAGATAAATCCAAATTTTGATTGGTGAAATAATCAATGGAACGAGAATATTCAAAATTCGCACCATATTATCATTACATAGGTAAGGCAAGGGGGCACTTTCAAGCTCAACAAAGATTTCTTGATGATATATTAAACAATGAAGATTTTGGTGATGTTTTAGACGCTTCTTGTGGCACGGGAGATGTGCTTGATGGTTTGTCCAAAATGTTTCCCTTAAAGAACTTCTATGGATCAGATATCAGCAAATCTCTATTGAATCGAGCATACGATCAGCCTTATTTGGATGAGGATAATATCAAATTATCTGATTGGGAGCAACTTTCTGTATTTTTTCCTCAGAGCAGAATGGACTTTATATATATATTAGGAAATTCAATTGCTCATTCCAATTCAATAGACAAATTAGAAAAAGTATTTTCCGAAGTAAGTAAGTTGTTAAAAATTGATGGGCTTTTCGTTTTTGACATAAGACCTTGGGATAAGAACATCAAGGAAGAATCTTTCAATGAACCCTATAAAAATAAATATATCGATATTGCAAATGATCAGGTGTGCTTTTCTTACAAAACAAATTATTACTATAAATACAAAAGGCATCAGTTACAACATATAATCAAAGATAAAGAAGAAAATAAAATTATAATAAATTTCTCATTCTTAGATATTTCTGAATTTGCAATAATTGATATTCTTGAGAAGAATAATTTTTACAGTATTGAAATAAGGAAAGATTTCAACAAATATCCTTTCATTACTTTTTTAGCAAAAAAATGCAGTTAATATTAAATATTCTCGTATCATTTTCACTTTTGCTAATCGTAAGCTTTTCCTTTCATCAACTTTATCAAGTAGCCAAATTCTTCCACCTTGCTCATGCAGTAACCATCACCTTTGGAGCGTATTTTACCTATCTATTTTCAGTGCAACTAGGTTGGAGTTTATGCATTGCGATCACACTTGCTATAATTTGTGCTGTTGTAATACCTGCAATGATGGAAATACTGATTTATAAACCTTTACGAAATCAAGGTACTTCTTCCTGGAAAATGCTTATAGCTTCTTTAGGTTTATATGTGATTCTGCAAAACCTTATTTCTATGTTTTGGGGAGACGATACCAAGAGCATTCGAACATGGTCAGTTAAAACAGGCCATAACTTTTTCGGTGCATATATTACAGATGTACAGATTATAACAATTGCAGTTAGTGTAATGCTGTTTGTTGGTGTTTTATTATTTTTGCGTTTCGCTTCACTTGGTAAACAAATAAGAGCGGTTTCATCCAATGAAGAGTTGAGTAACATTTTTGGTATTTCATCAGACCGGGTTATCCTTTGGGGTTTTATTATCGGTTCAACATTGGCAGCAATTGCGGGCATACTCATCGCTCTCGATACAGATATGACGCCAACAATGGGCTTTCATGTTTTACTTTATGCAGTTGTGGCTATGATAATTGGTGGTGTTGGGAGTAGTAAAGGGCTTATTGGTGGGGCTTTGTTGCTCGCCACAGCCCAACATCTTTCAGCCTATTACATTGACAGTAAATGGATGGATGCGACGGCGTATATCATTTTAATTTTATTCTTAATCTGGAAACCACTTGGTTTTAGTGGCAAACGATTAAAAAAAGTAGAAATTTGAAATGGAATATATTTTACATCTGCTCATCTTCATTTCCATTTATATCATATTAGCACAAAGCTTAAGTTTGACAGCCGGATTTTCAGGTTTAATATCTCTTGCTCATGTTGGATTTTATGGCGTTGGCGCTTATACTACCGCAATTTTATCTGTGAATTATGGCATCCCTTTTTTAGTAACACTACCTTTGGCCATGCTGTTAAGTGGTTTGATAGCGATAGTAGTTTCTACAATATCTCTTAGAACAGTAGATGACTATTTCATTATCATCACACTTGGTATTCAGGTTGTTGTTTTTTCAGTAATGAACAATTGGCAAGTACTCACAAGAGGCCCGCTCGGAATACCTGGTATTCCTTCAATCAAAATCTTAGGATTTCCGTTTGATACTAAAATCTCTTTTCTACTACTAAGCTTGTTTTTTGTTGGTATTGTGTGGTTTCTCTTAAACAACATCAGTCGTTCACCTTTTGGAAGGGTTTTAATCGCTTTAAGTGAAGATGAAATATTTACAAAAAGTCTCGGCAAAAATGTGTATAAAGCAAAAATAATTTCTTTTACCATAAGCGCCATGTTTGCCTCTATAGCGGGTGTTTTATATGCTCATTACATCAGCTACATTGACCCAACAAGCTTCACAATTAATGAATCTATTTTTATTTTAAGTATAGTTATCATTGGTGGTATGCGCAATTTGTGGAAAATTGCATTGGCCGCAGCCTTTCTTGTTTTATTACCAGAGGCATTGCGTTTTGTCGGCATGCCAAATAGTATTGCCGCAAATATGCGCCAGATAATTTATGGTATTGTTCTGATAATGGTAATATTTAAAAACAGTGACAATTTTAAAAGCAGAAGTTCTTTTTACACATCTTAATTATAAATTATCATTTGCGATTCTTAAAGAGGTTCCTGTCTTTCAGCGCGAGAATTGCAGTACGCAAGATAAGAGACAGGTATTATTATGAAGAATAATCACTCAAATAATCCCGTCGATTATGTAAAGAAATACATGAACGAAGAAGAAAAAGAGATTATTGATCTTACCTGTAAATTAATCAGCACAAAAACCGAAAACCCTCCTGGTGACGAAATCCTTGCTGCACGCATTGTAGAGGACTTCTTTCAATCATTACAGATTCCCTATAAAATTTTTGAAAAGACAAAGGACAGGGCGAATATTGTTGGCTATATAGGAGGTAGGGGCGAACGGCCGTTCGCCCCTACATTACTGGTTGCATGTCATTTAGATGTTGTACCGGCAGGAGACGATTGGAAAAGAAATCCCTTTGAGGCATGGATAGAAAATG
>ERZ1292630.2842-Hain-H41-02um-R3-2842-length-15662-cov-6_pt2 | contig 10763 bp, 1 predicted proteins | sample MGYA00564408_ERZ1292630 | MGnify/ENA primary metagenome ERZ1292630 (study PRJEB36523, sample SAMEA6512641) | groundwater metagenome | collected 2019-01-08 | study: AquaDiva: Metagenomics assemblies of 32 groundwater samples
TCTATGTTGGCGTCTTTTCGCAGCTGCTGACCACCTGGTTCGCCGAGAACGTGTTCCATCACGTGCTCCTCGATGCCGCCGTCGGTATTCACGTCGACAGTGCCGAGCTCAAGGGTGCCTGTTCTAGTTGCCCCGGCGAACGAGACCGCGCGGCACCGGTGGTTCTCGTCGAGCGCATGCCGTTGTCATTGGCACCGAGCGCCATCGCGAACGCCGTCGTGTTGCTCGTCTCCACCGCAATGGACCTCTCTCGGTACAGCAGTGTGGGAGGACTCCGCGAGCCCTGGGCGGCGTTACCCCTAACACGGACCATTCTGACCAGTGTGATCCACCAGGTCGCTGTCCGTAGGGAGCAGCGCGGCGGCAACCACGACAACGCGGCCAATCGACGTGACCACCAGCGGCGTCACGCGTCGGACGTGACGCGAATGATCGCTTGGAAGGAGCGGTTGGCGACCATGCTGAAACGGTTCATCGCGCACTGTCCCACCCTCGCGCTGTGCGAGGAAATGGGCGACGACTGGCTCATCGCCACCGCAACAAGGCCGCAGTTTGAAGCAGCGGCCATGAGACTCGCGAACGCGGAGCAGCGGTGGCTTTTACGGAGAGCGGCGGGCACCGCCGCCGATGGTGGCCCCCCTGTCGTTGTGTGGGGCTCATCCGACAACGCTGGCGCCGCTACCGGAGGAGTGGGACGAGGCCATCCTCCTCCTCCTCCACCTCCCTCGTCGGCCGCCGTGATCACCACGGTGTTGTCGTCGTCGACGTCAAGAAGGTCCGGGGGGGGAGTTCCTTCTTCATTGACCGATGGTCCCATCTTGTCCACGATGACGCCAGCCTTCGCCGGCGCAGGCCGTCGTGGCCCCAGCCTCCTCGGCCTCGACGACGACGACGTCGTGGAACCACCCAGCCGCTCCTCGGCCACGAAGGCCCAGTGGGAATGGGCGGTGCAACCCATGGTGGTCGTGCGACGGCTTCCCTACAGCGTTCCCCGGTGGATATTAGAGGCCTGGCTGCTTGCCAGTCAGATCCAATGGTGGCTTTCGGGTGGGTGCTCTAGGGGTTGGGCGGAGGCGAGCAGCACAGAAGAAGGGAGCCCCCGCGACCGTGACGGTTCCGCCGCAAACGACGACGAGCAGCAGCAGCAGGATGAATGCCGCGACGACGAGTTCTCCCCGCCGTCCCCTTCGCCTATCACGTGCGCGGATGGCCGCTCGGAGGCGTTCTCAACCACGGGCAAAGTCACGTTGCACTTTGCGCCGTCGCTGACTCGTGGCCACCTGATGGGGGTTAATTCGTCTCGCAACCACCTCTCCGGCGGCGGCGGTTGCGGAGCGGCGCCTCCTTCTTCGTTGTCCGGCCGCCGCGCACGCCATTGGACGTTCTGTTCCCCGGTGAGTGTGCTCGAGGAGCTTTTCGCGTGCCACCGCAACGCCCACGATATGATGGAAGGGCCATCGCCGACGACGGTCACCAACACGACCACGACGCACAACGCTGTCGGGGGAGGAGAGACCCGACGCTCGTCAGAAAGGCGAGGCAGCCGTCGTGCGTCGAACTCATCGCCGCTTCTCACGAACGACGATCGTCACTTTCGATGTTCAACCGTCGCGTCCCGCGGATTTCTTTCGCGGCTGTCTCAAGCCTGGGAATCGAATCACTGTTCACCGTGGGACTTAGTCTCGATGGCGCGTCAGGAGGCGGACCTCGTCGCGGCGGAGGAAGAGTCGAAGAAGAAGAAGATGATGATGACGAGCCCTCACACGAGCGCTGCGTCCTCCAATTCGCCCATCGTGAACAACAACGGCGTCGTCGTCATCGTGGCACGGCCGTCGGTAGCCTCCAACCCTGCGACGGGGGCGACGCAGATGGCTTGTGACGGTCGTGGCGATGACGATAGTGTCGTGAGCCCCCCCGTGGCACCTGGTTCCGCGAGAAGTAAAGGGGTGTTTGGTTCGAACCTCGTGCTCCGTGGTGCCCCATCTGCGGAGGTGGCGCCCGTCGTCGTCGGGGCAACGACGCCATCGAAGGCAACGTCGACGGGGGCGGATACAACGGCGGACCGCGTCGTGGAGCGGATGAGGACCGATGTTGGGGCGGCAAGGGAGCCGCTGCGGATGAGCCGTGGCCTCTCCGGGGGCCTCCTCGACGATGATCATCATCACGCCGGTCGCGAGACACCCTTGATGCGACGTGCCAGTGTGCTGACGGCGGGTAGCACGAGGTCGACCGTCAATAGCACGGACGATGGCACCGCGTCCTCACGGCGACCGCTCGTCGTTCACTCGTTGATCAGGAACACCCCACCGTCCGCTACCGCCGAGGTCCCGAAAAATCGTCGACACCCTCTGCGACGAGGAAGCACATCATCATCGCCGTTGACGACGACGACGCCAAGTGCGCCAAAGTGGTGGTCAACGGTGTTGCCGTCGCTCCTGATGTTTCCTGGGACGGTGGATTTGAGGATCCGGGAAGGAGGCGGACGACGACGAGCGACAGCGGCCGCGACCATCATGGGTGAGGGAGATCATCCTGAGGGAGAGGCAACAAGCGACGACGCGGGACGTCGTGCGAACCAGGAGGCCGAGCCTGCCGTGACATACGTTCTCAATACGCTTCCCGTCGTGTTAACGCTGCGATGCGCGCTCGCCTTCGACGCGTGGCGTTTTTCTTGCAGCGAAACGGCTGAAGCTGGACCTAACGAAGGCGCCGCTCCTTCCCGCGATCAGGGGGAGCCCTGCGACGCAGGGGTGATGCAGTCCGCCGCTCCATTGCCAGCCCCCCCGTCGTCCCTGCCGTCGCACGTGGATCGTTGGTTGAACACCTACGAAGCGCCGCTAATCGAGGGCATCCTCGCCGATGACGTAGTGACAGACACGGGGCAAGTGACGGGGGGGGAGAAGCAGACCGGTGACGGCGATGCGTGGTAAGGAGTCAATCTCCCTCACACTTGGAGTGCAAAGCGGCCTCTTCTCTTGTCACGATGATATCTCTCTCTCTCTCTCTCTCTCTAAAGTTCATCGCCATCGGCGGCGGAACTGTGAATCCCGCCGCGTCAGTCCAGGCAAATCACCACAACCGCGCAGCCGGTTATGCCCACCTGGGCCAGAACCACAACTTCCTTCCTTCCCTTCCTCCCTGCCCCTTCCTTTCCTGCCCTGCGAACGTTCCACAACAAGACGTTTAACAGTTGACCTGTGACCTCAGTTTCGAGCTGTGCGATCCGGCACGCAGAGTGAAGTCAAAAAGTAAACAAGACACCTCCTTACTTCCTTCCCGTCCCGACGTCGGGAACGAAACTTCTGTTCGGGACAAGTGGATGTTGGAAACGTGTCAATGTCTCGAACACTATCGCACGCTCTACGCTTTCCAATATTTCTTTACGTTGTGTCCGCGATGGGGGGGGGGGGCTGAATGAGGAGATGTCATTGCACAACGCTGATGGCCACGCACGCCCGTTCGGGTTTTTTTTTATTTCGCTGTTGCACGTCACGACAGCAATCGAATCAAAAAAGCAAAAGCGTTCGAAACGTTTTACGGCTCATTGTGGCGCTGACGTGCGTCGCGACGACGTCGTCCCTGCCAAAGCACCGCAACCGAAAAAAATACAATTTTGTTCGAATGTGTACCGTGGAGACGAGCAGCAAGGGTGTTTGTCCGCCGAACGACGCGCCACGGTCGCAGCGAAGCGGTTCGTCGAACTCAGCTCCTCAGATCGCAAGACCCGCTCCTCTGATGTCCACTCGGTCGGTATCGGAGCGTCCTATTCCCTCGCGCCCTGCCCTGCTCCCTGCCCTCGCCACGTATCTCAGTCACGCCGTGGACCCGAGTCTGCCGTGGGACCGATTATCCGTCACCTTCAGCGTTCGCAACTTTCTGCGTTTCATTGACCCGGTCGTCGAAGAGGAATACATTCGATACTCCATGATGGGCTGGCTGCGGCACCCGGGGATCTATTTACTCATGTGGGCGTTCTTGCCCGGGGCGTTGCTCGTCACCACCCACAGCCCGCGGTCCTTGTCGTCCCACACCTTGATCGCCGCCGCGGTCGTGATCCTCGCGGGGGCCGTCATTTTGGCGTTGGCCGTGAGAGGATACTATCAGTTGCATTGGGGCGGCGGGGAATGCATCACGAACCGCCGCGCCGCGATCGCGAGCGCGAAGTATCAGCAGTTCCTGGCGATGGCCACTGCCTTCAGCTTCACGTGGGGCATCTACGCTTTGTGGACGGTGCCGGGGAACCGGAGCACGCTGAGCTTTTTGGTCCTCTACGGTCTCTCCTACTGCGTGTCGTTTCTGTTCTGCGTGCGGTTTGTCATGACGTGGTATGTGGTCCTCAACGTCTCCCTTCTGCTCGCGGCGATGTTCAGCGTTGACAATCGGAACGATGCCTGGAGGAACACCTTGCTCGTCTATGCCGCGATGGGTCTGATCGTTTTCGGAGTCTGCCGCTATTGGCTTGAACGTCATTTACGAAACAATTTTGTCGCTTGTGTAGGCCTCCTCAAGCGCCTCGCGCTCGGCCGACAGTCGCGCACCGCCAGGCGCCGACTCGTCGCGACTTTGTTAGGCGACGCCGTGTGCCGCGCCTTGGCGACGGGGCATCGCCACCACTGGTTGCCAGGGAAAACAGCTTCATCCCTGGGTCCCGCCGCATCATCATCATCCCCATCACTACCTTCGCCGAGATGGTGCATTGCATTCGGCACGCTCAACATTTTAGCCGTGGACTCCTCATCGTCGTCGTCTCCAAGCAGTGGCGCGACGGCAACGATGAGTAGTAACCCATTTGCGTCGCCAACAGCGGGAGCGAATATCGAGCACGGCATCGCGGCCCGCGTCGTTTGGCTTCAAGGTCTCTTCGAGCAAGCGTCGTTGTTTACGATGGACATTGTCTCCGTGAAAGGAGACCGCGTGCATTTTAGTGCGAAGGCGTGGGCGGAGGACGAGGAGGGGGGGCATCACAGCGATAACCTTCATCGTCGTCATCATGACCACAGGGGAGAAGCAGCGACTCGTGCGCCTCCTCCCCCTCGCGGAATAGCGGCGGCCGCCGCCTTCGCCTTCGCCATGACCCGACCGGATCTGCGAGGGCCGTCGCGGAGTGACGGAAGGCAGACCGAGGGGGGGGAGGAGGAGGCAACGGAAGAACCTCCAGGCACCGCCGATCATCACGGTCGTGAGGGGGGTCCTGCTGCAATACGCGAACCATTAGTCTGTGTCGCCGCACTTGGTCTCACCGCCTTCGTCACGGCCTGGCAGGGCCGACGATGGGCGGCTGACGTCCAGTACGCAACCCTCGCCGACGTGGATCAACTGGGCCGCGACCTGCGACGCGCGGCTGCGGAGTGGCAGCAACACGACGAACATGACGATAAGGGTGGCGGGGGTCCGCGGCCACTCCTCCCCAGGGTTTGGGGATCGCCACGAGTGGCTTCCCTCGTTGAACGTTTTCGGAGGGCGCTGACGAATCGCGCGTCACGGGAAAAGGGAATAACGGTGGTCGCACCGGGTGGGCGACGTCAACAAGATGACGCCGTCGCGAATCCACGTAATGGTATTCGCGACGACCTCGCTATTTCGCTCGAGGACATCGCGACGCAACAGGAGGAGGCCGAAAGACCGCCGCAAGGGCCGACGACCCTCTGCGGTCGTTCGTCGACTACCGCCGCTCCTCACGCCGTGGTGACGGCATCGCGGAGAAGGTCAAGAAAGGGTGGGGACGACGTCCGCCCGACCTTCGTGAGCATCAACTCGGCCGGCTTTTGGACGCGAGAGGCGACGGTGGAGGTCATCTCATCGCATGCGTTCCGAACTCGAGGCTGCTGGCGCAAGCGACGCGGCGTCGATAGTGCCACTTCCGACGGAGAAAACCCGCTCGCTCTTAGGCACGTCTCGTTTGACCTCGATCCTTGTTCGGCAGGGGTCGCTGCGGCGGTTACCGGCAACCGTTCGCACATCGGTACGCGACGACAACTTCTGACGGCCGTCGAACGCCGTGACGGGCAAATGATGATCGCCTGCCGCCGCTGGCGCTGCACAATGCTGGGGATCCCAGTGGAGGCGATCCAAGAGGACGATGCCGAAGCCACGTTCCTGGTTCAACGGCACATGGAACTCGCGTCGTTTGAGTCTCAGTCACTCGTTCCAAAACGGATGGAAAATCAACCGCAGGAGAAAAGTGGCGACTGGGGAAATACCGCGATGACAGCTGCAAACTTGCGAACTGCCACCGGGATTGCACGCCAGGTGTCTACGCCTCCCGAACGAAGCAAATTATCGCAGTTTGCGTGGTTGATGGGCGCCGCGGCGATTCGATTTCCGTGGTCGTTCGATCGAGTGAGGGAGCATGAGTTCCTGCGCCGTCTGAAAATGCTGCACGTCATCGCCGACACACTCGCCGTCATCGCGAGCTCCGCGTCCCTCGTCGTGCGGGTGATCCTGGAGCGAACGACTACGTTCCACTTGCACGAGGAAGTGTACTTTTTCTTTGTTTTGGCCCCCGTGGTGGCGGCCATGAGCTTGCTCCTGATCCGACAGCGCACGCAAAGCGCCGCCTTGGATGCCTTCATCCTCAGCGTTTGGACGTCGGTAGTCATGCTCACCGCGATCGCCGGAGACCGCTGTAACACCGCGATTGGGTATGGCGGAGAGTTATCCGTCTTCGTCGCGGTGCTCATGTTCTGGATGCTCGTGCCCCGTGGCGCGACTCTATGGAATCTGGCGACGATGGCGACCTCGCCGATGGTCGTCCTCGTCGTCAACGAATATGATCGCATTGGCGTGTCGTTGATCGCCATGGCTCTTTTCTTCCTCTGCTACGCCGCGGTGGGCTTCGTGCAGTATGAATCGGAGGCTCGACTGGAGTTCTTGTATCAAGAGGCGTTTCAACGGATGCAGTCGGCCAATATCGGGGAGCGAATGATCTTGGCGCGACTCGCGTACGACGCCGTCGGGCAGCTTCCGGGAACCATGCGCGACGTCATGGACGCCCTCCAGGCGGACACGGCGGCGGGAAAGGTCGATTCGTCTCCTCCACTTCCTGGTCACCTGGTGTCATCAGATCCGCCGCCGCTCCTTCCTTCTCTCTCGCCGCTTCCCCAGTCTCCGTCGTTCACTGGCAGGGTCGTGGATGGATCCACCCATACCGAGCCGCCAGCCGTCGGCTTAGACCCACCAACACGGCCATTGAGTACACGGACGATGTGGAATGTCGCGTCCTTGATGCGTCCGCCAGCCCTCTTGTGCACCGCGGATGTGCGCAACAGCGTCGTCATGGTGCTGCGGTTGTCGATGGAGCTAGGAGCGTTAGCGTCGTGCGATCAGAATGACCCTTCGTCCTCTGCCGCGACGACGGATCCTTCGTCGGATCACCCCCTCCTCCAGGGGGACCTGGCCAGCGGACCAATCCGCGACCGGAGTGGAGGTCCTAGCCTCAGTCCGGCCGCGACCACGAAAAAGCAGCCGCCCCAAGAAAAGGCTACTGAGGAACCCATTATTAGCCGGCGGAAACCGCCGTGCCGCGGAGCCTCGATGTCCGATGGTGAGCTCTCACTCCGGTGCCTCGTGCGAAAGGCGAAGACGGTGTCCATGCTGTCAAGTGTAATCCGGCAGTTGCTAGAACACACGCCGTCTCTGATGCTGTGTGAGGCGAGCGACGACGAGTGGCTCATTTGCTCCAAGCACCCAAAGGATCTCGGAGCGGCGGCGGCGGCGCGAGACGCCGAGTTTTTGTGTCAGCACGAGGCCATCGTCGCCGAAAATGAAAAAAAGGCGCCAAGCGCAGTAGCAACTGACGCTTCGGCATTGGAAACGTGGAAAACGGGTCAGTTCTTTAGCCATCCCCGGCTTGAGCTCGTGCGCGCTTGCCCGGTGACGAATCCGTTAAGGCACGTCGGCGAGGCGTGGCTGTTTGCAAGTCGGCTGCAGTGGCTGCTCGAGCAGCAGACGACTTGGTTCACCTCCTCGTCCTCCACGGCAAGTGCTGCAGCGGTAGAGGGCAACAACGACAATGGCCGCCGCTTCCAGGACCACGCGGCCGCGGCGCCCCGGTTTCAGATGCCGACGGCGGAGGGGATGCCTCAACGTTCGTCGACAACGCCCAACTCTGCGCCCGGTCTTCTCTCCGAAGGCAACGGGATGGCGTCCACAGACGCACAGAGGGTGGCCGTCTGCCCCCAGCAGGGCATCCGAAGGCCGGAATCCCCACTGCTGTCGACCTTCGCATCGCTACAGTCTGCTGCTCTCGATGGGTCGGCCTCCGTCACCCTTTCCACGGACGCAGAATCGAGAAGCCTCGCACCCGCCGGCCACTGCACGTCGTCCGCCTCCTTCTCACCGCAGCACCGCATGCCGCGGTTTCGTCTCGCCATCGCGCTGCATGTGGCGTCGGCGACTTCGCCCGTGCGCACCGTGTTTCTTGCGACGCAAACGAACAGTAATGAGCAGGAGGGCAGGCGGCGGGGCCCAGCGCAGAACGATAATGACAATGACGATGATGATGGATCCATTTGTTGTCGACGCGTCCACCGCTGCACGCTGGGCGCGGACGTCGACCTTTGCAGAAGGGTGTCACAAGACGGGACGATCCTTTGTGGCCCTCCTCGAGGCGGTCTGTTAAGCGACCCTGGGAGGAACAAGGAGACCACGAGTCCCGGCGCGGCGGCGGGGGTCTTTAGCGTGGCCACGAAGGCGTTCTGCACGCGGCTGAGTCACCTGTGGGACCATCTTGGCATCTCGCCGTGGTGCGCGGCTCACGTGTGCGCGATGGAGAGCGTCCGGGAGGCGTTGATCGCCGGTGCGAATCCCACCGCCGAAGAGCGGCTTCCACCACCACCGCCGCCTCCCCGCACACTGCTCGTGTCCTCATCCTCATCATGCCAGCAACAGCCGCCGCCGCCTTCTCCCGTATCTGCCGCCGTACTCTCAGGTGGCAGTGCCGTCGCACTCTCGTCGTTGATGACGCCGGCAATGCTTCCGACGGCCGCGCCGCATTTGTCAAGTGAACCGGAATCGCTGGTGAGTTCGTGTTCGAGCCAACTCTATCACTTAGAGAGCCTCGGGGGGGGTGTCAACGCGTCATCCGGTGGTCACTTCACACCGACGATGCGAGTCGCCAGTGTTCCGCCGTATGCCCATCAATTCCTTCCTTCCAGCATCGACGCCGGCGTCCCCGTTGCTCCATCACCCCGCGACGGCACATCCACGTCGCTCCTTTTGTCGTCTCCCAGTCATCACCGGAAGCGCTCCGTGTCGTGTTCGAGCGTCTCCTTTTCGAGCGGTCACTATCAAGGCGGGAGCGGGAGCTCGGCTTCCCTGGCCGCTCACGCTGGCGGTGTCGCGGGTGGCCAACTGCAGCAATTACCCCCGGCATCGATGGTGAGAGCGGGCGGCGGTGGGCATCCGCCGCCGCAGCAGCAAGGGAGCTCCGGGCAAATCACACGGAAGCGCAGTCTCACCGGTGGAGGACCAAATCATCCACGGGCGGTCGCCGTTGCGGCGACCGTCGGCTCATCGCCCCCTCCGGACCGCCGGCACGCATCGCCGATGGCGCTGACGCTACTGACCGCAGGGCGCTCAGCCGTCTCGTCATCGTCCTTGCTCCCCGAAATGAGCCCGGTCACGAAAGGGGTTCGGGGTGGCGCAGCGCAGCTCGGAGGGGGGCCTTACGGCTCACTACTGCTCTTCCCGGCGACGGCACCGATTTACGTCAAACGCGGTCCGTGGTGGTCCAACTCGCCGCCGCCATTGTCGTCGTCCGTTAGTGGTGGTGGGGCGTCCCCTGGAGGGTCGAGAACGGCGACCCCACACCATCATCTGCCGGCGCTCGTGGTGCACTGTGCGGTGGGGGTGACGCTGGCGGACTTGTATCTGTCGATCATGGCGTCGGCAGCGGGCCACGAAGCAGCATCGTCCTCGTCGTCGTCCCTGCCAGCTCCTGCCGCCGCGGCGTTTCGGTCGCATCGACCGTCCTGGTCTCCAACCGCGTCCGACTCTGCAAGGGACCGTGTCGACGATCCCGACCGCGAACTGGAGTCGCGAAGTTCAGGTGCCGCGCCATGGCGACTCCGGAGTCCGTCGAGCCATGCGGAAAGCGCAGCAGCGACGGCAGCGTCGAAGGCGGCCGTGGCGCTTCTGAACGGCGCGGGGGAGCCGACGTTGTTCGAAGCTCCATCGTTGACGCTCGCGGATGCATTGAGTGCAGGGGGGGATCATGGCCCCCTCCTCCTACCCCCGGTTCACTCCTCCTCCTCCGCGTCGTCATCTCCCAAGCGAAGGAGTAGTGCCGCGAAGACCGCCTTCGCCGCAGCCCCGCCTCTTCGACGCGACCCAACGTTGGTGTTGGAAAAAAATGGCGCAGCTGCTTCTTGTTCTCCTCCTTTTCATTTGGTGAAGCCGATGGTTTGGCTCGACGTGTTGGAGGCGGCCACGGAGCCACTCGTGCAGGGCTTGTTATCGGGTGATGAGCTCCCGGCAACGTTGTTGAAGAACGAGTGGACGGACGAATATTAGTCAATCACCTCATCGACGACCCCTCTCTCCTTCCTTCCCCTCTCCCCCATTGGCGTCCATTTTTAGGACCCTTTTTTTCTCCCTCTCCCCAGCACTGCGTGTGGGGGGGCGCGATCAGAGACCACAGTGACGGCGGTAGTGCGTTGCAGAGTTCGAGTCGGCGAAACGTCGCGGAATCCGGTGATATCTGTGACGATCATCCATCTCCATCTCTCTCTCTCTCTCTCTCTCTCTCTCTCTCTCTCTCTCTC
>ERZ1292630.5201-Hain-H41-02um-R3-5201-length-10760-cov-7_pt1 | contig 10760 bp, 5 predicted proteins | sample MGYA00564408_ERZ1292630 | MGnify/ENA primary metagenome ERZ1292630 (study PRJEB36523, sample SAMEA6512641) | groundwater metagenome | collected 2019-01-08 | study: AquaDiva: Metagenomics assemblies of 32 groundwater samples
GGGGCCCCCCCTTCCCCCCCCGCGGGCGCCGGCGCCGGCGCCGGAACGACGGCGGCGTCTAGTCCGGGTCGAAGAGACCTGGCCTCCTCCTGCTCGTGGGGACTCGTGGCACCCCCTGCATCCGTGGGAGGGGTGAGCCTCATCGACGACGCGTCTAGGAGGGCTGAGCTGGAGGCGGCCGCTCGCTTAAAGTCCTCCAGACGAACCGACCCGGCTGGAATGGCGAAGTCCACGCTTGTCACGTCTTCGGCCGTTGAGGAAGGACCGGCCATCGCCATGCCGATATCAGTATGACTTTGCCGGTGCAACAAGGCCGAAGGCGGCCCTGTCACCATGGCCATCAGCCCGCCTATCCCCCCGTCCGACATCGTACTGGCGTCGGGGGCCATCATGGACGACTCACCGAAGGTCGACACCCCACCTCCGCCAGCGCTACCGTCCCCGCAGTCGAACGAGCCGACCGCGAACGCCGCGAAACTAGGCAGCATGTTGACGCGAAGGGGGAAAGATAAAACAGTACCGTGGTAAAAGACGGATAGAAGTAGAACTGAACGGAAAAGGGCCGACGAGACCACCTCGGTTGCGTTCAGACCACAACCGCTTAGCACCTCACATACAGTATCAATGCAACAACCACCTCCAATCATCAAAGCGTTTTGATTCGACTAATTTGTTTTTGGTTTTTCGCTGGCGACGAATCATTTCGGGGTCGCTGACGGCTACAAAGAATTCGCGATTTGATTTTTTCGGCGAGGTGGCTTCCTTTTGGGTGGTCACGTTTTTTCAATGAGATTCAACGAAATTGACGACAACGAACAACAGTTGTGCAAGAAGTGATCGCCAACGCGACGAGGGTGGCACCCGCCGTCCAGGTCGACACTGGTCAGTTGGACACAGTAGCCACAGAAACTGTTTCCGACTGCGTCCAACCCGATGAGATGACTTAAGCCAATGATGGACGTGAGCTTGCTGCAATTGTGAAGAAAATTTCCACTAATAGAAGTCAATTTCGATAGACCGTTCAATCTCACGGTGACGAGCTCCGTGCACGACCCCAAAAAATTGTAACCGAAGGATGTCACCGCAACACAACCGCTCATGTCGAACTCGTTCAACCGAATGCAACCGTACAAAAAATGATCTCCAATCGTCGTGACGGTCCGCCATTGCGCAGATGTGGAAACGTCGAGTGATGTCAGACTTCGACAGCCGCGAAGAAACGAACGGCCAACTGTGGCGACCTGTGAAAGTCCCCGGACGTCAACGTCAGTCAGACGGTCACAAAATGCCGCGAAGCAATCGCCCACCTGTTCGACCGCCGAATCTCCGCTGAGATCTAAGGTCTCGAGAAGGGGACAACAACTCAGGAAATTGCTTCCAATGTGACGGGCTCGTCGCGTCACATCCCTCAGGTTGACGGAAATGAGACTGCTACATTTGTGCAAGAAGTTGTCAGGCAGGCTCGTCACGTTGCCAGTGCCCGTCAAATCCACCATGGTGATGTTGCAACAACACGACAGAAAATCTCGCCCGAGGTCCGTTAATTCAGCCGCAGCCAAGTTCACGGCGCGAAGTGCTCGGCAAGCGTGCAAAAAGTCGCCTTCGATCGCCCTCAAACGGCGAAGCCCCTCGAGGTTCACATTGGTTAAACCCGAACAGCCCGCCAGAAACCCGGCCCCCAAAGTCGTGCAGCTTGCCAAGCACGACGTCTCAAACAAGGTCAAACCAGCACAGCCAGCCATCCACCGGTGCCCTATCGCGGCCACGCCGGTCATGCATTCAAGTCCTAGAGAGGTTATGGAACCACAGCCGGCCAGCCATCCATCACCGACGGAATTCAAATTTGCTAGTCCGTTTAAGTCGATGTCAGAGAGCGAGGTGCAGTGCCCCAGAAAGTCGCATCCGATGCGCGCGATGTTCCCGAGGCCGCGGACGTCCACTCGCGTAAGATTGGAGCATCCGTGCAAGAAACCGTCGCCGATCTCTTCCAGCAGAATCAAGCCGCGAAGATCGGCAGTCATCAAACACGTGCAGAAACAAAAGAACCCACAGCCAATGCTCGTAACGCAGCGGAAGGATTCGGTCGATAGGGCCTCTACTTGCAACCCAAAGTGATCGGCGACACTCGTCAACTCGAGATCATTGGTTACGAGGGCCACTCGGTGCAGGGGAAGCGCAGCGGATGACTGGCCCGGCAGGTCGAAGGCGACCGCCATGTGCCAACTGCGACCTTTCTTGATGACCGGGAAATCTTCCAAAGACGCATACATGGGGCATATTTTTCGAGATGAGCGTTGAACGACGTGTCTGGAATTATCCTTGGGGGTAAGGAAGGAAGTTGTGGTTCTGGCCCAGTTGGGTATAGGAGCGAGCGGAGGATCGCGAGAATCTTCGCAGTGAAGGAACGACGGTACGCAGTGAAGGAAGGGCAACTTCGCATGAAGGCAGTTGTTGGTGGGACGTGGAAAAGTCCGCAAGCCAATGGCTCTGCCGACGTTACCGTCGGCATGGGGGGGCAGTGGTCGCCGCAGCTTGTGCCCGCTGGTCACGTCAAACTCGGCAGCATGATTAGAGGCGAAGAGAAAAAGACAAAAGGAAAAAAACAGTGAATCTAGAGGAGCTTTGAAAGAAAGTCTCGCAGTAAGTAAAACGGAATGAAAAAGCGGCGAGCAGCTGATGACCCATATTAGCTGCGATTGACACGGCTTGACCATGAGGAAAAGAGACCCCCCCGCCACTGCCCCCTCATCAAAACAAGTTAAATCGTTTTTTAAACACGTCATCGTGCCCATGAATGTGCCAAAACACTTCGAGGGACATTATATCCCCAATACCTTCCGCCGTGGGACCCCTCGCGCCGTCTGTCAATCAATTTACAAAAAAGCGGCGAAGCGGTCCGGGTTAGGCGGTCGACGCCGCCGAGTTATCTGCGGTGCCGTTGGCGACCTCCGCCTCTCGGTCCATGAGCAGCTGTTTGGTGAATTCATACAGTGCGATGGCGCCCGTCGCATGGACGTTGAGGCTCCGTATCAAACCGTATTGCGGAATCTCGACGCATTCATCGATCCAAGGTAATATCGCCGCCGGGATGCCTTGCCCCTCAGAACCTAGCACCAACACGCTACGCTCGGGGCATCGGTAAGCGTTGAGCGGCGACGACTCCGCTGTCTGTTCAATGCCAACAATGCGGTAGCCACTGAGCTTCATGCTCGCGAGATAGCGAGTAAGGTCACTGGGCACCACCTCTTGCCATGGGAGCCACAACTCGGCGCTGCGAGCGACGGCGACGAAATGAGGGTGTTGAAACACCTTCTTGTCTGGGACGACGATTGACTCAATTGCGAATATTTCCGCGCAACGGCACAACCCGGCGATGTTGACGGGGTTGTCGAGTAACGTCGTCACGACGACGATGGGCTGCCGCTTTCGGATTCCGAGCGCGCGAGGATGCAACTCATTGTGCACTTCGGACTGCCACCATGACGACACTTTGCGCTGCACATTGGCATCCACCGCGGCGGCGTTGGCATCGGCGTTGGCGTCGGCGGGAGCGGCGGCGGTGGTTTGTGCCGAGTGGCCCGCGATGTCGCCGTGGTGGCCATGCGACTCCACCGAAGGTGCGGCCAGCGCCTCCACCGTGTAGTCCAAGTACCATTGGTGGACGCCACGGGCGCTCGGAAGGCGGTCGAGCGTTCGCAGCACGGCGAGATCTTCGCACGTTGGAGCCCCAAGCATCCGACAGCGGTGGCGCTCGTGTGGTGTCACGCCCCCAAGAATACTCACCAATTCGGCCTCGGCGTGCCGTACGCGCTCAAAGAATGCCACCGGCACCGCGTCAATTAGCCAATGTTCACCCTCCTTCCGCTGAACGCACAGTATGTCAGTGGGGTCGATGGCCTGCACGTCATCGTACACGACCACGCAGCGATGCTTGACTCTCGCCTTTTCACTATCGGGCGACGTGGTCACAAAGTTAAGAATGGCAGCCGCTTCAGCGGAAAATTGTAACTGGGGGTTGACGCGCTGAAGAAGGGTGGCCACTTCATAGAATCCGATCTGCGCGATGAGACGAACGACGTGTTGGTGACTGGCGCAGTGCCGGCAAATCAGCGGGAACAGAACGTGGAATGTGTGGCTGCCTTCTCCTCCTGCTTGCGGCTGCGACGCCTCCGTTGCCGTCGATACGCTACGCCCATTCGCACTCCAGGCAAAATGGCTGTGATGCGGCCACATTAACACGTGGACGGCGATGAGGACCACCGAGCCGTTCACTTGCGCCCGGCCGTTGGGCATCGTCAACGCCTCGACCAAGTGCCGGAGAGAGAGGTCAGCGGCCGAACCTACGGCCGGCGGAGCGGAAGACACGGACTGCGGCCCGAGCGACTGCGACATGCCGTATATGGTAAAGACCTCGATGAGGCGCCTCACGCTGCCAGAATTGGCGATGCCCATGACCTTAAGAAACACGTCGCGATGCACCACGCCCCAGTGCTCGGTGGGAATCAACGGCGCTAGGACGCAGAGAAGCTGCCATTGCCGAATGCGCGCTCGGTGATCCGGCGCGTTGGGCATGCACGGTTCGTTGGCCATGATGGGGTGCGTGATGTTCCAGTCGAGCAGCATGAGCACAAAATCCACCAACTCCTGACGATGCCCACCGAAGTAATAGACGAGCGCCGACAAAGCGGCACAGCGTCCCACGCTTGCCATTCGCACAGTGGGGGCTTGCGTGCGTCGGAGCTCGTGCCAGTCGACGAGCGCGGGCTCGAGCACCGCGAGGCTTGCCTCAAACTCGTCGTCCTCGTTGGACGTGTTGCTGAACAGGGCGATTTTGGTCATTAACGGCCCAATGTGCTCCGTCCAAAGACGGTCGTCGTGGGACGTGGTGGTGGTGGTCCGTGCTTCCATATCGTCACCCCGGCCACTCGGCGACGTCTTCTTGTCCCCACGGACGACGCGCGAAAGGCACGCCTGGGCAATGAAGTAGGTCACCCGCTCCGACACGTCCGTGCCTCCCTCAGCGTCGAGCAAGACTTCCAACAGCTCGGTCGCGGCGGCGGATGTCTCGATGTGTTCCACGAGAAGAAACGCGAGCACCGCATACCCGCGAAACATTTCGCGGCGAAGACCGTCACTCACCCGCGTCGACAGTGTGCGAAGCACCGTATCCCGCATCGCCGCGTCGTCTCGGTATCCGCCGCACTGAAAGACCACAAAGATCAAATCCGCGACACACGCGACGCAGCGGGGCGAGCAACTGTCCAGCATATCGAGGGCAGCGGCGCCAACTTGCTGAACGATTAATGCCGCAGGCGAGGTGGCATCCTTGTTGGGCACACTCGTGGACGTTGTGGTGGTGGTAGCGCCGTCCAGCGCTTTCGTCGTTCCAAGCGCCGCGGCCGTTCGCCTCGCGAAGACGTCCAACCAATGCGACAGGCACTGCACTCGGCAGCGATAGGCCTCATCGGCGATGACGCTCCACGTCTGGCTCGTGAGGAAGCACGGAATATCCGGCGCGTCCAACCGAGGGAACCACTTTTGCAACGACGCCAAGAGTGGGAGCCAGGAGGCGGCGAGGTGCGGCCCATCGAGCGGCGACGGCTCCTCCACCCCAACAGTATCCCCCGCCGCCACCCGTTGATCGTGCGGCTCCCCCCGAAGGGTCATCTCGGCGGCGGCGAAGACGTCGCACACGCGCATCATATTCCGAACTAACACCAGCCGTGCGTAGGTGCAAGCAGGAATCCCATTGGCACGCCGAAGCGACTCGACGGTGGACAACTTCGCCAACACAAGGTCAATGGTGGCGATGGCGATCGAGGCCGGCCAGTCCGCGAGCCGCGCTAGGCTCGTTAACGCCCGGTAGAGCGCGGCGAGGACCGTGTCCCACACCTCTGTGCGGACGAAGTACCAGTCTTCGCGGTCGAATTCCGCGACGCTGACTAAGGATCCGATGACAGCCTCCGTCGCGACCGCGTCGAGGGTGGTGCGAATAGTGGACAGTGCCAGCGACGCGACCAGCGCGATCGCTGCCGCCGAGAACCCGTCGTTCGACGGGGAACGTGGCGGCGGTATGCCAGGGGTGGTTCCTCCTCCTCCGTCTGCCTTGCGAACTTCCGCGTAGCGGTCAACGGGAGGAGATGCGGCAGCCAAGGCGGCCGTCACCTCGGAAAACAAGAGAAACGCGGTCGCGAGGCGTCTTGGGTTCACATAGCTGCGGTCCGTCAAGCTCTGCACCGTTGATGCCACGAAGGCGATCAAGGGCGCACCGCCTTGGTCGTAGGGGATCCACCCCGCAAGCAGGCACTTGAGCTCCGCGGCGTCGGGATCCTGCCGTTCCAGAAACAGCCTCACCACGTGAACGATGCTCGCGTCGTCGAACGGTTTCATCACTTCCCTCTGCTCTGCTGCCGTTGCAGCCGCCCGCGGAGGCGCGTCCGTTGCCACAATCAGCGGGGGACCCGCGTTGTCGGCACGTAATTTGATGACCGTCCGCAGCGACGGCGCCCTCAATCCTCGAAGACCGGCCCAGCGATGGATGAGGTAACGTTGGGGGAGCGCGGAGCCCGCGGGGCCAGCGTTGCCGGTCTGGTCGATGGCGGCAAGCCCTTTGCCGCCGGCGTCTCCTCCTACGCCGAGCAAGGACACCACGCGCCGCACGGCAGGCCGGTCAACGAAATCATGTTCCGACGTGATCGTGAACAGGAAGTCGGCCAGCGTCGCGTGGGCCCGAGCTTCCAGCCACGGGGGCATGTGGTCGCGAATGACGTCCACGAGCAGCGAATGGATATCGACGAGTAACGCGTCCGTCAGCCATTGTCGCGTCGACGCCGCCGGCAATGTGTTGCCGCAGAAGCATAGCACGCGCAGGGCGACGCAGATGGTAAAACGAGGAATCTTTGGATTCAGCACGCTGCGTAACAGGGCGTGGATCGCGGAAGCTTGCGGCGGCCCGACGGCAAGGTGGCCGAGTATCCGCGCGTAGAATCGCTCAAGCTGCGCCGCGGCAGGCTCCAACAGGGGCAGCGTGCGGCTGGGGCTGCCTTCCGCCGCTTTGCAGTCGAGGAATGACCCGGGGAGGACCACGCGGTCGATGGCGACGACCATCTTGGGATCCGCGGCGGCCAGAAACGCCATGTGGAAGAGAAAGGGAGATGACAAGTGATGCGCAATGTCGTTCTCCGCTGACCATAAACACTTTAGGGCGATCTTCCGCACACCCGTGTTGGGATGGCTGACGGCTTTGCAGAGCAGCACCTCGATCCAGCAGTCTGGCAGGAGGCCCGTGCGGCGCAAGGGCTCAATTTTCGCCAACAGTGGGGTGACGATGTGAAGGCCGAATTCAGCGAGCGCCTCAAAGATCAGGAAGAAGCTATTCCACGCCTTTTCGCACCGATCGTCGGCCGCGGGGTACCATACAAAGACATCGTCGATGTATACTACCGCAAGGTCGGAGGGCGTCGACAAACCAGGACCGCGACTCGTTGAGTTATTGGCGCCGTCAACGCCTTCTTGGGCCGACTGGGTCCCACGAGGGGCCGCAGCGCCGCCCGTTTTCCGCGGACCGCCGCGCCGCCCCGACGACTTCGAGGTGGCCGCGCAGCTGTGCTCCTCCTCGGTGTAGGCCACGATGCGCTTCATGACGTACATCGCGTGCTGATGCAATCGGGCCGCTTTGCTTGGGTCCTCGTTGCTCAGCGGCACGACCGCCAACGCCGCTCGCAGTAACGCCCAGACGTCGGCGCAGCGGCGAAGGTCGTAAAGCGGCGGAATGGGGGGTCCGGGAAAGTACACATCGAAGAGCGCGGCGATGAGGACGAGTGCGTCGCTGAACTGCGCGTTGCGAAACAAGGCGACGCTGAGCTGGTGGCAGGCGGGAAGCGACTCGCTGCGGAAAATGGCGTCTCGGTCGAGCAGCGGAATCAACACGTGTCGCAAAATGCGCGTGGCCGTCAGTTCATCTCCCCGGCGATCGCGTCGAAGCGCCAAGAAGCATTGATCCCGCAAACGACTCGCCAAGCTCTGGTGGGTCTCGGTGACTGTCTCGGCCGACTCCGATGGTTTTGCTTGATGAACCAATGAGGGTGCCGATGGTGCATTGCCCAACACGGCGGTCAATTTCGAAAGCAACGTGACCGCCACCGTCAGTGGCATGTCGGATACGTCCCCAACGCTCACCAGGGCCTCCATCGACGCATTCACAACGTCCTGCGCGGCTCGCGACACGTCCTGGAGGCGAGCGATGCACAGGGAGGCGGTGTCAATGTCCAGCGGGGACGCGGAGGGGTGCTGTAATCGCGCTAGCAACTGACCGCACCACTCTTCCTCGTGCGGACCAACGTCGTCGCCGCCGTCGTCGTTGCCGTCCTTCGATGCCACGTCCCGACTTCGACGGTGGAGCCGTTGGATGCGTACTCGCAGCAACGCCCCCGCGCAGCACCAACGAACCGCATCGGTCGGGAACGGCATCATCCCCACCTCATCACGACAATTGGTGTGCGATCGGGGAGGAGGGGTCAGCAACGCCGCACAGTGCGACCGGCTCATCGCGGCGTCGAGCAGTGCCGCAAGCCGCAACGCTACGGCAAAGATCCGTTCGGGATGGGCGTGCTCGGCCACCGTCAAGAGGGACTCATCCGTCACGTGGGCGACCGCCAGCGCGCACGATGCCGTCGCCTCGGATATCGATGCGAGCACGCCAAGTGCGAACGTGGACATGCTTGTAAGCCTTGCCGAATCTCGTCGGCGTTACCCACCCCCCAGCGAGGTATTTTCCGGAGAGACAGAGAGAGAGAGAGAGAATGCTGAGATGCGTATTGATATTGCTTTCATCAAATCATTCGACACGTTGAGAAACGGAAACGAATAATGACGGCGGGTGCGGAGAGCGGGGCCGACATTGCGGCACCAACGGGCCAAAACGTGGCAACAAAGGGGCATACGGACGGTTCTTAACCCACCACAACGCCGCTCATTCTGTGGCGCCCTGTTGCAATGGAAACCATTGCTCACACGACTACGCGACGATCACACACCGCACAGAAACAATTGTGACTGCGGTACCCATCGTTGACGATAGTGATACAATATCCATGCGGGGCGGGCGGACACGAGATCACACGCAGTCAATCCCCCGCTTTGACAGAGCACCAAAAACTCTTTTGCTCCTCGGTGTGCAAGTGAATGCGCCCCCTTTGATCAGTGGCGAGATTTCAACGTAGCCAGTGGCGCACGCTTCGCATCCGGTCGGCGGGTCGAACCTAATCGGGGCACGTGTCGCACGTCTCGCCGCTCCAATGCCCCCCACAGGTGCACTGACACGAGGTGTTCACGTTGCCCGTGACCTTGGTGGCATTGCAGTTGTCGACGGCGGTGCACTCTTTGAAGCAGTTGGGGTCTCCCTCATACCCAGTGGCTCACTTGCCGCAAGCGGGCCCCGTAAACTGCTTTGGGCACGCGCATGTACAGCCCGTGCACACATCGCCGTTAACAGTCGTTGCTCGATCCGAGCAGTCGGCAACGTTTGTGCAAGTTTCGCAACGTGGTTCAACGCAGTCTTGTGCCAGGCAGGAGGGCACACACGGCAATCTTTCGAGCTCCAATGGTTGCGGCACCTGCAAACACACAAACCGTCGAACCCGGACACGGTGGGGCGTGGTTGGAACAGTCGCTGGCGATGGTGCACAACGGTGCGACCGTCCGTCGCGGCGTCAAGCAGTGCCGCAAGCCGAAACGCCACGGCAACGATCCGTTTGGGGTGGGCGTGCTCCGTCACCGTGAACAGCGACTACCGCCAGCGCGCACGATGCCGTCGCCTCGGATATCGATGCGAGCACGCCTCAGAGAGAACGGTCTAATTGCAAAACATACGTAGCATCCCCGAGATAAATTTTTGTTAGAGTGCGTATTGGTTCATCAAATCATTCGACACCTGTGAGAAACAGCAGCCACATCGACGAAGCTGGTGGGGAGTAGAACGATACCGCGTCACACGTGGCGACTAGGGGAATCCCATGTGGCATCTAAGGGTCATGGACATATGCACCCTCAAGATCAGTGTCCTTTTTGTTATCCCGAGACTGATCCACCACACACAATCCCAATGTCTCTGAAAATCCCATGTGGCACCTTTGCATATAGACGACTACGCCGAGGCGGGCCGTTCCCCTTCTCATCATTGCCGGCACCTATCGGAAGCGAATGACGAGAGTGGTGGGAGGGTATCGCGGCACAAACGGGCGACACGGCAACACAAAAGAGAGATCACGCCGTGGCATGAGCACCATCGTGCGACCGCATGGGGCGCCCATCCAGTTTTTCGTACCTGGGTACATCGAACCATCAGAGGCACCACGTCGGACACGAGATCACGCGCAGTCTTTCGGTCCGATCGTGCACCACGCCGAAGTGGACGCCGATAAGATGGCAGCGTACCAAGTGGCGCGCGATTCGCATCCGGTCGCCGGGTCGAACCCAGTCGGGCACGTGTCGCACGTCTCGCCGCTCCAATGCCCCGCACAGGTGCACTGGCACGAGGTGTGCACGTTGCCCGTGACCTTGGTGGCGTGGCCATTGCAGTTGTCGACGGCGGTGCACTCCTTGAAGCAGTTGGGGTAGTCTTCATACCCAGTGGCGCACGTGCCGCAAGCGGGCCCCGTAAACTGCTTTGGGCACGTGCATATACAGCCCGTGCACACATCGCCGGTAACAGTCGTTGCTCGACCCGAGCAGTCGGTAACGTTCGTGCAGGTTCGGCAACG
>ERZ1292630.5203-Hain-H41-02um-R3-5203-length-10756-cov-5_pt1 | contig 10756 bp, 9 predicted proteins | sample MGYA00564408_ERZ1292630 | MGnify/ENA primary metagenome ERZ1292630 (study PRJEB36523, sample SAMEA6512641) | groundwater metagenome | collected 2019-01-08 | study: AquaDiva: Metagenomics assemblies of 32 groundwater samples
GCTGGTGGCGGCAGATGATGGAGATTGTTGTGTTTCTGAAGATGTTACGGACCTAGAAATCGTTGTCGATGCTGTTAAATGTGGGTTTTCACCTTCAGTCTTTGCAGGGTTGCATATAGCCAGAGGGTTAATAAATGCTTGTACTGAGCCTGTCTGCACAGAAGGGGGTGGAGCTGTTCTTTCAGAAGAGATTGTTTGATCACTTTGTGCTGCAGGCGATGTCGAATTTGAAAGTAGTTCTTCTAAAGATGCCACAGAAGCATCGAGCGCACTTTCCATTGCGCATTCATCTCTGCATGCATTGTAGTTTCCATCCTTAATTTCTGCTAACACTTTAGCAATGATAGGAAGGATGGAGTACCTTCTTAATAATTGTAAAATCGTATCTGCTCTTTCTGCTAAATGCTCTGCTAACGTATTTTTCTGGTCTTTGTTATGGTCGTTTAGGATGGCGTGTATTTCTTTTTGCAAAGCAGCAACAGGGGTATCCTGGTCCTTTCTGAAGCTAGCAGGTTTATTTTCTGACGCTACTGCTGCCTCAGTTTGTGGCTTTGGTTGATTAGCGTCGATTTGTGGTGTTTCTTGATAATCAGGAGAATTAGGGAAGCGGAGTCGAAACATCTGATTCCTTAGGGTTACCTGTTGCTCAAAGGAAAAGGTTTTGCTCGATGGGTGAGGAGAATCTGCAGGAGAAGCATAGGAGAATCCTGGTAGAAATACAATCGCCAATAGGACTATTTTGGCCCAATTTAACGAAGCGTTGTGTGATGTCATTTTGTGAGCTAAACGTTCGGCTGTTTCTAGCATAGAGTAAAGAGACGGGGCACTTCAACCCAATTTGGCCATCATCTTATTTTGAATTGTTTTGGACAATCTTTTTCTGTTTTTTCTTTTTTGTCTCTTGCTTTTTCATCCATTCATCTTCAGTCAAGCCATCAATCGATTTAATTTTCACGGGGCAGCCTTCGAAGATGCGTAAGCTGGCCACGTTAATAATCAGTTGGCCTGCTTTTAGCCCCTCATCAATCACGCGTTCTTTACCAATTGCAAAACTTTTAATCACCTTCTTTTTTACGGCTTTTCCGCGTTCAACAATAAAGACGAAATTTTCTTCACCCACTGAAACGATAGCGGCTTCAGGCACTTTAAAGGCATCTGTCTCGACGCCGGTGATCACCTGAACATCACCCATCATCCCGGCTTTTAGGCGCTGATCACTGTTGTCCACTTCTGCCCGCAGTAAAATGGTACGTGTTTCCTTATTGATGACAGAGTCTATCGCCGTCACTTTGCCTTTAAATTCCACATCAGGATACGCTTCGACTTTAAAGACAACGTCTTGGTCTTTGCTGATTTCGTTATAGCTTTTTGACGCAATGGGCACATCCACATAAATCGTTTGATCATCCACAATGGTGACCAAAGGTGCATCTGGTTTGACGACTTCACCCACGCGGTAATGCTCAACAATGCCGACAATGCCTGCAAAAGGCGCTTTCAATACTGTTTTATCCAGCCTTGCTTTTGCTTCCGCTTCTTGACCTTTGGCTTGCTCAAACTCACTTTTGGCTTTATCAAATTCGCTTTGGCTGATGCTTTGTTTTGCAAACAATTTTTCGGCGCGTCCAAAATCGGCTTCTGCACGGGTGCGGGCGCCAAGAGCTTTTTGGTGCACACCTTGGGCTTCTGCATCATCAAATTCAATCAGTACATCGCCTTCGTTGACCATTTCACCTTCTTGCAGGGGTAGGGACTTGATGCGTCCGCCGCCATACAATTCGCATTTAAATGTTACGGCTGATTTGGCTTTAATTTCACCAATCGCATAAAGCCGACGATAAATTGTTTCGGGCTTACATTCATTGGCATCAACAGGGACAGCCTGCAATTGAAAGGCTTCCTCTTTTGATTCGCGTTCAAGCACCCATCTACAAAAATGTTTCAGCGATGGAGATAACAGCCGTGACACCATGCCAATAGCCACAAAACCAGCAATAACACCGATAAGTACTTGCTGCGCTTTTTCCTTATCAATATTATCCCAATAACTTTTAATTATTTGCAATGTTTTTTCTAAATCAAAATTGAAGCGCATATTCTTAAAACATTATCTTAATCGTCGTTATTGTAACATAAAAACTAATGGTTAAGAATTAGTTTAGAAAAGTCCAATGAGGCTGGCCTGTCCGCCGAAATCTTGTTCTTTTTTATGGGTTGCACGTCTGTAACTAAAAAATTTATCAGGTTGACTGTAGGTGTCTTCATCGATGTGATCGATGTGAACAATGCCATAATCTTGAAAAATTTGGGTGGCCATTGTCCGCAGATCAAGGTGCCAATGAATATCTAGATGCTCCCCAAAAATTAGTGGTCTTTTGGGAGGCTGCGGCAGGAAGCTGAGCACGTCTTCTTTCACCTCTAGATAAAGTGGTGCAATACAAGGACCAACCACGCACACCAATTCATCCAAAGTACACATTTTTTTTAATTCATCCAGTGTTGCCTGAATCACGCCGGTCAATGTGCCCTTCCAGCCCGCATGCACAGCAGCAACAATTTTTTGTGTTTTATGGGCAATCAAAATAGGCATGCAGTCTGCTGTTTGCACGCCAATCAATAAGCCCGGCGTTTGGGTGATTTGTGCGTCTCCATCTTGAAGATATTTCTTCGTCACATGATGCACAATTGTCGAATGTGTTTGATTATTAAATTGCAATGTTCCGCCGCCTAATGTTTCTACAATTCGGCGTCTGTTTTCGGCCACATGCTGTGGGTTATCAGTTTTTCGCTCTAACGTGTTCAGTGTGGCATACTGACCGCAGCTAACCCCGCCATTGCGCGTGAAAAATCCGTGGGTGACGTGTGGTATTTGATTTAGTAATTTTGATTTAAAACAAGGTAGCATGATACGAATTTTCTATCCCGAATCAATTTACAAGCTACTAAATGCATTGTCCAAGCACAAGGTGTATGTGGTGGGAGGATTCGCTCGGGATATGTTGCGCAGTGGTCGTGGGGGGGAATTCGCAGCTGTCATCCCCGGCAAGAGAGAGCGCTACGCAACGCGTGGCGAGAGCGCGCAGACCGGGGATCCATTAAATGGGTGCAATGCCGATGCTGCTTATTGCGTACAAAACAATTCCAATCGTTATTTCAATGAAATAAATGGGTCCTCGATCTGGAGCTCCTGCGTCGCTCTTGTCGAGGATGACGGCCAAAAAAGTGTGTCAGACATCGATCTTGTTACCGCAGATCCCCTTGAAAAATTCCTGCCAACCGTGCAAAAACTATCAGACAATTGTCACGTCGTGCAGGCTTACCAAGCTGTTCAATTTGCATTTGAAGGTTACCAAGTTACATTAACCCGCCTGCGTTATGACGTTCTTTGTGATGGACGGCAGGCACAAGTTGAGTTTGTAGAAACACTTCAAGAGGATGTATGGCGTCGTGACTTTACCATCAATGCTTTATACGCAGATGAAGAAGGGCAGGTGATTGATTTTGTGGGTGGCTATCAAGACTTAGCGGCTGGAAAAATTCGTTTTATCGGTGATGCAGAAACCCGCATCAAAGAAGATTTACTGCGTATTTTGCGGTATGTGCGTTTTTGCAGCTTGCTTGAAACACCAATGGATCCAGATGTATTAGATCTTATGCGTCCTTATATTCCTGGGCTTAAATCCATTTCCCATAGCCGCTTGCAGTTCGAAACCAAAAAGATTCGAAAACTGCCGTTGGGAGAGGAGAATTTGAAAAAACTGTAAAATAACACACGTGACTCCGAAAGGCAGAAAATTCTATGCAATTTTACGGGAAACACAAATTTATGACGCCAATATCCTCGACAAGAATACTTAGATGAACTATACTTTTCTTCATAGACTGGCAAATTGATCAATGAAATTAATCAGATTTTTATTTGTTAATTTTTTCATTGGCTTTTTTTACATTAGGTTTTTTTGTGATTTTGTTATTTTTTATTTTTGGTGCCGAAGTCTTGACGCGCGGCGAATATCAACACAGTTCTAAACATACAGCAGCAGCGGTCTTTTATCAAGAAAGACCAACGGTTGGAATTGCTTCCGCGAATTCAGTAGATGAGGCAGTTAGCTTTTTGGACATGTTAAAGGAAGAAGTCGATAGATCTGGACCTGAAATCACTAAGGGTACATTTTCAGTTATGGGTGCGAAGGCTTTTGATACTGGAACTATTGGAGTTTTGCTTGTGTATTATCCGATCTCTGACGCAAAGCATAAGATGAAAGTTTTTATAGCAGGTAGAAAATCATTAGCAGACGTCAATCCTATAGATTTACAGTACTTTTTTGATTTGTTTGACAGAAGAGAGGTGATTTTTTCAGAGTCGCTTGAAAAGAATCGGAGAGTCAAAATAGAGGACGAGGAAGTGCAAGCACTTGCAGCTTTAGTCCCATCAGTTCTTCAACCAGCAAAACCAAATCCAGTAGTTCTGCAGGATCCCAGATCTGATGATAATTTAGGGATCGGAGACCTCCAATTGACAGGGGTAACAACTCTCCAAATAAATACTGTATCCCTAGCCAGTTCAGAATTGAGAGGTATTTCTGGAAGTGCAGGTTCTGCAACGGTAGCGTTAGTGGGACAGCCATGCTTGTCGAGTCTTGCTAATGGTCCTGTACTACCACAAGCTGCGACAGCATCTGTTTCACCAGAGAGAGGAATCAACATGTTTCAAACACCAGTATCAAGTCCAGTTGTTTCTCCGGGTTGGTCAGACCAACGTTTAAAAACAATAGGCCTTATAGACTTGGTATCAGATGAATTCGATGAATTTGAGAGAAAAAAGCAGACGATGCGGGATCCAAATGATAAGACGCTGGTAGTTGCCTGTATTACATCATCTGTGGCATTGGAGGAACGTTTGCCCTTATTGAAAAAAATTAATGCTGCTGGCAATGAAAACGTGAGTGTTGAAGTTCTTGTTGCTCAATTGAATTCGATGCTTGCTAGAGGAGTATTGATCTGGAAAGCTGGTTTGTTTGGTATGGGAAAGAGTGTAGAATTCAAACCAAATCCAGGTTTCGCTTAACTCCGCGGTACCCAATGATGCCAAAAACAGCGCTGCCGACAAGTAAAACAGTCATGCAGATCCAAAATGGCAAGAAACCATTTTGTCCCAAAACGGCCACGCGGGCGGCTTCATGGGCATAAGTATGGGGGCTTAGCAATCCCAGGTACCCCACATAAGGGTTTAGGTCGTAGATTGTTTTCCAGGCAAATTGAAAGCCGCCTAGAAACCATAGGGGAAACATCAGGCGCATAAATAAATGCTCAACTTGCTCTGTCTTTTGTGCCCGGCTGACCAATAGCAACAAAAAGCATGAAAAGAAAAAACATGTCACAGTCAGGGCCAAAAACAAGTGTCCCCAGGCGATGGTGGTTAGATCCATTTGGTTCCACAAGATGATTTTGCTAAGGGGTATCATCAAGACACTTAAGATCAAACCGTTGATGGTATAGAACACGACTTTTTGTGCAAAGACAGTCCATACAGGGACGGGCAGGGTGAACAGATAAAACAAGTGTTTGCGGTGTTCAATGTTCATGACCATGAGGAAAAGTTGGTTGTAGATTTCAAATCCAACAACGCCGACAAATATGGTTGCGGCTTGAAATAGACCAAAACCTTTCAGACCCAAAGCGGGCATAACATGGGCCATAACAACCAGCGTTATTCCACCCCAAATCAAAGCGTCTATGGCTTTATCTTTCATTTGCCTTACCAGCAACTTTAAATCGGTGCGCATCAGCGCCCATAAAATTTTAAGCATTATTCCTCCACCGCTGTCAGCTTCATAAAGATATCTTCCAGATCCTTTTGCTGATGTTCACTTTTTAGTTCATCTTTCGTGGCAATCCGTAGAATATGGCCAGCATCTAAAATGCAGATGCGATCACACAAAATATCCGCTTCTTCTAAATAATGTGTGGTCAGCAATATGCTTTTGCCAAGTTTCTTCAATTCTAGGATGATATCCCACAACTTTTTACGAATTGCAGGATCTAGCCCTACTGTTGGTTCATCCAAAATAATAAATTGTGGATCATGAATCAGGGCGCGTGCCAACATGACGCGTTGTTGATAGCCACCAGAAAGCATTGGGGGATATTTTCCCAAATAATCTCCTAACCCAAACATTGAAATGACGCGGTCTGCGGCGGCTTTCACTTTTGTTTCTGTTAACCCGAAATACAGTCCCCCAAAATATAGATTGTCGTAGACAGTCAACATTTCATTAAGAGTAGGATGCTGCGGGCAATAGCCAACGTGTCTTCTATAATTGGCGATATCGGATAAAGCGGATTTGCCTTGAAACAGCAAATCGCCAGATGTTGGAGGATGTAGTCCAGCCAAAATGGTGGAGCAGGTTGTTTTTCCAGATCCATTGACGCCAAGCAATCCAACAATTTCACCAGTGTCAAATCGAACAGATACAGCGTTTAAGGCCCGGTGATTACCGGGGTAAATTTTTGTGATGTTTTGCAGTTCGATCAGCATGATGCGCTCTCTGATACCTATAGTCTGACGTTAGCACAAATTATCAAACGATGCACCGCCAGAGCAGCTGTCGCGGTTGGTTAAGCCCAGTAAAAAGCGACGATACAACTTATCATTTTCTGTTTTGGCAGGCGTTCTTAAATAAGAAAGCAGCGCCATTTGTCCATCGACTATGAAGATTTTCGATGTACAGCAGGGATCTAATTTTAGGCCGTATTCCACGCTTAGTCTTGCCATGCTGTCAAATAAGATGTGTTGCCCCACGCCATGTTTTGGAATAAATGGGATGCAGATGTTTTGGTCTTTGCTAATATCTTGAATCAGTAACGTGGGCCTGCTGTCGTACGACGAAAAAGCGCATCCACAAGTACTGTTGTTTTGCATGGTTTACTCCTTTGAAGGGCAAGATTGGCCTTTTAAAAACATTTGCTGATTCAGAAAATCTTCCCCGTTAGTTTTTGTAAAATCTGTTCTTAAAAAATCGAGCACCCCTACCGCCGATGAAAAGCATAGTTTTGATGTGGATGCCATATCAAGACGAACCCCGTGTTTGACTTTTAAAGTAGCCAGTTGATCAAATTTTTCGTAATCCTGTGGGTTGTATCTATCTGCAGCAACGCCATCAGCTGTGCAGTGCAATCGCAAAACACGCTGCGTTGTTTGAGATAAATCCCGTACATACACACGCGGTTTAAATGGAGAATTTAGCGCGCAGTTAATAGACATCAGGTATTACGTCTGGCATATAAGTATCTCTACTGTTATGTTAGCAATATTTTAAATAAAAACAAAACAATTATTAATAACTTGGAATTGCTCAAGAGTTCGAATCTGTCTTCCCGGGCGTTACAGACTCTCGCGCGTAGCGCTTAGAGTCTGTTAGAACCGGGATCCAGAAAAAAGTACTGGATCCCGGATCTGTGGCTTTCGGCCTTGTCCGGGAAGACAGTATTATTTTTTGACATTCCCCCTAAAACCAAGGACAATGAGCGACAGGAACGGTCATTAATTTAGTCATGTTGTTGAATATATTGTTGATGATGGTTTTGGCTAAAGGCATTGTGGTGAAAGGCAACGTACGTATTTCGAAAGATGTTATTATCAGTCGCATTTCAAAGGAAGCGCATGATAACGAAGAAGCTTACATGAATGATTACAAATCTCTTGTTGGCACGGGATTCTTCAAGCAGGTTGATTTTGAAAAATGCGGTGAGAATATCGTCGTTACTGTCGTCGAACATTCTACCATTAATCAGATTGCATTTGAAGGCAACAAGAAGATGAAAGACGAACAGCTGGTGAAAATCACTAAGAAATTCAATATTGAATCAAGGCGTCCATTCCCCTTAAATGCAACACATTTGGCACCTGTGATTCAGGCGATGAAGGAAGAGTATCGGCAAATGTCTGTTCCTGTTGAGATCTCAATCTCGACAACGAATTTATCGGAAAACCGCGTTAATGTTATCTTCAACATCAATGAAGAACCAAAAATGCGTATTAAAGAAATTCGATTCGAAGGGCTTAAGGCAATGAAGGCCGGAGCACTTCGCAGCGCGATGTATACGAAAAAATACAACCCTGTGAAATTTTTCAGTCAGGATCATTTCTTTGTGTTAGAGCGCGTCGAATATGATAACCGGGCCATTTTGGAATACATGCGCAACCATGGTTATCCTAATGCCAAGGTTAGCCATACCTTTGTGCAGGTTGATCCGAAGTCTCAAGATTATCGTTTGGTGTTCTACGTGGAAGAAGGTGATAAATACACGATTGGCTCTACCGATACCGATACAGAACGGAAAGATTTGCCTTTAGATGTTATTCGAAAGAAGATCCTTGTCAAAAAAGGTCAGACCTATAATTTTGGTTTGATTCGTAGCAGTTTATTGGGGATGCAAGATGCTTTAAGCAAGCGTGGATTCAACACCCTAGATTTTGACGTGAATGAAAAACAAGATGCCGAAAAGAAAACGATTGATATTTTTTTCAAGATTACGAAAGGGAAAAATATCACTATTCGTCGTATTCATATCATTGGAAACACGCGTACCCGTCATGACGTGATTTTGGATCGTATCAAGATGCGTGAAGGTGATCGCTTTAACCGTTTGAAATTGATGGAAGCGCAACGCAATTTAGAAGGTACAGGGTTTTTTAAAGAACTGAAACTTGAACCAACGACCGTTAATGAACCTGCCATGGATATTACGATTCGGCTGACCGAAGCGCGTACTGGGTCAATTTCGTTCAACTTGGGTTATGGGACTTTGCAGGGCATGATGGCGTCTATTGGCGTGACTGATCCAAACATTAAAGGTACAGGGCTGCTTTTGCAAACAGGCGTATCGATTGCGAACAAAGAACAAAATGTGTCGTTTGGTATTTCGAATCCGCGCTTTTTGCGTCGTGATTTAAACGGAGGATTCAATCTTTTGTATTCCCGCAGTACGATGTTTGATCAGCGTACAGAAAGAACAATTGGTGGTGAGGTTTCTTTAGGGTACGAGTTGTCGTCCTGGGTTCATCAAGATTTGTCTGTAGGTGCGCGTCAAGAAAAGATCGAATCTAATGAAAAAACAGATGAGAATTTTCAAGGAATTAAGTTTAACGAGATCACTCTTCCTTCTGTTTCAGAAAAAATTAAGGATCTGATAACTCGAAAAGAATTTAATAAGTTTTTTGGCTTGCCAGATGAGACCGGTATTGTTTCTGGATTGGCCTTAGCAAAAGAGAAAATTGTAAGACGAGATCGTATAGGTGATTTGTATAAAGATGATTTTGGTAGTCACAGTGTTACAGAATTAGGGCATGGATTAAGTCTTCGTCCTCAGATTTTTCCTGTCGGTTTTCCTGGTTCGCTCACGTTACGTATGGATAATAACTTGGCAGGGTTTATGGGTAGTGTGTCATTTATAAAAAATCAATGGACAGCTAGCTACCAGCATCGAATTGGTGAGTATTTGAATTTTGTAGCCCAAATTTCCTATGGATTGCGCTCTAAAATAGGTAGCAAAGAGTTACGTATTACGGATTGTAAAGTTTTGGGTGGACAAGATTTTCACGGTTTTGATTTTTCTGGTGTAGGACCACGCGATAAGATTTCTAACATCAATGTGGGTGGTAAAGAGTTTTATCTAGGTAAGGTTGAGCTCAGTGTACCTCTGCCTATTTTGAAGGAAGATTTTGGTGCACGTTTGGGTGTGTATTCTGAATTCGGTTCTTGCCATAATTCACGATGGAAAGGTGATGTTGATCTTGTTAAGCCTGCAGCTAATGGGACAAAAAACGAAATTTATGATCAGAATTTTTGCCGTGTGTCCATTGGTTGCTACGTCAAATTATCAACGCCATTTGGACCGCTTCGCTTTGATGTTGCAAAACCAGTTCGTGTTTTGAAAGATGAAACAGGAAAGCAATTGGATGAAGAACGCGTCTTCATGGTTGGTTACGCTTATCAGTTGTAGGTTTGCAGCATTGGTGCGACGCTGATCCCATTGGTGACATGCTTGATGGTATTGGTTGTTACAATGTGCGAAGAGACAGATCTCAACAAATTATAGGCATCGTCTGCAAATACCGCATGGACCGCGAGTATAGTTAAGTTTGGGTGATTGACGGCTTTGGCTGTTTGGTACAGTGTCTGTCCTGTAGAAATGACATCATCGACAAGAACGACATTACATCCTGTATAGGGTGATAAATCATCAATTCTGACAGAGACTTCTCTATCCCCTGTACGTGTTTTATGGGCAATAACATAGGGTGCATTGAGTAGCTTGGAAATTCGGTTTACCCATTGCCAACTTTCACCATCCGGTCCGACAATTAATGGGTTCATAATATTTGTTTTTATATAATTAGCCAATATTATATCTGTGTGAAGTATATCGTTAGGGATTGTTAAAATTTCACCAAAGGACTTAATGCGATGTAAGTGGGGATCAATGGTCACCACATGGTCAACATATTGTGATAGCAATTGTCCAAAAATTTGACCACTAATTGCTTCTCCCGGTGCAAATTCAAAATCTTGCCTTAGATAACTGAAATAAGGTGCGATTAATGTAATATGTTCAGCGCCAAGACGTCTTAGTGTTTGCGCCACCATAATCACAGGGAAAATTTTAGCATCAGGGTTATTCAGACTGCATAAAATGGCTACCTTCTTTGGCACAGGATCGATGATGCGTACGTATGATTCTTGATCGGGAAACT
>ERZ1292630.5204-Hain-H41-02um-R3-5204-length-10756-cov-4_pt1 | contig 10756 bp, 10 predicted proteins | sample MGYA00564408_ERZ1292630 | MGnify/ENA primary metagenome ERZ1292630 (study PRJEB36523, sample SAMEA6512641) | groundwater metagenome | collected 2019-01-08 | study: AquaDiva: Metagenomics assemblies of 32 groundwater samples
GGCCGACCATCCGGTTCGGTGTCGAGCCCGTCATTCACAAATCCCGGAATCTGTGATTCCGATGCCGACAGAAAGACGACCTGGGCAAAGCCACAGCGCTGCAGCAACTCCGCAAGGCTGTACTGGTCATACATCCATTTATGTTTCTCCCCGATGCGAGTGTCATCAATCAAGGTGGAGCGAAGGCTGCTGGGGAGAAGGCACTTCACCAGATCCACATATTTATAGACCAGTTTGGTGCGAAGCTTGTTCCAGGTCAGCGCGCGGAGGCGTTCCCCGGTGGAGCTGGGGGCCACATTCCAGGGAATGGTATCCGTCCGGGACTTGACGTAGGCGATCATTTCCTGGTCATTGGCGTCCAGAAGCTTTTGGCGGTAGGCGGCGATCCGCCCGGAGGGTTGGGTGCGCGTCAGTTGATCCAGCAATTCCAGAATGATCCACTCGTAACGCTTCCGCGCCGTTTCGGAGGTCTTGACTTCATCAAGCAGCCGCACGTATTCCCGGCAGGCGGTTTCCAGATCCGGCAGTACTGTTCTCAGGATGCCGCCCGGTTTCAAGACCCGCTGACATTCCCGCAAGAGGGCTTCGGCGGTGGCTGGGGCAAAATGCTCCAAAACATGGCTGCTATAGACCGCATCAAAAACTCCGTCAGCAAAGGGTAGGCGTTGGAGCAGGTTCACGCGTTGGACCTCCGGGTGTTCCGAGTGGAAATCAATGTTTACCCAGCCTTTGGCGAAGCGATGGCCACAACCAAAATTCAGTTTATTCACGCCGAAAGCATGACAAGCCCCTAAGCGTTTGTCCAGCGGAGGGCGGGTTCCCGCGTTACTTCTTCGCAAATCAAACCGCCAAGTCAGTGCGGCCGGGTGAGCAGGAATTTCAACCAGGAAGTGCCGATGCTGCGGGCGCCCTCGCGAGGCCAATTCCAGTAGTTGAACAAAATGCCAACGGAAAGCGGCGCGATCACAAACGCGGCCAGCCCCAGTTGAGTGGTTTTGACCAGAATCACGATAAGCAAGAAACTGGCAACGTTTCCGATCAGGGTCGGCCAGACCATCGGCAGCCGGTTTTCAGTGGCGATGAGCGTGTTCCAAAAGGCGCAATTCGATTCCAGAAATCCATTCAAGGCCAGCAGACTCAACCACAGCACTGGCAGCAGTGCTTTGTCCGATCCGCGCCAATGCAACAAGGCGGGCACGCAAATCACAACCCCCACGACCAGCACGCCAAAGGTCAGGTATTGCAACCAAATCCGTGGCCAAAGCAACTTCCGTAAGGCGGCTTGATCTTGCTGGATGCGAAGTTGGCCGACTTGGGGCCATTTCACATACGTCCAAACTTGCGCCATGCTCGCACAAATGGAAATGAGCTGGAAGGAGAAGCCATATTGACCGCTGGCGGACAGCCCGAGCAGCGGCAGACAGATCAGTGTGTTGGCTTGCCCGGCCAGATAGCAGCTCATGAGATGAATCCCGACCCGCCAACTGTTCGGCCAGAGTGTGCTCAACATGGTCCGCACCGCGACGGACTTTCGCCCCGGGTCATTTTTTTGATCCAACAAACCCAGAACCATGCGCCGGGCGAGAAAGCGTTGTAAGAAACTGGCGCAGATGGTCGCCACGGGGACGCTCAACAAACCAAATCCTCCCAGCAACAAAACGCAGGTGAGGATGATTTTAAGCGACTGGGTGGCCACCGCTTGTCTGGCCCCCGCGAGGACGCAATTCATGTTGCGCAGATAGCTGTTCCACCAACCGCTGTAGCTGTCCCACGCCATCGCCAACAGCGTGACGATCCAAGCGGCCCAAGTCATCTCAGGAGAACTGGTCTGCGGCACCGCCTTCCAGATGAACCATGTGCCGACCACCCCGATCACCACCAAAATTCCCACGGCGAGCCAGCGATAGAGCAGCCGGGTGCTGTGCAGCAATTGCCAGAGCATGGCTTGGTTGGGCCCGGCCCCGGCGGGTTGAGCCACCATGCCCATGGCCTGGAGTTGCGTTGCTCCGCCCATCGCGTAATTGACCGCCCGCCCGATACTCACGGAAAATCCCAGATCCAAAATCGGCAACAACGCGGACAGGCTCAAAAAAACGAAATACATGTCGTAGTCCGGCTTCGACAGTTTGAGGATCAGCAAGGGGAGGACGACGATGCCCGAGGTCAACCGCAGGCCATTCATCAGCCATGACCAAAAAACTGCCGACTGGCTGACGCGGGAGAAAATTTTGCTAAGAGTTGGCATTTGTGTTGGCACGCTCCGCTTCGGAAGCGGCCCTTGCCGCGTTCAGTTGAAGGAACAGATTCCAGCGGGTCAAGCTTTCTGGGTAAAGGTAGATTGCGATTGAGGGTGGAAAATACGCCTGCTAACGTGCGCCCGAGGGTTTTTGCAGGTGCAAAAATCCGATGGGTATAAAGCTATGGATAAACTTGTCGAGACCGCGCGGGAAAAATTCTGGTGGCCGGATGCCTACCAACGTGATCAGTTCGTGCGCACCGAGGCGGCCAAACTTCCGCCGGGCAGCCGGGTGTTGGATGCCGGGGCCGGGGCCAGCAAATACCGCCCGCTCTTTGCCCACTGCCAATATGAGTCTCAAGATTTTTGCCAGTATCAGGGGCCATTGGTGAAATATACCCGCCCCATTGACCACGTCTGCGAAATCACCCGCATCCCTCTGCCCGACCAAAGCATTGACGCGATTCTTTGTACCGAGGTTTTTGAACATGTCCCCCAACCCATGGAAGTTCTGGGCGAATTTGCCCGCCTGCTCAAACCGGGCGGCAAACTTTTGCTGACCACGCCCTTGGGCTGCTGGCTGCACATGGAGCCATATCACTATTACGGCGGCTACACACCGTACTGGTTTGAACATTGGCTGCCGAAATACGGATTACGGATGGAATCCATCATCCCGCAAGGTGGTCCGGGGCGGGTCGCCACGGTGGCCTTGGACCGATTTTACAGCCAACTGCGCGATCGCGAAGCGCGGTCGGGTTTTCTGGCCCGACTTGGTTCCCGCGTTTTGCGCTTATTCCTGAAAATACCGACTCATTATCTGATGCCGCGGTTGGCCGCGCGCTTCGATCCGGAACTGGATGGGCATCGCGTGGCCAGCGGATATCTGGTCGTGGCCACCCGCATCGCCAGCACCGATCCGGCGGAACTGAAGAGTCGGGCGAATTGGAACACTGCCAGTTGAGGGCGCCGCGCCGTCAGGCAACCAGCATGAACCTCATCCGCATCCCAAAATTGTGGTGGCTCGGATTCGTAGTCGGTGGGATGACAGTTCTGCTGCTCGATTGCCCCGCGCAAGACCAACCCCGGACTTATACGGCGACGAATGCTTGGAAGGTCGAACTCGGCTACCACAACGAATCCTCCCCCGCACTGGATACCAACGGGAACATCTACATCACCACGGTTGACGGAAAACTCTTTGCTCTGAACCCGGACGGTTCGACGCGGTGGGATTACAAATTTGGCTTTGAGTCCGCTTCCACTCCGGCCATCGGGGCTGACGGCACGATTTACTTTGGCTGTCGCAATCGCCGCTTCTACGCCGTGGCCGACACCGGCAAACTGCGTTGGAGTTTCAAAACCGGCGGCTGGGTGGATGCGTCGCCGGCCATCGGGGCTGACGGCACGATTTATTTCGGATCATGGGACAAAAAGTTTTACGCCTTGGATCAAACAGGAAAACCGCGTTGGGAATTTGCCACGACGGGGCCGATCACTTCTTCTGCCGCGATTGATCGCGCGGGCGTGATTTACTTCGGATCGCACGACCGAAAATTTTATGCGCTCAATCCCGACGGAACGAAGAAATGGGAGTTCGCCACCGGCGGCGCAATCTTGTCCTCGCCCGCCATCGGTGCGGACGGCGCGTTGTATTTCACCTCCACGGACGGGAATCTTCGCGCCTTGAATGCGGACGGTTCGTTGCGCTGGAAATTGCACACCGGCGGCATCAATGCCTCGTCGCCCGTGCTGGGCAACAACGGGACGATCTTCCTGGGCATCAACTCCAACCATTGCGCTGTTTCGGCGTCGGGCCAATTGCTGTGGAGCGCCTTCATGAGTCCGACGGGCTATCCTCCGTTTGACTGGCTGGTCGCCACACCGGTGGCACTGGCGGATGGCGCCGTCCTCACAGCGGGAACCGATTTGGCGCTCGCAGTGCATGATCAAGGCGGGCGTTGGTGGGTGGCTGCGCTCGGAACTGGTCTCCGGGCGTCGCCAGTCCTGACCGCTGCTGGCACAGCTTATTGTGCGGCGACGGGAACTGGACTTCACGCGTTCACAAACTTCCCACCACCCGCCAATTCCTCGTGGCCGATGTTCCGCGCCAATCCACAACGCACTGGTCGCGTGTCCGTCGCGCCGTGAATCACCGCCCCAGCGCAAGTGCCGCTTCGTAGGCGGCGAAAAACTTCTTCGCCATCAGTTCCGGCGAAAGATATTCCCGTTCTTTGGCGAGGGTTTCAGGATCCACCTGACCACGCCCAAACAACGGATGAGCGCACGCGGTGCGGATGGATTTGATGAACGCTTCCAGGTCACCCGCCGGAAACAGCAGGCCATTCTTCTCATGCACGACGTAATCGGGAATGCCGCCGACGGCAGCCGCCACCACCGGCACCCCGGCGACGACGGATTCCTTCACCGCGTTCGGGCTCGTGTCCGCCCGCGTCGGCATCAATAACATCGTCGGCGTCTCCAGTTCCGTCGCGACTTCGTGCGGCAACAGGTGGTGCTTGAACTCGACGCGCTCCCACATCCGCGCGGAAACTGAATTGCGCAGTGACGCGATGTATTGCGGTGACGGGCCGGAAATGACCTTGAGCCGGAAATCCATTTCCGCACTCAACCGATCCAGCGCTGTGAACAGCATGTCTGTCCCCTTGCGATGACCCAACCCGCCCACGCTCAGGAACTGGACGGGTGCAGTTTGGGGGCGGCGGGTCACCTGCCGAAAAGCAACGTTCGGCGCGTGTTCGGCCTGGTGCACCTTCGGTCCGGGGAAATTTTCCGCGAGAAATTTGACGGCAAAGTTGGATTCCGTGGTCACCACGCGCGCGCGTTTGAGACTGATGCGCTCGACGATCTCGACGAACCGATCGTAGGGCGGAAGTTTGACGCGCTGTTTGTACCAGGCGAACAACCCCTGGATCGTCATCACATACGGCCAGCGCAAGCGCGAGGCGATCAGCGACGCCCCCTTCTCGCTGCCCCACGCGTGGATGAGGTCAGGTTGCAATGGTTCGCACAGCCGCCGGATGCGCACGGTGTCGAGCCAGAAGAAGGTCGCGAGCCGTACTTTGGGCGAAGCCTTGAGCACGTGAAACGTGACGCCGTTGCGGATGAATGAAAAATCTTCGGCGAGCTGGCCGCGAAACAGGATCACGTGCAAACGCAGCGCAGGATTTTTTTCGTACTCGGCCAGCAACACCATCTGCCACGTGGCCGGGTGGCGACGCGGGAGGTGTTGCAACTGAGCGGGAATGTCCGACAGCCATTCAATGGGAAAATCGGAAATCCAAACGATGGTGAGCGGGTTTTTAGACGCCATGAATACTCAGGTGCCGTTTCTGGGCGCGCCCAAACTGGTAAGCCGGCGCATTGGAGTAAAGATTATTTCGGGCGCGTCCAAGTGGTTGGCGAAAATCATTTTGCTTCAGAAACGATCCGCGCGGGATTCCCCGCCGCGATGGCCCGGGCGGGAACGTCCTTGGTCACCACGGCCCCCGCCCCGATGATCGCGCGGTCGCCGATGGTCACGCCTTTCAAGATGATGGCCCGCGCGCCGATGAACACTCCGCGTCCGATGATGACCGGGCGGGGATTGTCCGTCGCGATTCCGCCCCAGCCCCATTCTCCGACGGGCGCATGAAAGTCGTTGTCGAAGATGATCGCGTCCGCGCCCACAAAAGTTCCTTCGCCGATCTCCACCCGTTGCGCGGCGCAGATGGAAACCCCGCTCAAGCCGACGCCCGGGCCTAAAATGATCTCCGCTCCCGCCCGCATCGTGCGCAAGGAAACGGGGCGCGCACAACCGATGGGATTGCTGCGCAGCGTGCTGTTCAGACAGACGCGGTCGCCGATGACGATGCGCGAATCGGGATGGCGATGGAGATAAGGCCGGCCGTTGAACACGATGGCCTGGCCCAGTTCCAAGCCGCGCCACCGGGCTTCGCTGCGCCACACGCAATTGATCAAGCCGCGGCGCGCACGGTTGAGCGCGCGGAGCGGGTTGCCGGAGGAATTGCTCTGACTCACGACGGAATTGTGCGCGGGCGCAAGTGGCAAGCAAGCCTAAGTATGTCGCGGTGGCGGGGCGCACAACTGACACGGCCTCTGTTCGGAGTCCCGCCTTCAGGCGGTGCTGGCACTTTTGCAGGCGGAACCGCGTCAACGCGGAACTCCACCTCACCCCAGCTTGTAGCGGCGCATTCCGGTTTCCACTTCCTGCGCCCAGGCATCAATGCCGCCGCGCAGACAGCGGACGTTCTGCAAGCCGTGCCCCATGAAATACGCCGCCGCATCCGGCGCGGTTTTGCCCTGATGATCCACGAGCACCAACGGTCGCGTGTTCGAGCCGTCGCTCATGATCTGACGCATGACATCTTGCGAGAGCAATTGTGAGCCAGCAATGTTGACGGCCTCAAATTCCTCGCGCGACCGCACATCCACCACGCGCAACGTCGGGTCTTGTTTGCGCAAGTCGGCCAGTTCCTGCGGCGTGATCAAAAGTTTTGCGTCCTGCTCGTGACTGGATTGGATGTGGGCGAGCACTTCGGTCACGTCGAGATTGCCATTGCGAGCGCAGACTTGGGCGAGGGTTTCGGTCGGCTGAAAACCGCAACTCGCGCAGCCGCCGATGTGATAGCGCCGGAATAACGCCCGTTGCGCGCCGGGAAAAACTTCCAACACGGCGCTCATGGGTGTCGCGGGTGAAATGGATGTCGTTTGCATGACGCTGACAGCTTGGCTTGAAATTAGGTGCATGTCCACCCGGTGGAAGCGGGTGCGCTAACTCCCAAAATCCAACCCGATGTCCACCGCGCGGGCGGAATGGGTGATGGCACCGACGGAAATGAAATCCACGCCCGTCGCCGCAATGCCGCGCACGGTCTGAAGATTCACCCCCCCGCTGGCTTCGGTTTTGGCGCGGCCGGCAATCAGCTTCACCGCCCGCCGCAGATCCGCGTTGCTCATGTTGTCGAGCAGGATGATGTCCGCGCGGGCTTCGACGGCCTGCTTCACTTGCGCAAGCGTGTCCGCTTCCACTTCAACTTTCAGTTGGGGAAATTTTTTGCGGGCGCGGGAAACCGCAGCGGCCACGGCGTTCGGCTTTGCCTCACGCAACGCCGCGAGGTGATTGTCTTTGATCAGCACCATGTCGAACAGGCCGATGCGGTGGTTGCGTCCGCCGCCGCAGGCCACGGCATATTTCTCGAAGCGCCGCCAGCCGGGCGTGGTTTTGCGCGTATCCAAAATCTGTGCGCGTGTGTCTTTGATCTTGGCAACAAACCGGGCGGTGAGCGTGGCGACACCAGAGAGTCGCTGCACAAAATTCAGCGCCGTTCGTTCTGCGGAGAGGATGGCCCGCGCCGCGCCGGAAATCTCCAGCAACCGCGCCCCGGCTTTCACGGATTGGCCGTCGCGCGCCAGTTTTTTGATCCGCACCGGGCGCGACAACTGACGAAAGGCGGTTTCCGCAAACGCGATGCCCGCCACGACCATCGGTTCGCGGGCGCGCATGACTACGGAGAAAGTTGCGGTCGCGGGCACGGTGGCGAGCGACGTGACATCGCCGCCGCCGAGGTCTTCGGCAAGCGCGGTTTTCACAGCAGCGCGAATCTCCGACTCAGAAAGTTTCACCTGTTCAAGATGGTTTGAAGCCATGCCGGGAAAAAGGAAATTGTGTCGGCGCTTCCGGCCCACCTCTCCAACTCCGGGGAAAGAATGTAATCGTCACCCGCGCGCGTCCGGTTTAGAAACAGGGCGTCATGCAGTTCCTGATTATCATTCTGGTGGTCGCGGTGATTATTGCGCTGGCGATCGCCGGCGCGGCGGCGGCGCGCAAACGTCGTGAGGAACTTGCGGTGCTGGCCGCGCGCCTCGGGCTGAGCTATAGCGCGGACCGGGATCATTCTCTGGGAGAACCGTTTCATTTTCTCGACGCGCTGGCCCGGGGCAGCAATCGTTACGCATACAACATTCTCTCCGGTGTGTATCGAGGGCACGAGGTGCTGGTGTTCGATTATCACTACGAGACGCACTCCACCGACTCGAAGGGTCGGCGGCAGACGCATCATCACCATTTTTCGTTTTTCATCCTGATGTTGCCGCAGAGTTTCCCGGAACTGCGCATCACGCGCGAAGGTTTCTTGTCCAAGATCGCCCAGGTGTTCGGCTACGACGACATTGATCTGGAGTCCGCAGAATTCTCGCGGGCCTTTTGCGTGCGCTCGAAGAACAAGAAGTTTGCCTATGACGTCTGCCATGCGCAGATGATGGAATATCTGCTGGCGAATCGGGACCTGAGCATCGAAATCGAAAGTCGGGCGTTGGCATTGGCGTTTGGGAAATGTCTGTCAGTGGCGGAGATTGAAATGAATCTGGCGCGGCTCTTCGAAATTCGCTCGCGTTTGCCGGAGTATCTATTTGCGCCATCGAGTTCGGGGCCGCAATCCGGGGGTGTTTTATGAGTTGGCATCTGGCGAGCAGTGAGGGCGGATTCAATTGGTGGGTGCTGGCTGGCTTTCTGGCTTTCCTCGTGATACTCATCATTCTGGCGCGGGTGGATCTGCGCTGGAGCCAAAAGCGCGAGCGGGAATTGCCATGCGTGGCGAAGCGGCTGGGCTTGGACTTTCAGCCCGATCCGGATGCCGCACTGGCGTTCCAGTGGTGCATGATTGACGATGCGTTTTCGCGGGGCGACAACCGTTATGCCGAAAATATTTTCCGTGGAACGATCAACGGTTTTCCCGTCGTGGCCTTTGATCATCATCATGAAGCCCAAGACACCGACAAGCATCTGCATCATTATTACGATTCGGTGTTGATTGTGATCTTGCCCAAAGGGATCAAGGCGATTGAGGTGTTGCCGGAAAGCCTCGCCACCACGTTGTCACAACCCCTCGGCATGGAAGACATCAATTTTGAATCCGTTGAATTTTCAAAAGCCTTCTGCGTGCGGGCCCAAAACAAGCGGGCGGCCTACGATGTCTGCAATCCGCAAGTCATGGAGTATCTGCTGGCGCATCCGCAGGTGCGTTTTTGGATCAAGACGGATGCGTTATTCATGATCTCAAATCTCCTGTCGGCGGAAGAAATCGAAACCAACCTCCAGCATCTGATCGAGATTCGCTCGCGTTTGCCGGAGTATTTGTTTACCAAGGTCTGACCAATGACGCCCGTCTTAATCATTCTGCTCGCGGTCGTGTTCGTGCCGGTGATTTGGTTCATCGTGCAATACAACTCGCTCATCGGGCTGCGCAATCACATCGCCGAGGCGTGGAGCAACGTGGACACGGAACTCAAGCGCCGCTACGACCTCATCCCGAATCTCGTCGCCACGGTGAAAGGCTATGCCGCGCACGAGCGGGAAGTGTTGGAGCGGGTGGTGGAGTTGCGCAATCGCTGCTTTGCCAATCAGGGCGCGGTGGCAGATCAGGCGCGCGATGAGGGGCAGTTGGTGGACGCGCTCAAGCAGATGTTCGTGCTGGTGGAGAGTTATCCCCAACTCAAGGCCGACCAGAATTTCCACAAGCTCCAGACCGAGTTGATCAACACCGAGAACCGCATCCAGGCCGCGCGCCGGTTCTATAATGGCAACGTGCGGGACTACCGGAACAAGTGCGAATCGTTCCCCAGCAATCTGGTGGCGAAAATGTTCAACTTTCCGCCGCATGAGTTCTTCAGCGTGCCGCCCTCCGTGGCGGAAGTGCCGAATGTGGATTTCGGCGGTGCTTGAATGGATTGAGGGCCACGCGAGAATGATCCAAGGCCCAACCATTGTCAGTGAAGCAACCCCCCGCAAATGCGGGGTGTCCGAGCAAACGCAGTTTGACGCATAATCGAGCGCAACATTCTGTCGTCAATTTGTGTCGGTTTAATTTAAGAAATTTTCTTGTGCTGCGTTCCGTCCCCGCGTAGCTAATCGCCATGCCTTCAAACTATTTTAGCCGTCGTCAATTCATCTCCACCACCGCCGCGGCCAGTGCGGCATTGCTCGCGGGCTGCGCCACGCGTGGCCCGCGCCGGATCGCCGCCAATGAAAAGCTCAACATCGGCGTCGTCGGCGTCACCGGTAAAGGCCAGACCGACACTGATCTGTGCGCGAGCGAAAACATCGTGGCGCTCTGCGATGTGGATTCGGGCCGTGTCGGCGGTCAGATGAAGAAGTATCCAGGCGCAAAGTTTTATCAGGACTGGCGCGTGATGTTGGAGAAGCAGAAAGACCTCGATGCGGTCATCATCTCCACCCCGGATCATACGCACGCCGTGATCGCTGTGGAGGCGATGCGGCTGGGTAAACACATCTATTGCCAGAAGCCGCTGGTGCAGACGGTTTATGATGCGCGGCTCTTGCGAAAACTGGCGAAAGACAATGGCATCATCACCCAGATGGGCAATCAAGGCAGCGCCGAGGATGGTTTGCGCCGCGCGGTGGAGATCGTGCAGGCGGGCTTGCTCGGGCAGGTGCGCGAAGTTCACGTCTGGAGCAATCGCCCCATCTGGCCGCAGGGC
>ERZ1292630.1985-Hain-H41-02um-R3-1985-length-19425-cov-6_pt1 | contig 10753 bp, 6 predicted proteins | sample MGYA00564408_ERZ1292630 | MGnify/ENA primary metagenome ERZ1292630 (study PRJEB36523, sample SAMEA6512641) | groundwater metagenome | collected 2019-01-08 | study: AquaDiva: Metagenomics assemblies of 32 groundwater samples
GATCCCCTCCGTGTTACTCCGTTACCTCGCTGCAACAAAGGATTCGCATGTTACCGACTGGATGCAGCGGCCGCTCGTGGGCGCTTGCGACCGGCCGCGGGTCTCTTGCCTTCTTCGCGTCGGGCAGGGCGTCGGGCAGGTTCGTCTGGGAGCTCGTCCTGAAGCTTCTCTCCGCCTGCCGTCGGAAACAGCTCCCCGCGCATCGCCCGCAGCAGGGCATCGTCCAACCCGCCAGCCGTCCCGCCGCCTCTTGCCGCCTGACCTCGGTCATCGTCGTCGTCTCCGCTGGAGCCGTCCGGCGTGCCCTCCCCCCCTTCGCGCTGCAGTGCGTCATCGTCACCAACGACGTCGGCTTTGGACGAGGGAGCGTCCTTACCCTTGGCCCTTTTCTTGAGAATTCGCTTGCGTTGCTCCTTGTCCTCGAGCGCGTTGGCTACCACCCGGCGTTTTAACGCCATCGCGTGACTGCGCTCGTCGCGGGGTGCTTCCTCTTCATCGTCGGCGTCACGCGGTTCATCTGACTTGTTCCCAGTGACGTCCCGTTTTTCCTGGAAAGCGGCTGCGATGGCCATGTGAACCTCATCGTCGTCGGCGGTTGCGCGTCGAGCCGATGACCTCGCCGCTCCCACCTCGCCGTCATCCTCATCGTCGTCGTCGGCGAAAACGGTGTGCTTGCTGAGGCGCAGGTCTTTGAGTCGCATGAGGTCCGCCACTTCGACAATGTCGCGCCGCTTGTGCCGAGATAAACCCTTCAGGCGTTCGTCGAAGGTGAGGCGCGATTCCGATGCCGTGACGGCGGCCTTGTCATCATCCGTCGATGCCACTCCGTGTGCGACCGAGTCCTCATGGCCACTCCGACTCGCAACCGCCCCACCACCGGCCGGTTTCGATGCGTGCGTGGCTGAAGGGGCGGTGGTTATCCGAGGCAACGCTGGGAGAGTACGCTTCTTGACGAGGAATTCGCCGTCATCTTGCCCGCTACCGGCAGCAGTGCCGAGAGGCCCCGCGTCCCGCGTGTTCACGTACCGCTGCTTGACATCGAGCTGGTGGAACATGTCGGCGGCCTTCATGTGCCGCTCCCGCCGAGTGAGTGGGGCAACCTTTTCAGTCGCATCAGTATCCGACGCCTCTCCGTCCGAGTCCTGCGCCGCGGCAGCGCGTTCCGCCAAGTCGGCGTCACTGGCGTCGTCGTCCTCGTCGGCGGCATCATCGTTCTCATGGCGCAGCGACTTGCTCACCCCCGGTGACGCGTGGGCCGAAGAGGCGGCGCCCCAGGCAGCGTTCTTGTCCCTTCGGTCCCCTTCCAGCTCCTTGGTGTCTGGGACCATCAGCAGGCCAAGCGACGACGCAAACTGCGCCTTATCGATGGCGTCCAGCCGGAACACGGCCTTGTCTTCGGCGAACTTGACGCTGCGTAAGTAGCCAATAAACGCCTTTTGGGCATCGTACTTTAACCCCTGCACGACCATCGCCTGAAAAATCGGACGAGAGTCCTGCAGCAGATGTGGCCGAACCGCAATTTCTCGCATGGGGATTTTCCGGTGATGCAGATAACCCAACATCGCCGTCTCCGTGGGCGTGATTAAGAGGATGGAGACCCCTCTCGCCCCTGCGCGCGCCGTTCGCCCTGCTCGGTGGATGTACGTCTGCGGACTCTCGGGGCAGTCGGCTTGCAGCACCCAGTGCACCATGGGAAAGTCAAGACCTCGCGACGCAATGTCGGTGCTGAACAACACAGCGGCTTTGCAGCGACAAAACGTTGAAAAGACCTCTTCGCGGCGGAACTGCCGCATTTTCCCAGTGAGACACATCGCTGGGATGCGCATCTTTTTTAAAATTTTCGACATGGCCAAGTAGACGAAGCGAACCTGATTACAGGTGGCGAAGAAGACGATGGTTTTATCGTTCGGATGACGTTTTAAGAACATTAAGACAACGTCCAATTTCCGATGCTGATCGACCACAATGAAGTTCTGGCACATGAGCGACGGCGTCGGGGCCAACGACGCGGCATGGTCCGTCACGTACTTAGGGTCCTTGAGACACAGCAGCGACAACGCCTGCACGTTGGTGGTTTGGGTCGCCGAGAACAACAGCGTCTGACGCCCGTCCTTCGGCAGGTGGCTGACGATGTCCGTAATCGCCTCGCGGAAGCCCAAGTCGAGCAGGCGGTCGGCTTCGTCAAACACTAAGACTTGGAGCAAACTCAGGGAAAAGTCCTCCGCCTCCTGCAGGTGGTGGAGAATACGTCCCGGCGTTCCGACGATGATGTTGATCTTCTGGATTCGCTTGCGTTCCTCATCCGCGTTGCGGCCGCCCGTGAGCAGCGCCGCGGAAAAGGTGTGCTGGTAGCCAACGAGACGAAGCACCTTGAAGATCTGCAAGGCTAGCTCCCGCGTGGGTGTCAGAATGAGCGCGCCCGCACCGGATTCGTCATCCCAGTTTTCCATGTACAGCTTTTCCAAAACCGGAACGACAAAACTCACTGTTTTGCCTGAACCCGTTTTCGCCGCACCAAGGATGTCTCGTCCGGCCAGCGCGTAGGGCAAGGACGCCGCTTGGATCGGCATCATGTGGACGTAGTTTCCTCGTTTGAGCCCGGCCAACGTGCGGCTCGACAGGGGCAGCTCGTCGAACCTCGTGAGAGCAGGGGTTGATGACGCGGTGGCCAATGGCGCTGACGTATCCGCCAGGGACTCGGCGAGTTCGCGGCGGCGGATCGTGAGAGCCTTGTGCTCTTGCCGCGTTTCTCGGCTTCGCTCGATCCGGTCTTCATGCGACATTCTGTCGTAGTCTTCCTTTGACAACCACACGATCAGCGGGAGGGCTGGGGGGGGGGCACAATCAACGAAAACGAGGAGATAGACCCCACCAAATCGCGCTGCGTGAATCGAATGAAAGAAAACAGTAATGGGCGCTCGGAAACGATAGGAAAACATCCCACCCCCCGATGTCGGCGCGGTGGTGGCAAGTCACGCTGACCCCTGGACAAACCGAAGTTTCGGCGCTCACTCAGAAGGGTCGCCCCCATCCGAACTTACGCCCCCTCGACTCGTGTCGCTTCGGTCTTCGTGCAGCCGAGGTCGTCCTCGATTTCTTCCAACGATCGCCCTTTCGTCTCTGGAACGCAACGATGCACAAAGCCAAACGATGCCAGCACGAACACGGCCACGATCGCGAAGGTCGACCCGGCGCCCAAGTGTTGCATCATCAAGGGAAAGCACTGTGCGACCGCCGCGTTACTCAGCCAGTTAGTCATCGCGGCCGCCCCTGCGGCGGCAGAGCGTAAGTGAAGGGGATAAATCTCCGAGTTGACGACCCACGGCACCGGGCCCATCCCAGGACTGAAGGCCGCGAGGTAAAGGAAGAGCAACACGATGGACAAGTGGCCACTGGTGGCCGCCGGGATGTGGCTGTGCAAAAACGACACCACGGAAAAGAGCACCAGCGCGACGAAGCAGCCCAGCAACGACACGAGTAGTGAGGGGCGGCGGCCGTAGCGATCCACGGTGAAGATGCCGACGATGGTCCCCGCCGCGTTCATTCCGGCTAAGGGAATGGACCACAACACGGGCGCGACATCGCCAGAAACGCCGGAATCCTTCAGAATCGCTGCGCTGTAGTACATGACTGTGTTGATGCCGCTGAGCTGCTGGCACAGTTGCAAGCCACAGCCGACGAGGAGCCGGCTTCGCATGCTGGGTGCGAGCAGCGCACGAAACGAAAAACCACCGGCACCATCACTGGCGTCCACGCCGATGAGCGGGGCACATGGGCCGTGATTCACGGCGTCCACGTCGTGGGGGGAGTCGGTCGCACCGACGAGACGAGCATGGTCCGTTGGTGGTGCGTCGCCCTCCGCTGGCGACAATACGGCGGCGAATTCTGACATATCCATCCCCAGCGACGCCGCCACGTGACGCGCTTCGTCGTGTCGCGTTGCCCCCCGGGACCACAGCCACCGCGGCGACTCTGGAACAAAGCGGCACAGCAGGATCAGCTGCAGCAGCGCGGGCAGCGCCCCGAGACCAAACATGACCCGCCACCCAAGTTGAACGGAAAGCGATACGACGCAAATCGCCGCCACAATGGCGCTGATGAACTGCGCGCCGGTGATGAACAAGTTGTTGATCGTGACCACACGGCCGCGCCATGCCGTGGGGGTGATCTCGGCGAGGTAGACGGGCACCACCACCGAGGCGCCGCCGATGCCCAGACCGAGCACGATGCGGGCCGCCACGACCGTCCAAAATTCCGGCGCGAATGCCAAAACCGTGGACCCTAGGATGAAGCACGCGTCGGACGCAATGACGGCGGTCCGTCGACCCTGCGTGTCCGCGACGAAACCGCTGATGGCCGAGCCTATGAAGGCGCCGATAATTCCCGATGCCACCACGAGACCGGCCTGCCAGCTGTCCTGAGGGAAGTTCAGATCTTCGCTCAGGCGCACCATCGCACCGTTGACGATTCCGGTGTCGTAGCCAAACAGAAAGCCGCCTAGGGCGGCGCAGAGCGTGAGAGTCCAGGATACACCGCTGGCGCTCGGCGCTCCGGTGTCAGTGCTCGTCATTCGCAGCCCACTTCAAGTTGAATCGACGCTCGAAACAAACAACAACAGTTGGGCGACACAAAGGCGACCTTTCTTGTCCTTCGCTTGCAACACACCCGATGTGAACAACAGTGACAGGAAAAGGGAAGGGGGCTACCCGAAACAGGGGGCGCCGCACGCCCAGAAATTTTTCCATCGTCACGTGATCACAACATGCACACGATGGCGTCAATCGCCGCGAAGGGCACCGCGCCGAAGTCGTAGTGCATGAAGTCACCACGGTGCAGCCGTCGCATCGGGAGGGCCAGCGAAAAGTAGTCGAGGCAGCCCACCTGCCGCTGCCAGATCGGCGATGCCCACGCACGGCGGCTGCGCTCAGCCTCGTGGCTGGTGGAGCTGTTGTCGTCGCCTGGCGTGCTTTCGCGGTCATCACGGCGCTGAGCTTTGGTGAAATGTGGGCACATGACAGCTTCCCCGATGTGCGAGAAGACCCCTAGCCGGTAGTTGGTAATGCGCGACCCACGCATCTTGCGTGGCCGGGGCCACGCCGGGGGGCCCAGCCAGATGATTCGAAGCGAAAAGTTCGTGACGAGTGACGCACGTGTCATGGCGAGTTCGGCGGCGTCTGCCACCTGCCTGACTCGATCGGCGTAGTGGCGAAACGTCCACTGGCCGAAGCTTGCCGCCCAGGCGCCGATGCCGAGGACGACGACCGCATGGCCAGGCGGCGGGGACGGGGCGGCAAGCTTTTGATTGTTGCTTTCAAATACCTGGGTGAGCGATGACGGCGAGGGGGAGGGGCTGGTGGCAGAGGGCAACCCCTTCACCGGCCGCACCACCATGGAGGCGACAATATCGGAAAGCGTCCGGTTCACCTGATCCAAATACGGGTCCCATGCAAACCGGATCGAGAAGTGGTCGCGCGACGCCGCGGCAGATCGTGTCGTCCTCTGCGGAGTTGCTGATCGAACCACGGGCACCGCTGCGGTGCGGTGGCCCAGCTGAATCGTAGTGGTGTCGTTGGCCGCCGAGTATCGTCGGCCGCACCCAAGGTGGCGCGCCTTCGCCTTGGCGGGGATCCGGTTGAGCAAGACTCCCTCCATGGAGCGGTAGACGGTCCTCGTTTGCGAATCACCAATGAAGAAAATTGTCAGCGCCCCTCCATGACGGTCCCGCAGCGACGCAAGGGTGCGAACGGGAAACATGCTGAAACTGTTCCGATGCGAGAGAGAAAGCAGGGGACCGCCGCCTCCGTTGCGCGGGTTGGGCGGTCGAATCGCCCAGCGGGGGATCAGTTCCACATCCCAGCCATTCCACGGGTAGTACCGTGGGGGGTGGCCGTCGAGGCCGGCGGGCAGCGAACGAGGACGAACGGGAGCGTGGGAGGAGGGGCCGATTCCTGCCTTCGTCTTTTTAACGCGGTGCCAGGACCACGAGACGGGATGAATCGACATGACTCGAGGTGAGTCGCCGTTGGTGATTGGGGTTTCTGCAGACGGAACATCGCTCAGTGGGGGCAGGCGGAAAACGGCCGTCCCCGAGCTCACGGGTCCCTCTAGCGAACGTTCTGCCGAACGGCGCGTGGCCGGAGCTGTGGGCGTTTGCCGCTGCTGCTGCTGCGCGTCACATCGAAACGGCACCCGAAGGATCGGTAGAGAGGAGCCAGGGAACGGCACCGTGTCACACTGCTCCGACACCGCGATGTTCACCCAGTCGAAAAGCGAAGTGCGGGTGGGATGGGCTGCGGGTCGAGCCTTGCCCGCCCCATCGATGGTTCGCTGTGGAACCGGTGTCGCGGAAGGGATCGCCCAAACCCGATGCACGTCCTTGACGGTCAACAAGTAGCTGCCGGGAAGCCGGACGGCCGTCATGGCCCGGTAGGCGACCAAGGCCACCACCGCGTGCGACGACGGTGACTCTGCGCTACCGCCGTCAACGGCTCTGCCTCGGTGGCTTTGGAATGTGGCATTTAGAAACGTCACGACGCCGCTGGCGACTTCAGGCCCATCGGCGAGAACGGAAAGGGCATGCGGACCGCAATACCGCAGCCAAGATGCTTCCGACGGTGACACTGCGCCGGTTCGCTTCCGGAAACACGTTGCATGCGTAGAAAGCAGCGGCTTCACGCTCGTGAGTGGAACGCGAATGACGAAGTCGGCTTGAAAGGAGCACGGCAACATACTTCCACTTCCGACCAACGGTCCGCCGTCAAGCAGGCCAGACGCCGTCGGTCGTGGAAACACGGAAGGAAGCCACCATGGCCTGACTGCCGCCCGGGGGGCGCCGAGGTGGCCTAACCACCAAGGAGGGGCTGAAGTCCGGTTTTCCACAATGGCGATGTCGTCATTCCCCTCCGCCGCAGCAAACAGGTCGCGTGCGGCTTCGCTGGGTTCACGCGTTTCGCGGGGCTCGTCGTCATCTTGGTCGACGAGTGGAGCAGCCTCTCGCTGCATGCCCAGGTCGGTGACACCATCTGTCCGTGGGTTATCGGCGTCCTGATGGCCAACATGGACATCATCGACGGGAGGCGCCGCCGGCAATGGGCTGCGCCAACTGGAGGGCTGCGCCGTCAGCAGCAGGAACCCAAGAAGCAAGCACGCCGTGCCGCGCATCAGCGACCGCCGGTGAGATGGCGTCACTTTCGCGGTTTCCTCTCCGCTGGGGACGACAAAGAACACTTGGCCAGGTCCGTCGACGGTGATGCCGCCCGCTACAGCTGTTTGCATGGCTGTTTGCCGTATCATCTACCGATTTGCGACCATGATGTTTACCGTGTGCAGACTGAAATACTAACAAGTGTACTGCGCCCTCTCCCACCCCTTTTGTTCCCCCCCTCGTGTCAGTCAGATGGGGAGCGATGATCGCCCGTAGAGACTTCGACTTGGCTCACTTGACATGGAAAGGCGTCGAGGGAGACACCGACGGACTATCGGCCGATGACCCAATGGGGCTCCGGAACGGGCCCTCCGTCCTACGGGTCCCCTGTGATCATATCGACGAGGACATCGGCAACGCTGAAGAGAAGGACCGAACGATCGTAGTGCATGTGGTCGCCCCGGTGCAACCGCAGCAGCGGGAAGCTCATGGAAAAGAAGTCGAGGCAGCCAATGGCCCGGCGCCACGCGTCCGAGGAGCCTGCGTCGACTCCTTCGTCACCGAGCGCATATCGCGGAGCGCACAACATTTGCTCACCGATGTAGGAGAAAACACCCAGACGGTAATTCGTGATCCGGAAGCCAGGCATTTTCCTCGGCTTGGGCCATGCCGGGGGACCCAACCATATGAATCGCACAGAGAGGTCCCGCTGCCCTTCATGGACGCACTGTCGGACGAAGGCCTCCGCAACGCGCGCCACTTCGCGAACCCGAGTCGCGTACTGAACGTAGGTCCATTGCCCAAAACTCGCGGCCCATGGGCCGAAGCTCAACACCACGATAAGGTGCCCATCCGGCGAGCGTCGCAACGACGTAGGCGTCTGGTCGCCCCGCCCGCCCGGACGACTGGTGTCCCCACTACCCCCTCTCCGTAGATACGTGAGCCACCGCGCCACGGTGCCGTTGAGGGCGTCGAGATACGGATCCCACTGGTAGCGCAGGGACAGCGCAGGGAGCCGCCCCCGGCCACCCCGTCGTTTCGGGTGCGTGGCGTTACCACGCACGGCATCCACGGGCGCTGAGCCATCAGTAGGTCGCCGCGGCCGCTGCGCCGGCGAGAAGTCGACCTCGAGCTGCCCTCCCTTTGCCAGCGACACCGGGGCATTCTTCAGCACGGCCTCCATGGCTCGGAACACCGTGCGGGGTTGGGAGTCGCCACAAAAGAGTAGCACCACCGGGGCGCCGTCGTGCTCGTCGATGAGCCGATGCACGGCGGCCGTCGGATCCACGCTGAAGGAGCCGAAGATGCCGAACTGACGAGAAAGGCTGCGTGCCGCACTGGTGGGTGCCCTTCCCAGGGCAAGCCAGCTCCGGTGCAGTTGGATGCCTTCCGTCGCGCCCTTCCACGGGTAGTACCGGGCCCCCAAGCCGTCGCCACCAACGGGAGTGGGGCGGCCTTTCCACGGCGCCGCCTCTTTCCTCCACGTCCACGCGACCGGGTGAACCGCTCTGGGGAGCAGCGCGCCAGCTCGACTCACCAATGGAAATGGGTCACCTGCACTCGGGGGTGCAGCCTGGCAGTCCATCTGGCCCTGCCACACGGGTTCTGGAGACGTGTAGGGCACCGTATCGCACGCCTCGGTCACCGCGATAGCGGTCCAGTCGGCCTCAGCGCCTTCCGTCACTCGCCGCCGTGGCAGCCTCCACGCGCCATGGGCACTGCTGATGCGGACCGTGTACCGCCCTGGCAAGGCGACGTCGACGTTCACTCGGTATCGAAAGTGAAGCTGCGGCCCGCCGGCGGGAGGTCCACGGGCCGTCGGGTCATTGTCAACTATGCCCACGACGGATGCGTTGAGCAGCCAGGCGGTGCCTGTGGTGATCTGAGGTCCCTCCGCGATGACGTAGAGCGCATGCGGCCCAGCGCGCCATTCCAGGCGCCTTCCAGCCTCCTCCTGCGATCCCATCGACAGCCCGGTGCGCGTCACGTTGCACGTCGACCCGCGAACATCGGCGATAGACGCGTAGGCAACGACGATGGAGACGACCTTCGACCATCTACACGCATGCGGCGGGACACCTGCGAGAGAAGGCGGCCGCGGGAAGCGAAGGGGAGCCCAGGCGGGCCAGTCACCCGCCGGCTGTGCCTCCATTGTGTTATCATCCGGAGAAGGCACCCGATCAAGTCCCGGGGACCCAACAAGCCGTGCGGCTAGAGGACGACGAGTCGGAGATATCGCGTTGGGAAGGGAGATCGGTGCAGGCTCCCCTGAAGTTTCCGCTCCGGTCACTTCTACGCCGTTCTGAGCGACCGGGCTTGCCGTCCACCGCAATTGGACGTTTCCCTGGCTCCAGGGACTTGCACGTTCCCCACCAAGGTACCACAACAAGGCCAGACCCAGCATGACGAGCGACGAGGCGAAGGTCACCCGCATGGAAGCAGACCGGTGGACGCTATCCCGAGGCGGGTCGACGGAGACAACACCCACGGGAGGGGGGGAGGCGACATCGCCAGGAAGCACCATAGGCGCGCAGCGCACCGTCGAGCGAACGACCTCACAGCGGCGGTTGATGTGGCGGTTTGGAGCGTCTCACGCAGCACGACTCACAACGAGCAAACGATCATTTGTATGCTTGTCCCTTACGATGACCCATTCCCTGCTAGGTGTTAGGATCGATCAAGGGGGGTCCCGGTGCTGTGACGAAGAACGCTGGACCGAAACACAAAGACGGCCCTCGTGCGCACAGTGCCCCGAAGAAGCCACGATTCGCACGAACCGAAAATCGAAGGGAGGGCGAAAGAGAATACATGTCGACGGCGGAAACGGCACCGACTCATGCGGCCAGCGGCAACAGCCGAGAGAGCGTGACCAAAATGCGCTCCACCTCCTTCCGGTTGTAGCGCTTGACGACCTCGTCTAGCTGTCGCAGCGAGTCCAGGATGTCGACGCTGCCCGTGCCACGGAATTCCCACCGCGACACGAGATCATGCAGGGCGCGGTTCGGAGCGCTGCCCTCGGAGCCGACCGCGCCGCAAGTCAAGCAGCAGTGCGCCGCCCCTGCCGTGCCGCTGTTCCCGGATTCCGCAACCTTCATCGTCGCCGCGCACGACGCGCAAAAGCAGTGGCCGCATGGGGTCAGCACGACCGCGTCGCTCATCAATTCATCGCACACCGGGCAGGTGAGCTCAATTTCCGCCGCTTTTTGCATGTCGAGCACGTCGCGAATGCTCAAGAAGATCGACCGAATCGCGGCGTGAATCTCCCCCTCGCGCTGCATGACGCCAACGAGGCGTTCGAGTTGCGCAGGAAGGGTGTCAAGCTCGATCACACTCTGGATTCCAATCTCGCGAGACCGCTCGCCGGCGTTGAGCTCGTCTTCAAAACGTTCGGCGATGGCTTCATCTCCGAATTCCTTGCGCCGTCTCCAGACGATATACTTTTGCGCCAGCGCCACTCGTTCCTCGCGTCCTTGCTCCAAGCGCGAGGACACTGCCGAAATATTTTGCCGAAACGTTGAGAGTTGATCGCGGATGCGCATCCGTAGGCGATCCATCGCGGCCTTTCTGGACGCAAGAATCTGAGTTTGAGTCGACGCTTCTTGGCGAAGC
>ERZ1292630.5205-Hain-H41-02um-R3-5205-length-10753-cov-5_pt1 | contig 10753 bp, 11 predicted proteins | sample MGYA00564408_ERZ1292630 | MGnify/ENA primary metagenome ERZ1292630 (study PRJEB36523, sample SAMEA6512641) | groundwater metagenome | collected 2019-01-08 | study: AquaDiva: Metagenomics assemblies of 32 groundwater samples
AGGTGCTATCATGCGTGAACAATCTAAACAATTTAGAAATTTCAATTTCTTTTAATCCTGATCTTCAGGAACAGTCTATTCTTGAAGGCGAATTGATCCTGATTCAATCAATTTTGCCCGAAGTTCTCAAGGAAATATTGATCCAAACTGAAATCAACAAGGAGTAAGCAACATGCGGATAGCGCTCTATGCTCGTGTTTCCACGGTCAAGCAAGCGGAAAAAGATTTATCCATTCCCGATCAGTTGCGGCAGATGCGCGACTGGTGCAAAGCAAACGGACATACCGTGATCATGGAATACGTCGAGCCGGGCGCATCCGCAACCGATGATAAAAGGCCGGTGTTTCAGCAAATGATTGCTGATGCCATGCTCAAGCCTAGCCCCTACGATGCTATTGTTGTGCATAGTCTGTCCCGCTTTTTCCGCAATTCACTGGAATTTGGTCTATATGAACGAGACCTGAGAAAAGCCGATGTCAAGCTGATTTCTATTACCCAACAAACGAGCGATGATCCCAGCGGAGAATTTACACGAAAGCTATTGAGCTATTTTGATGAATACCAAAGCAAGGAGAACGGCAAGCACACACTGCGCGCCATGAAAGAAAACACTCGCCAAGGCTATTTCAATGGATCGCGTCCTACCTTCGGTTATAAAACTGTTGAAGTTGAAACGGTCAGTATCAAGGGCAAGAAAAAGAAACGATTTGCTATTGATGAGCAGGAAGCGGCCATTGTTCGCAAAATCTTCGATCTGTATCTGAATGGCTACCTTGGCCAGTCCTTTGGGGCAAAACAGATTGCTGTTCATTTAAACGAGCGCGGCCTGACACTGCGTGGCAAGCAATTTGGACGTAACCGAATCCATGAAATTCTTTCTAATCCGACTTATCACGGTGAGTTCATCTTCAATAAGCGAGATGCCAGAAATCAAAAAAACAAACCAGAGTCCGAATGGGTACGCATGGCCGTTGATCCCATTATCGAGAAATCAATCTTTGAAGTCGTGCAAGCACGTAAAGCAAGCCGTGCCCCTTCAAAAGTACCGCCAAGAGCGGTTAATTCTCCAACCTTATTGACCGGCATACTCAAATGCGGCTGCTGTGGTGCCAGCATGACCTTGGCCACTGGCAAGGGTGGGCGTTATCGCTATTACAAATGCAATACCCGCATCAGCAAGGGAATCAAGCTCTGTGATAATCCAAGTCATCCCATGGAAAAACTCGATAGCCTGATACTGACTGCTTTGGCCGACAAAGTGTTTGATCCGGATCGAGTCAAGATAATGCTCTCTGACATGAAAAAGCAGATCAAGGCCGCACAAGCAAGCCAGGATGACGGATTGAAGAAGCTGACCAAGGAACTGGATGAAATAAAGCTTGCCACGGATCGGCTTTATGAAGCGGTAGAGAAGGGATTACTACCGCTTGATTCTTCATTGCAAGAACGCTCCCACAAACTACAGGCAAGACGGCAGGAATTATTGATTCTATCGGCTGGCTATCGTCGTCAACAGAAATTGCCCGATATTAAACAGAATCAATTGACTGCATTCACCAAAGCATTGCGTACCAAGCTATTAGATAGAAAAAGCGGCTTCGGCAAGGAATATTTGAAATTACTGGTGAGTGAAATTCGGATTAAAGGCAATCAAGCGGAGATTACAGGTAGTTATTCTGCGCTGGCACATGCGATAGATGAATCAAAAATTGACTCTCTTGAGAGAGTGTGCCCAGATTTGTACCTAATTGGCTCCCTGACCAGGGCTCGAACCTGGGACCTGCGGATTAACAGAAGCAGGAACAGTCGTGATTATGGCTGCAAAGCTGAAGAATAGAAAACAGTTTTTTCTCCTCTTGCCATTGACCCAACAGAAACCGAACTCTACCCGAACCTACGCCTCCTATAGCGCCCATTTTCTTCTGCGTTTTTGATAGAAATCAGCGAGTTGCTCACACACGCGCCGAACCGAACCCGAACGCCACAAAAAAACTCTACGCGCTCAACGACTTACGCAAAAACTGCCAGAACTGCCCCAAAACTGCGCACTCTGGGCCGCGTGTGCGCCCGATGGGGGTAGTGAGGGGGCCCTCAAAATTTCCCCAGAGCGGCCAACTCTGCGTGCGGGGGTGGCAAAAATTTATTGCCATTATATCAACCTGTTAAAGCATCAACACAAGGAAATTATAATTCTGCCGATAAGTATTAAAAATACTATTACATTTTGAACATATAAAGCTCTATATCAAGAATGCATTAATAAGAAGGAAACTTACATGAATACATGCAAACATAAACTTTCACTGTATGTAGAAAGAAATAATGGCGATACCTTACTAACTTTAAAAATCACAGATATTTTGACACGGAATGACTTTGAATTCATTGCCCCAATGATTAATTTTGCATTGGAAGGTGTGAAGAATCCAAAGGTAAGAGTGTTCGTTGATGGCACGCAAGTTGAAGGGCATGAATCAATGGCTGCTTGGGGAGGCTTTAAACTTGGCTTAAAGCATGGCAGTGAATTTGGAAAAAAAGCAACTACGGGGCATTTAATGGGCAGCAGAAAATTAGAGTTACGAAATGTAATCTAAAACTATTTGTCCGGTTTTTCGGTACCAATACATTGTTCCAAAAGCACGGACTTTTTTAGAAACAATAAGACAGTTCTATGGCACGATATAAGTATTAAAGAAGATTAAATTAATGCCGAAAAAGTATATAACAGAGAACGCGCAATTATAGAACTGTTTTTAATGCTCTTCCCTCGATTGGCGGGGGTCTTGAGTGTTGATTGATGGGGGTCTTAAGTGACTCCCCGTTGATTAACAGGCCTCCGCCAGTTTAAATCTAACTTCGAAAACACTTCCATCCCAAAACGCCAAACTGCCGATCCAGTCTTCGCAAACTGTATAGTTGTTTTTAAACCTGTTTGCATCTTGCCCAGCTTCAACCTTTTTTAGATTTTCGCTATGAGCTATGACGGCACGAATTACTTGATTGGTTTCTTTGGCCTTATCTAAAGCTAAGCCAAGTTCATAATTTCCTGGGCCAGAACATCTTGGAATATGATCCTTATATTGAATAACGCTATCAGATGACTTGGTAATACAATGACCCCAAAGTCTGATAACCAACTCCCCATCAGAATTTTCTGCGCAAATAGACAAGTCGATATTCTTTAAGAATGCGTTGTACTGCTTGAATGCTTCTGTGATTGTCATTTTTTAGAACACTATATTTATATCGTGCAAGCATCATGATTCTTATGTTTTGAGAAGGCCATTGTACCTTGGTACATACTTCTCACGTAACAACAATAAGTTACATACTTTCTTGCACTCAATAGCCCACCAATGCGTGGGCTTTTTTTATGTCCACCCACAAAGGAGAGCCAGCATGATTATCATCCGCGATCCCACCTTAACCGGCACCATCAACGATCCAACCATTCGCAATCTGGCTTCAACCCGCTTTACCCAGATTCTTTCCGGAGAGTCCTACGACTACAACCAACATGGCTACATGATCATCGTTGAAGAGGGCGACAGCATAGCTGACCTCGAAGCAGAAACCTGCTGCACCATATCCGTCGATCCCATGTTTGAAGCACTGGAAGAACACGACAACTGCTATGAGATGCTCTTCATCCTCAACGACGACGGATTTGCCATCACCCTTTTCATTCCCAAGCGCGGCATCGATACTGAATTGTTGAAGCTGTGTTCCGAATATGCAGTACCGGCAACCGTGAAGTCATTCATTTCTGAGTAGTTCCGATTCCGTTTTTTACCCTTCCGAAATACCCCCCTTAAGTTTCATCAATCCTTAACTGCAACTCATTTCAGGAGGTATCCATGCCTACACCCATAAACCCGCTCGTGGCTGAAATGGTGGCCAAGCTCAGTCCTGCACTGCGAGAAGACTTTGAAGAACGCGCAGCCATCATGGAATTTGACGGCAACCTGCCACGTGAACACGCCGAATGCCTGGCCTTACTCGATGTACTAAATCGCCATCCGTGTGCCTTGTGTCCAGTTGCGCAGAAATGACCATCTTATATGAGGTAACTCAAAACCTGAGGAGACTACTATGAAATCAGAAACACAAGACAAGCCTGATGCAGGCATCAACATCGTCAAGGTCGAATCCTGTCCATCACTGACCGGTAAATCGACACTGACCTATCACATGGGCTGCAATGCGGATGAAATCCTGATCCGGGTACACGCCAATACCGGCGGCGGATATTTCAGTAAAGAATGGATTGCATTCAGCGCGATCCTGGAAACACTCGAGAAGCAAACCAAGCCTTTCAGCTCCATGCTATTGAAACCTTTGTTTCATGGCAAATCCAGCAATACGCCAGCATTCTTGTTAGCTGCACTAAAGCATGAAGGGGTCATCAAGGACAGCGAGAAACGCAGCTATGAATGCGGTGACATTGCCAAGTTCGTGGCAGAAACGAAACAGCTGATGACAGAAGTGCCACCCAAAGCAGCTCAGAAAAGCAAGCAAAAACACACCAACGGAGCTGAAGTCCAGTAGCACATCTTTTTACACTGCCATAACCCCACGCAGTACAAGCCAATAGCGGCTTGATCATCAACCGGCGGTGCAATACCGACCGTATTCCGAACCATTTCCCCGCTTGTTCTCAATCACAGGGAGCATAGATGACCATCTTCACTTTGGCACTCGTGTCACTGCTGTGCCTGGCATTCAAGTCCACAAGATTGATAGGCATTGTCGGCCTGACACTTCTAGCCCTTCTTCAACCCATTTCATTCGCAGCGATTCTCGCAGTTGTAGCCATCGCTTTTTATTGCTATCGCAAAAACAAAAGGAGTACCAACCATGAACATTCTTAACGCAATCGACCAAATTCTTTCGCAGGACATCTCTGATGATGCATTGACAGAAGCCATACGGGCGCAAGTCTGTGAAATGGCCAGAGTCAATTCAGATGAAGCATTCAGCCTGGACTAAACACATCCACCTTACTTCCATACATGTGGGGGGTAGAGGGCGTCAGTTTCTTTTTTTTTTCGTCGGGAGCTAACCATGACTAATACAACCATCACTCGTCAACTTATCGCTGTTAATCAGCGCATCAACCATAGCGCAGGAATATTCGGCATCCGTTTTCCACTACAAGTGGAGCCCACTATTTACCGAATCACAGAAACCATTGCCACTGAATACGATGGCGGCTACTGGGAATTTTATGAATTAAGCAACGGTGGCTTTTACATGGCACCAGATTCAGATAAGCAATTTCAGGTGGTTTGTGAGAATGGCTTTGAAGGCAAGCTCACAGCGGATGCCTTGGGCGTTGCGGCCTGTCTGTGTGTATATAGCTATCAATCATTCAGCAATCAGGAAGCATTTGCCCAGACCTGTGCACAACAGTATCACTGGTTGCGGGAGTATATGCTGGAACACGAAGAAGCTAATGCCATACTGGGTGCGATTGATTGAAATTCCTCCGTATACTTTTTACATACAACAACTTAGGCTCCCCAGCATAACAGCTCACGTTCTGCGCCTGTTACTCGGTCATTGGCTGCTGCCATTAATTTAACAGGTGGCGGGGTCGTGTGCGCGCTGGGTCTCCGGGATTTGCCGCCACGCCGCCACATTTGGCTGAAACCTTAGCCCCGTATGGTTTGGTGGCGAATTGTTGGGTTGTATGCAGCCACTGTGTAACGCAGGGTGCGAATGATGGTATTAGTTTTTGACTCCGCCAGAAAATCAGGATTTCAGGTTTTCAGTTTCCCGCACTCCATCGCATACTTTTTCGGAACACTCGGAGCTTTCCATGCAGCGCATGGATTTGTGGAAAATATCATGGTGATGCTGCGGTGGGGACTGAAATCCTGAAAAACCTGAAAAACCTGAAAAACCTGAAAAACCTAAAAAAAGGGGCGATCATGATACACAGGATTTTTTGCGCAGAGGGAGAACACAAATATGGTCATTGATAGATACTTTCTCTTGACAGATTTATATTGCAGATGTAAATTATAAATATCGATTTTACATCGATACTTTGAGACGGATGGTTACATTTTCATGCAGTTGGATACGTCTGCACTGACAGTGATTATCTGTATACGTATGATATATATGTAATTTGCAGTTGACTTAATCTGCAAATAAGATCTGAGATATTCAGATTCCTCGAGTTTTTAATAATCTCGGCTAGTATGCCGGGGCTTTTAGACTAGGAATATGAATATCAAAAAAAACATCACTCCTGCTGTTCAAGCATCACCTGAAATATTAGGCGATTACCCTCGCGCCAACCAAAGCATATCTCCATTGCTGGAAGCACTTTGGCGTTCGCCTCATCGTACCCACCAAATCGGCACGTTAGATCGTCAATCAAAGAAGTTCAAGAATATTCCAGTCAATGGGGTAACTGAAGCAGTTACCAAAACACTGTCTTTCTCCAGTTCTGGATTGGATACATACATAGCTTTGGCGGAGTACAAGACCCCAGATAACCGAACGGCAGCTAATGCCTCTGGTGCATGTGCCTTCTGGGCAGACATTGATTGTAGCGATGAAAAGGCTACTGCAGGCAAGGGTTACAAAACTGAAGACGACGCTCTCACTGCCCTGCAAGAGTTCTGTAAACGCGCGTGTTTACCCTTGCCAGCTTTCATTGTGTCAAGCGGTGGAGGTCTGCACATTTACTGGGTGCTGGATACCTTCATTAGCCGCGAGAGTTGGCAGGCATATGCAACCAAGCTAAAGGATTTGACTCACGCACTTGATTTCCTTGCCGATGACACACGTACCGCCGACATTGCCAGCGTGTTGCGTATGCCCGGAACGCTCAACCACAAGTACGAGCCACCGCGTCCAGTAACGCTGGAACGGGCGTCAAGCGAGTTCATTGAGCAGTCTGCATTTTTCGATGCAATCGACAGCGCGCACCTTCGTCTATGCAATGTGGCAACGCCAAAGCAACCAGAAATAGCGGCTTTGCCACACCTCCCACTGGAACCACAAAGCGAAATTGTTGTAAAGCTAAAAAAACTGCTCAATCACATTGATCCAAATTGTGGCTATGAGGATTGGCTACATGTCCTCATGGCGATCTACCACACGACCGGTGGCGGTGATGATGGATTTGAACTGGCTGACGCTTGGAGCAGCAAGGGGAAGACATACAAGGATATCAAAGAAATTCGTACGAAATGGAATTCGTTTCAATCGTATAAAGGAACGCCCATCACGATAGCCACGCTGATCAAAATGGCGAAAGAGAATGGCATGAAATCAGCTGCGGAGCAGAATAATCTGCCAGTAAAAAAAGCAAACTCGCTGGATCAATACTCGCTAAAAGGAAAATCTGAGGAGATTGCCAAACAAACTTTGGCAGAAGTGTTGTTCCTGGGTTCTATTGCGATTTTGGGGCAATTGACGGCATTTTTTGCAGCGCCTAATACTGGAAAAACACTTATCACTATATGGCTGATAATTGAAGCCATCAAGAAGGGTTTGATAAATCCATTACACATCTACTACGTCAATGTAGATGATGCTGCCAAAGGCCTATCTGAGAAGCTTCAACTTGCAGATGAGTATGGCTTTAATATGCTGGCGGAAGGATATGCAAAGTTCGATGCGAGTATGTTGCTTGACTTAATCAACGACCTTATTGAAAAAGATCAAGCACGTGGCGTCGTCATAATTCTCGATACCCTCAAGAAATTTACGAACCTGATGGATAAAACTAGTGCAAGTGGCTTCACTAAAGTTGCCAGAAGATTTTCAACTAAAGGTGGAACGATTATCGCACTGGCGCATACAAACAAAAATTTGGGCAAAGATGGCAAAGCTGTACCTACCGGTACTAGCGACATTCGTGATGACTTCGATTGTGCCTACATTCTTTCACAAATTTCATCAGAAGATGGGTGCAGAGTCGTTCAATTTGAAAACATAAAACGTCGCGGTAATGTTGCTCTAACCGCAGCATATAGTTACACCATTGAACAAGACGTTTCCTATAATGAAATTCTTCTAACAGTTCAACCCATTAGTGATGCGGAGGTTGCGCCTATCAAACAGGCTGCTGCATTCAAGTCTGACGGTGAGGTAATTGCTGCCGTCACATCATGCCTCAACGATGGCATCAACACGAAAATGAAGCTTGCCGATGCTGTGTCAGAACGCGCAGGTATCAGCAAACGATCTGCACTGAATGTCATCGAGAAATATACAGGTAACGATCCCGTCTTACATCGCTGGGAGTTTGCGGTGCGTGAGCGCGGTGCCAAGGTATTCGTTCTTCTGGATCAACCGATTTCGGAGCAGCCATCGGATTTGCCTGATACCCGAATATAAAACTCGTGTCGAGGCAGCGCGGCAGGTTTTCAGAAATTCAGGTTTTCAGACTGCGCAGGGTGCGACACCGGTCAGTTCAGCGCCGGAATGCCCCTGCCAGCACAATCTCAATCTTTATCTCACAGGAGAATCACAATGCCCATAATCAAACTCACTCAGAAATTCATCAGCAACAATCTGCACTGCCCGGAAGGTAAACACAGAATTGAATATTGTGATCAAGAATTACCCGGCTTATATATCGAAGTACGCACCACAAGTCCGGGAAATTTTACATACTATCTGCGCTATAAAGACACCGCAGGCAAAACCTGCCATCAGAAGATAGCCAGAACCACTGAAATCACTTTGCAAGACGCCAGGAAGCGCGCCAAAACACTCAAAGCCGAGATCGCATTAGGTGCTGATCCACGTGCAGAAGAAAAAGCCAGAAAGGCTGTGCTGACCTTCTGCGAGTTTTTTGAGCAGCATTACCTACCGTATGTGAAGCCACGGAAACGTTCGTGGAAACGTGATGACGAACTCTACCGGCTGCGCATTAAAGCTGTATTTGGCCAGAAACGGCTCAATCAAATCACCCGCCAGCAGGTGCAGCAATTTCATACAGCACTGAAGGAAGAAGGCCTGGCCGCCGCAACCTGCAACCATCACATCAAATTACTCAAGCACTGCTTCAATTTGGCAATAGACTGGGGCTATCTGGACATAAATCCGGTATCTAGGGTGCCGCTGTTCCATGAAGACAACAAAGTAGAGCACTATCTGAGTGATGAAGAACTTGAAAGCCTTCTGCATGTGCTGCGTACTGATGAATGTCGTAACGTCTGTATGATTGCCCTTTTTCTGCTCAGCACGGGCTGCCGTGTTAATGAGGTTCTTTCAGCCAAATGGTCGGATGTCGACATGGAGAAGAGCATCTTCGTCGTCCGTGCCAGCAATAGCAAAAGTAAAAGGCTAAGAGCAGTTCCGTTAAATTCCAGTGCGCTTGAGATATTGCGTCAGTTGGATATTCGGCAGGAATACTTGTTCATCAATAAGCGAACTGGCAAGCCCTATGTAAATATAACCAAGGTCTGGGTGCGGTTACGCAAGCAAGCTGGATTGCCGCATCTACGGCTGCATGATCTGCGGCATCAGTTCGCATCTTTTCTGGTGAATGATGGGCGGACGCTGTATGAGGTTCAGCAGATATTGGGGCATTCAGATCCGAAGGTGACTATGCGGTATGCGCATCTTTCTACCAAGGCATTGCAGGAGGCGGCTAATAGTGCGGCGGTGAAGATTGGGTAGGTAATGGGCGGCATGGATGAGCTGAAACGGTTTCTTTGTATGAACCGGTCTGAATGAAGTACAGCAAGACAGGAAAGGAGATTTGCCAAAAAATACCGCTCAAAAATTGAGAGACTGGATTCCCCCATCAAGACATAAAATATGATGGGAGAAGACCACATTACAATGAAAAATCATACAGAAGCCACCCAGCCTATCGTGCTGTGTTTTTTATGTTGTTGACTGGTTTTATCGGTACAATCCAATTGAAATGTCTTGCTATTTATCCCAATGCTAAAAGGAAAGAATGTAACCATGGCGAAAGCAAAAGAAGTCAAAGAAGAGCCATTGGAAAAGCAACTGTGGAAAGCTGCCGATAAGTTACGAAAAAACATTGATGCGGCGGAATACAAGCATGTGGTACTGGGACTGATCTTCCTGAAATATATCTCCGATGCTTTTGAGGAACACTACGACCGGCTCAAAGCGGGTGAAGGCGATCTTGCCGGTGCTGATCCGGAAGATAAGGATGAATACAAAGCAGAAAATGTCTTCTTTGTTCCTGCTGAATCGCGCTGGTCGCATCTGGTGGCGCAAGCCAAGCAACCTGATATTGGCACCTATGTGGATGCCGCCATGGATGCGATTGAAAAGGAAAATCCATCGCTCAAAGGTGTGTTGCCAAAAGTCTACGCCCGGCAAAACCTCGATCCCATGTCACTGGGTGAATTGATCGACCTGATCGGCAATATCGCGCTGGGGGATGCCAAAGCGCGCAGCCGCGACGTGCTCGGGCATGTCTTTGAATACTTCCTCGGCGAATTTGCGCTGGCGGAAGGCAAGCAAGGCGGTCAGTTCTATACCCCGCGCAGCATTGTCGAATTGCTGGTGAATATGCTGGAGCCCTACAAAGGGCGGGTGTTCGATCCGTGCTGCGGTTCCGGCGGCATGTTCGTGCAATCGGAAAAGTTCGTCGAAGAACACCAAGGCCGCATCGACGATATTTCCATCTACGGGCAGGAAAGCAACCAGACCACCTGGCGGCTGGCCAAAATGAACCTCGCCATCCGCGGCATCGACAGCTCGCAGGTGAAATGGAACAACGAAGGCTCGTTCCTGAACG
>ERZ1292630.5206-Hain-H41-02um-R3-5206-length-10753-cov-3_pt1 | contig 10753 bp, 6 predicted proteins | sample MGYA00564408_ERZ1292630 | MGnify/ENA primary metagenome ERZ1292630 (study PRJEB36523, sample SAMEA6512641) | groundwater metagenome | collected 2019-01-08 | study: AquaDiva: Metagenomics assemblies of 32 groundwater samples
CTTTATATTTCAGATGTAATCCCCTGTTTTGTAATAGACACTTGCTATATGACTTACAGCAAAAAAGAAAATTATTATGAATTCGGACCAATAATAAAGCTATCAAATTCTGAAAAACAACTTGTAAACCAAATCAAATCATTTTTCAAAAATCAAAGTTTGACTTTTATTGATAAGAAAACTGCTCTCACAAATCACCCTGAACTTTATTCCGATTGTAATTCTGATGGAAACGTAACTTTCTTTGATGCAGTATTTTGTGATACCTCAAATTATCAAGACGAAATTATCAGATTTAATGATAATGATATTTTTGACCAAACTGGAAAAAAATAAGCTGGAACGAGGTTTACGATAAAGATAGAAAACTCCTCCGACGTGAAGAATATAGATTTTTTTCTTCAGGAAATGGATTAACCATAATTACAGACGGATTAGGACAAATAACTGAAGTTAAGGTTTGGCGAGATTTTGGTAAGAAAACACATCAAGAGTTTAAGATAAATTTAGTTGAAGAATTCAAGAAAAGAAAAGCCGAAAAGAAGCAAGAGAAAAAATAACAAATATTTTTTACTTTTAACTTTTTACTTTTGACTTAATTTCCTCTGTCTCTCAAAATGCCCAAAAATCTCCTTTGCCACATATTCGCCGACGAATGGTTTTAGTTCTTCAACGCTCGCTTTGGCAATCTTTTCAATCGAACCTAAATTGCGTAAAAGCTGCATTTTGCGTCTTTCGCCGACTCCGGGAATTGCAGTCAATTCGGAAGTGAAATCGCGGATTTCGCGTCGTTTGCGGTGATATTCGACGGCAGTTTTGTGCGTCTCGTCGCGGATTTGCTGGACGTATCGCATCGCAGCGGAATTCGGGTCAAACGGGACAGGATTTTCCTCATTGCCGAAGCGTAAAAGGTGCGAAATTGCGTTGTGTTTGCGGGGAGGTTTGACCAATCCGACAATCGGAATCATCTCCAGATCAAGCTCGCTCAAGGCTTGGGCGGCGGCAGAAATTTGTCCTTTTCCGCCATCAATAAAAATCAAATCTGGCAAAATTCTCTGCTCTTCCAAACGCCTTCGATATGTCCGAAAAACGGCTTCATACATCGAAGCAAAATCATTTTGACCTTCAACCGTTTTAATTTTCAAACGCCGTGTTTCCGCCCGATTTTGTTTGCCGTTTTCAAAGACGACCATTCCCGCCACGTTTTCTGCACCAGAAATGTTAGAAATATCAAAAGATTCAATTTTATTTGGAAAACGCGGAAGTTCGAGAAGTTCTTGCAGTTCCTCCAAAACTCTTTCCGTGTCGGCTTTGAGAACTCGAAAGCGTTGTTCAAAGGCAATTTTGGCGTTCGTCTCGACAAGGGCAATCATCTCGCGTTTATGTCCGCGTTTCGGATCGTAAATATGGACTCGCCTGCCACGTCTTTCGGTCAAGACTTTTTCGAGCGTTTCGCGGTCTTCAAAATCCTGCGGAACGTGGATTTCGAGCGGGACATAATCGGTCGAATAATATTGCGACAAAACTTCGCCTAAGAATTCGGACGCGTTAAATTCATCCTCGTCCAAATCTTCCCAGAAAAATTCGCGTCTGCCGACCATTCTGCCTTCACGCATTGTGAAAAGTTGGAGTGCAAGCCGTTGTTTTTCACGATAATAGCCAAACATATCAACGTCCTTATCAGCCGTTGTCAGCATTTTTTGATGCTCGCCGAGCTGTAAAACTGTCCCTCGCAAATCGCGGTATTTGGCGGCTAATTCGTATTTTTCCGTCTCGGCATAATGCCACATTCGCTGTTCTAATTCATCGGCGAGTTCGGTATTTTTGCCGTCTAATAATAGTTTTACGTCTTGCGTCGCTTGTTGATATTCAGCGGGTTTGCACAAATCTTTGACGCACGGTGCGAGACATCTTTTCAAGTGATATTCCAAACACGGACGCGGTAATTTACCGTCAATTTCAATTTCGCAAGTCCGTAATTGAAATGTGCGGTTGATTAGATCGAGAGTTTTTCGTGCCAGATTTGCAGGCAGAAAAGGTCCGTAATATGAGCTGCCATCCTTGATAAGTTTGCGGGTGATGACGACTTTCGGAAACGCTTCTTTAGTAACTTTCAGATGCGGATATTGCTTGTCGTCTTTGAGCAAAATATTGTAGCGAGGTTTGTGTTTTTTGATGAGGTTTGATTCCAAAACCAACGCTTCGGTTTCGCTGTCCACTACGATAAACTCAAAATCTACAATTCGTTTAACCAATTCTTGTGTCTTAAAATCGTGATTTTTGGACGACTGAAAATATTGCCGAACGCGATTCCGTAAATTCTTCGCCTTACCGATGTAGATTATTTTCCCGTCAGCGTTTTTGTGAATATAAACGCCCGGCTGGATGGGTAAATTCTTGAGTTTTTCGGCTAAAGTCATACAAGAATTTTACCGCTTTGCAAGCAAGACATAAAGAAAAGAGATGCTTAAATTTGAACATCTCTTTTTTTCTTCTGGACATTAAATTAAAAGTTATTCTTTCTTAGCCTTTTCCCACGTTCCGGCAGGATTCAAAACATTGATTTCAATAATCTTTCCGTTTTCATCGCGGATAAATTTAATTCTTGCATTCGGAACAATCTCGGGCTTGAATTCATCTTTTGATAATTCGACCAATTTGAGTTTCATCCCATTGGGACGTTGAATATAGAGATGTTCGCCATCATCGGAAATAGTGCGGTCGCCGTATTGTCCGACGTAATCCTTAAACGCAGGATTCACATTTTTAGCGACAACAGGGTCTTCCTTCCACATCTTTTTATCTAATTTCACCCGTTTGTTTTTCTGATCAAAGGTTAAGGCAAAATCACGCAAAACTTTTGCACCAATATTACCTTCTGTCGGAGAAGGTCCGGGATAAACAATAGTCGGCTCAGGATATTCAAAACCACCAAAGCGAATTGTATCTTTGAGTTTTACTTCTTTGATTTCAAAAATATTCGTCACAGTTTGAGCTTTCCCGACAACTCGCGGCTCAGATGCAAGGGGCAACTTTTCAATTCTTTCGCTTGGAAAAACGAATCCGCCGTTAGCATTGCCCGAATCAATATGAACATCAATCGTTTGATTACCAACGCCGAGTTTGATAACAGGAATTCCTCGCGGATTTTCAAAATTCAAAATATTTTTTCCATTAGCTTGAGGCAAACTTTCCTCTTCAATCCGAACCACTTTTGCCGAATAATCAAGTGTTAGCAGGTGGTTTTTGAATAATTCAAAACAGAGAATTCCGTCAACTTTCATTCCTGATCTGCGATTATAGTCCCGCGTTGAGGCTTCCAAATTACGAAACTCTAAATTGCCGAGTTTGATTGAATCAATCCCTACTACATCAGCGGTTTGATTATTTTTCCCTGAAGGGTCTCCTATTATTATCTCACCAACTTTTTTCAATCCGAGTTTTTCAACTAACGAAATATCTGCCCGGACATCACCTTGTCCGCCTGTATCAATCGCAAAAAGAAATAGTCCTTTGCCATTCACCATTACTTCAACAACCGGCTCACCATCCCGAAATTTCATCGGTAATTCTACGGCTTTCGTTTGTGATTTAAGAGAAATATTTCCGATTGAGAAAACTAAAAATAATAAACAAATGATTCCAAATTTTGACATAAATTAATCTTCCTATTTGATATTGGGAAAGCTCAATTATTCTGGCAGATAACGAAACAGGAATAGTTAAGAAAAAGATAAGTTTTTGTAAAGAATGTAAACTTTTATTTTTCTCAAAAATTTGTTTCCAAATTACACATCTTTGTTTTTATCTGTATCAACTTGACACTCTACCTTTTTTTCAGTTATTACTTATCTTGTCACTAAATCTCCCTTAAGTCTCATCTTATCCGCAAATTATGAAAATCGAAATCGAAAGCGCACCAGCATTACCTATTGACCGCAAAATTAAGATGCACGAAGCCCGCGAAGGCATTATTAATCGCTTGGGGCGCGATTTGCCGACCAATATTGACCTCGAAAGATTTCTCAATGTCATTGTTTCGGAAATCGGCAGAATGATGGAGGCGGATAGATGCGATCTTTTGCAGCTTTCGGAAGGTAACGAATTGCGAATTAGCCACGAATGGCGAAACTCCGATGATATCCCGCAAAGCGAAGGAACAACCATTCCGATAGATGCAGAAAAGCTAAAAGAGCATTTTGATTTAACGAGACCAATCCGTATCAATGATACTTCTCAGACCAAAGACGCAACGGTTCGATTTTTTACCAAAGCCTTAGAAACAAAATCTTTATTGATTGTGCCGATTATACTTGGCGGAAAAGTATTCGGGTTGATCGGACTTCACGACGTTCACGCTCCACGCGAATGGTTTGATGAAGAAGTTTCTTTTCTCGAATCAATCGCCCAGCAAATTGCCATCGGCTATCAATATACAAGACTTTACGTTACCCAACAACAAGAAACTAAAAGCACCAATGCCCTCCTTGAAATCGCCAATACACTAAATTCTCATTCGGATTTTCGAGAGGTTTCGAGCAAGGTAGTGGAGCAGGCGATCGAACTGGTTGGCGCGGATTACGGCGCACTTGGTGTGCTTGACCAAACAGGGAAAAAGATAAATCTCGTAGTTTTTAAGACTGCTCCGAATTCTCCGCCAAACGCGATTTGGGGAATGATTGAAGAACACGGCGGCTCACTCGACCTTGAACCTTTTCCCACTCTCAGCGATATTTTGCGCGAAGGAAAAACGTTGCGGATTGTAGATAAACAGCTCCCTTTTGCAATTCGTCTGATATTTAATTCACAGCTTGGTGGTCGGGCTGCTTTGGTTGCTCCTTTGCAGGTAGCCGGACAATCTTTCGGGCTGCCGGGATTCGTCTGGGGAACCGAGCAAGAAAACGGGTTTGAAGATCACGAAGTTGCTTTGGTTGAAGGAATCGCCGACCAAATCGGAACAGCACTTGAGCGCGACCAGCTTTCTGCCGAAGTAATGCGGCTCAAGAGCGAACTTCATCAAAAACATCAAAGCGAAATTATCGGTCAGGCTCAAACGATTCGGCGGGCAATCGAACTCGGTCTAAATGTCGCCGATACAGCTACAACTGTTCTCCTCAATGGAGAAAGCGGAACAGGAAAGGAACTGCTTGCTAATTTAATTCACTACAATTCGGGACGAGAAACTAAACCATATATCAAATTAAATTGCGGAGCGATTCCTGAAAGTCTTTTGGAATCAGAGCTTTTCGGACACGAAAAAGGCGCGTTTACCGATGCTCGAAATCAGCGCAAAGGACGATTTGAAGAAGCCGACGGCGGAACTCTTTTTTTGGATGAGATCGGCGAAATGCCTCTTTCCGCACAGGTCAAACTTCTTCGTATTTTGCAAGATGGCGAATTAACGCGAGTCGGCGGAAGCGAAGTTATAAAAACCGATGTCCGCGTGATTGCTGCTACAAATGTTGACTTGGGAAAAGCGATTGATGAAGGAAAATTCCGCAAAGATTTGTATTTTCGGCTCTCAGTTTTTCCAATTACGATTCCCCCGCTTCGTGAGCGTCCCGAAGATATTCATCTGCTCGTTTTTCATTTTCTCGAACTCTACAAACAAAAAACTGGACGTTTTGTTTCTGGAATTTCCAAAGAAGCCTTGTTCGCAATGGTCAATTATGAATGGATGGGCAATGTCCGCGAACTCGAAAATGCTATCGAACGTGCCGTAATTATTGCCTCCGGTCGCCAAATAGAACTCGACGATCTACCCGAAGCCATCAGCAAAAAAGCATTTGAATCACACGCTCAAGCCCGCCACGAGCGAACAAAAGCTGCCAGCGAAGGTCGTTCGATAAATCTGGAAGTTGATTTCCCTGCCACAATGGAAGAAATCGAAAAACACGCAATTGAAATGGCTTTGGATTACACGGCTGGCGACAAATCCCGTGCCGCACGTCTCTTAAATATCGGAAGAAAAACACTTTATCGGAAACTTGAAGAATATCAAATTTCTCAAAACTGATTTTTAGAAAAATATTGACTCAAAGTTGTCTGCAAAGTTAAACTTTCTCTATCATTTTGGATAATTTAGCAGATTCACACAGAATCTAAACCGCTCGCCCCATTCACTATGGAGAATTTGTATGAAACTCTTTGCTTCCGTTATCTTACTTACATTATTCACTTTAATCAGCTTTGCTCAAAAACCAACCCCAACACCTCCTATCAATAATGAAAATGATGTGGTCAAAGTATCAACCAGTTTGGTTCAGCTTGATGCAATTGTAGTTGATAAAAAAGGAAATCCTGTTACGGATTTAACCGCTGATGATTTTGAAATTCTGCAAGACGGTAAGCCGCAAAAAATTACGAATTTTTCTTATATTAGCCGGATAGTTGATTCGGCTGATACCGAGCAAACCGTTAAAAAAACTGATAAAAAGAATCAGCTTCCACCCGTTTCGTTTCCTCCGAAGGAAGTTGGGCGAGTGATTACATTTGTGGTTGATGATGGAAACGACTGTCTCGAAATGCTGTCAGTCCGAGCAATGAAAGAAGGACTGCAAAAATTCGTTAATGAGCAAATGCTGCCGACTGATTTAGTCGCAATCTACCAAACGCGTAAAGGAAGTTCTCTGTTACAGTTATATACTTCCGACAAATCACGTCTTTTAGAAATTATTAAGAAAATTCGCTGGTTTCCGCCGCAACGGGCGGGCTGCCAAGGAAATACTACGCAAGTTGTTTTAGATGAAAAGCCAGAGACCACAAATCAGCGAGAAGGAGTCGAAAACAGTTTGAGCAGAAAAAGTTTTTCCGGTGCTGTTGGAGTTGGAATGTATGCAATTAATGGTTTACGAGGAATTGGCGGACGAAAGATTTTATTTATTATGGCTGATTCAATACCACTATTGTATGGAAACAGACAAAATGCTCAGTTTTCTGATTCTTACTCCGCATCAAAAGATTTAATCGAATTAGCTAATCGGAATTCCGTAGTGATTAATACAATTGATCCTCGCGGAGTGACTAACCCTGCTATGGCTGGGGTTGGTGCAGATACTGATGTTGAAGGAATTGCAAGGAGTGGTGGAGAAGCCGTAACTTCTAGTATTTTTGCCAGACAAAGTCAGAATGAAAATCAGCGACAAAGCGGATTATTTCTTCTGGCTAACGAAACCGGCGGTAAATTTTACCACGACGCGAATTTTCTTGATGTTCCGATTGAAAAAGCCTTAAAAACTGAAAAAGGTTATTACCTGCTCGCATATCAACCAGATGATGATATTTTCAAAGGCAAGAAATTTCACAAAATCAGTCTTAAATTAAAACGCGATGATTTGGAAGTTCGGTCGCGTTCAGGTTTCGTTGGAATAACCGATGAAGAAATTCGTCCGAAAGCACGCACCGAAGACAGCGAACTTTATTACGCTTTAACTACGCCTGTTCCGAATGCTGATTTGAATATCAAACTTTCTTCTTATTTTGCTAATACATCGCAAAAAGGCAATTTTATCCGGGCTCTTTTGTATATTGACGGCAGAGACATTACTTTCCTTGATGACTCGGACAAAACTAAAAAAATTGTTTTTGATATGGTTGCTGTCACGTTGAATGAAAAGAATGAGGTGATAGATGACACTAATCGGACGGCAACGGTTCGTATTCCGATAGACAGGGTTGAAGAAGTCCGCCGTGACGGATTAGTTTATTCGGTTGATGTTCCGGTAAAAAAAGATGGGGTTTATACTTTTCGGACTGCCTTACGCGATAAAACTGCTAAACGCTTAGGCTCTTCTAGTCAGGTTGTCGAAGTTCCGAATTTAAGTAAAAGTAAATTGCTGATTTCGGGTTTGATGATTAGCGGGGTTGACGGCAATGGAAATATTTTGCCAACCGAATCGGGCGAAAGTGCTTTTTCATCGGTAGTCTCTCAAGCGATTGCGGCAATTCGCAAATTCAAGCGAAATTCGGTCGTAGCCTTTAATTACACGCTTTATAATGCTACGCCTGATAAAGTCACAAAATTACCGAATCTGACTGTGCAAACGAATTTATATTACGAAGGGAAATTGATTTCCGAAGGACAACCGCAGACTGCTGAGATTGCCAAACAACCAGATTTGAGCCGAATTAATGATTTCGGTTATTTGAAGCTAAATGCAGAAGTAGCAACGGGTGACTATGTTTTACAGGTCATCGTCAAAGATTTAACAAATAATCAAGTTACATCACAATGGATTGATTTCGAGGTCGTTGAATAAACGGAGAATTCTATGAAACACATTTTTTTCACAACTCTTTTACTTTTATCGGCTTTCACAGTTTTCACCCAAACGCCGACTCCAACTCCTAATGATGATGTAGTTAAAATTACCACGACATTAATTCAGATCGACGCAACCGTTACTGATAGAAAAGGGAACATTATCAAAGACTTAAAACCCGAAGATTTTGAGGTTTTTGAAAATGGTAAAAAGCAAGACATCACCAACTTTTCATTTATTTTACGAGGCTCAAAAGACCAATCGGTTACAGATAATCAATCACCAAAAGACAGTATAAAATCAAACGTTCCGCTTCCACCTGTTAAATTAAAACCCGAACAAGTCCGCAGAACTTATGCAATTGTAGTTGATGATTTATGACTCTCTTTATCGAGTATGTTTTGGGTGAAAGACGCTTTGAAAAAGTTTGTTAATGAACAGATGGAAGAAGGCGATTTAGTGGCAATTCTTCGCATTGGAACAGGATTGGGAGCGTTGCAGTCTTTCACTTCGGATAAACTACAATTACTTGCGGCAGTTGATAAAATTCGCTGGAATAATTTATCCAATCCTTTTTCATATGAGCCAATTATTCCAAATATGAGTGATGAAAAAGCGGGGGCAAATGCTATGACCAAACAACAAGAGGAACAACGAGCAGTGATGGATGCAAAAGAGGATGAGTTTAAGCTGAGAACGGCAATTGACCGTCAAGCGAATGTTGCCACGGGAAGTTTGGGAGCATTGAATTATGTTATCAAAGGAATGACCAATTTGCCCGGACGGAAATCCGTTATGTTTTTCTCAGAAGGATTTCAAGTATTTGATCGTAGTGATAAATCCCCTCCAATTCCAAAACAAACTAAAGTATTTGATGCACTGCGGTCGGTTGCCGAATCTGCAACCCGTGCCTCAGTAGTGCTTTATACCTTTGACCCAAGTGGAGTTTATGCTCCTGGGGCAGAAGCCCAAGATGATATTGTCGGACTAAAAGGACAAGGTGCAGGCAATTCGCAAAGTATTAGAGACCGTGAGACTAAAATTAATGATTCACAAGACAGTTTGCGATATTTAGCCGAAGAAACAGGCGGCATTGCTAATTTAGGAAATAATATCAACAAAGGTATCGAAAAGGTTTTCAACGACCAAAGCTATTATCTGCTTGCTTATCAACCTGATTCTGAGACGTTTGATCCGAAGAAAGATAAGTTTAATAAACTCGAAGTAAAACTCAAAAGACCTGAACTGAGAATTCGTTATCGCAGCGGTTTTTATAATATTACTGACGAAGAATTGAAAACTGTTGCTAAAACTCCGCAGCAAAAAATATACTCTGCATTTTCTTCTCCTTTTGCAGAAAATGAAATCAAACTAAATCTATATTCTGTTTTTTACAATGATTTTCAAGATAGAAATTTCATTCGTGCCTTGGTGCATGTTGACGCTAAAGATTTGACCTTTACGCCTGAACCTGATGGTTTCTACAAAACGAGTTTTGAGGTATTACTCGGCGTTTTCGATTCAAACGGAGATTCGGCTAATAATGGGATTTCTAAAACAAGTTTGAGATTTAGTCCTGAAAATTATCAAAAAGTTCAAAAAGAAGGTTTTGTCTATAATCTTGAAACTCCGATCATCGTTACAGGCGGCTACCAATTCCGTATCGCCTTACGTGATACAGTTTCCAATAAAGTTGGCTCGGCTTCGCAATTCATTGAAGTTCCCGAACTAAAAAAGAAAAACTTAGCTCTTTCTCAATTGATAGTCCGAAATTATTCTCTGGCAAAATGGAATGAGATAATTAAGGTAAAAGATAGTAATTTGGCGGCTGACACCAATATGTTTCTGCAAAATACTGCCCAACGCGAATTCAAGCTAGGCTCGGTAATGACGTATTACTACATTATTTACAACACAAAAACAAATTCCAGAATGTCGCCAAAACTTGAGGTTCAAACCAGACTCTTTAAAGATGGAAAACTCTTAATGGAAAATACGCCTGAGCCGCTTGATATTGGTGATCAAAAAGATTTGAACAGAATCGAAGCTTCAAATGCTGTCACGCTCGGAACAGATTTAGCCCTTGGCGACTACATTCTGCAAATTATCGTGATTGATAAAAATGCCGATAAGAAAAAGCAAATGGCTACTCAATGGATTGATTTTACATTAGTAAATTAAATCAACAAAAAATTAGCTGATTCCAAGTTTTGCATCGAAAAATGTTAAACTTGGAATTTCTTTTTATGGACATCATCATCGGCACAGCAGGACATATTGACCATGGGAAAACTGCACTTGTTAAAGCTCTAACAGGCGTTGATGCAGACCGTTTGCCCGAAGAAAAAAAACGCGGAATCACGATTGATTTAGGTTTTGCAGAATTGGATTTAGGCGAAGTCCGCATTGGTTTTGTGGATGTTCCCGGACACGAACGCTTCGTCAAAAATATGTTGGCTGGGGCTCACGGAATTGATTTGGTCGCTTTAGTA
>ERZ1292630.5211-Hain-H41-02um-R3-5211-length-10745-cov-7_pt1 | contig 10745 bp, 2 predicted proteins | sample MGYA00564408_ERZ1292630 | MGnify/ENA primary metagenome ERZ1292630 (study PRJEB36523, sample SAMEA6512641) | groundwater metagenome | collected 2019-01-08 | study: AquaDiva: Metagenomics assemblies of 32 groundwater samples
GGCGCATCCGCAGACACGGCAAGGAGCACGCGCCTTAGGAAACGAGTTGGTGATGACAGCGCAAGTAATAGGTGTCGGAATGATGACTGTGGCCATGGTCATTTATTCGCGTCAAGTATTCCTAAGTGCACTAACAAGCGCAGTCGCTTTTTTTTGGTGTTGATGAAGATGGAGAGATTGCCGATTTTTTTTTCGCGGATTGTATGAAGGGGCGCCGATAGCAATAGCGAAACACCACTTTGACCACAACGAATCTGAAAGGGGGAATCCCAAAATAGAAAGTGACACGACGCGAAAAAAAAGACACAGGGTCAAAAAACGACCTATCTTCCCCGCGTCGCTCCTTATGAGGTTCTCCCCACCTTCAAAGGTCCTCTCTCGCGGTCCCGCCAACGGCACCGACTTTCAAGAACTTTTGCGTCGCCAAGTCAGGGAGCCACCGCCCGCCCGTCATGATATCAAACTGCTGGTCCCAGTGGTGATACAGATGATCGGTCGGCATCTCCAAGATCTCACTCTTGGACGGGGACGCCGAAAGGAGCGCAGGCCGCTCCGCATCGACATCGCCGAAAACCAAAAGGACCGGTCCAAAGTAGGCGGTGGTGTCCGATGGCACGTCCACGACCTCACTACTCAGCGCAAAGTCCATTCCGCCTTTGGTCGCCAAGTCCGCCACGGCGAAATCCACGGCGTTGTGATGCACACCATAGAAGTGCTCCCATTCTCGCATGACGATACGGTGAAGGGTCTTGTCTTCCTCCGAAACGCCCGCGAGGTTCGTGGGCAGCGAGCGATGCACGAGGACGATCACCAGATGGGGCGACTTGATCATTTGTTTGAGCATCCGCTTACTGAGGATGGGGCTCGGAGTGTACTTGTTGACCACGACCACTTCTTGCGCGGCGGCGGCGGCGTCGTCCGATTGGGCGCGGACCAGGAGGTGGGTAGACGTGGCCAACGATAGCGACGCCAACACCACGACGCACAGAAGCCCCACTGAGGCAACCAATAGACTGCGTCCCATGATGGTTTCCGTAGCCCTATTTTGATCTTTTTTTTTCAATCTGTCCGTCCACACGTCGTCTACAAACGAGAGCCAACGATGATCAACGCCACGACAACAAGAACAGACTCAGAACACTCGGTCTCTGCTCAGGGGGAGGAAAGGATGAGATCACCAATTGTCGTTCTGTTTGGTCTCTACTACTTGTTAATCGGGAATCGCGAGCGCCTCGCGCCGGACCCTGGCTCGCGCATCGTCTTCACGCGCCAATCCAAATTTTTTGGCCGCTTGCCAAAGGCCACGCCGCCTTGTTTTCTAGCCATCACCAGCTGCTCCGTCGCATAGTGCTGCCGATGGTCGTGCCGACGGTGCTGAAACGGTTTCGTGAAATTATCCGACACATTGGCCACATACCAGTCATAGAACCGCGACGAGGCCCCTTGCAACTCGGCGCGCAGCGCCCCCACGCGGTCAATGCAGGCATCGTAGATGCGGCTCTCGTTGTCACACGTATCTCCTTTGGCCATGCACGCCCGGAGCGCCGCCGCTTCCGCGGTACAGAAGCTCAAGGAGTGTTGCGTGGCGGCAGGGTTCACGCCCAGCAAGTCGTTTACCCCTTTCCCAAGGGCCATGCCATGTAGCGACGTGGCCGAACGACGCAAGCGGAATTCGCCCCGTCGCACGTCGAGCCGGTCGAAAGACGTCCCTTTACCGTGATTGATAAGGTTCGTTGGGTTCATGACGTCGTAAGTGCTGTCGGGTTTGAGGCCAAACTGATTCACGCCGGTGCTGTAACGGCTTGCCTTGTGGAGGATCGGGGTTTCCCGCATCATGAGCGTCAGCTGTGTCGGTTGCAGCATATTCGTTTTTGTTTTTTTTCCAACGGCGCACCTTTTTTCGGGCTCCCCCGAACCACAAACCGGGAAATAAATGGTAGTGACCTTTGCTTTGTTGTCCTTAGTGAAGGTTTCGATGTGAGAGCGCCACGCAACAATTAAAGCGATGACAGGGGCAAACCATGAGGCGGCAAAGTGAGGGTTTGGAGGAGGATGAAAGCAACACCGACACACACAGCGAAAAAAGTGCCGACCCACCGGAATAGATCTCCAGTTTTCTCCGTCCGCTGTTTGCTCTCGCTCTCACTCAGTCTCTCTCTATCACTCTGAGGGGGGTGGGGACGCCTCCCCATCGTCGTCACCTTCATCATCTAGCGGCGGCGGCGGTGATCCTACCTCCTCCTCCTCCCCTCCCACTTTGTCATTGTCGTCGCTGCGGCGGCTCGACACCCCCCCACCGCCGCCTGTTCCTCCTCGGGAACCACTAGCGGCCTCCGTGGAACGCGCGGCCACTGACGAAGAGGAGGAGGCGACGTCTGAAGAAGGCGGCGGCGGCGACGCGGGAGGAGGCCGCACGGGCAAAGCGCCGGCCGCGACGTTGCGCCGGGTGGTAGCGGTCGACGGGGGGTGGTGCCTGCCACGGTCAAGATTGGCCGCGGATGTGGTTCCCGTGGAAGATGATGGCTGCGGCGCTGATTTCGCGAGCGGTGGTGGTGCTGTGGATTTGTTCACTGACGGTGCGCCACCACCGCCCCGGCTGCGAGGTCGGTTCGTGTCCTCCTCGCTGGCTGCGGCGAGGATGTCGGCGAGAGATTGCGTCGCGGCACCATCCGCTATCCGCCGCCCCGTCCCGAGGGGCAGTGGCCCCCCTCCTCCTACCTCCGCGGTGGAGTCACCTTCTCCCAACCGGTGGGCTGCGGCATTGTTGTGCGGCATTGTTGTGCTCGTCGTCGTCGCCACTCCCCGCGACGCCGGCGTGGCGATGACGCCGCTGGCGGACATCATCGTCCCGGTCGCGGCGCCGCGGGTGACGGCGGACCGAGGCCGCCCAACGGAGCCACTGCCGCTGCTGCCGGTACGACCCCAAGACAGGGTCGCTCGCCCACCACCCGTCCCCAGGTCAACGCTGCCAACCGCGTCGCTGCCGCTGTTGCTACTCCGGTTCACGGAGGCGGAGGGTATCGCTAACGGAGACGGTGACGTCGCCAAGGGATCCATCTTATCCGTGAGCGCCCTCACGACGCGGTACAATCGCTGGTTTTCCCGCCGTAATTTTAAGTAATCTGCCGGATTTTCGTGGTGGTGAGCATGCGGCGTGGCGATGACTTGGGACGGCTGCGGCTGCGGTGGTTGCAGGTGGTGGTGACCCTGTCCGCCGTCATGGATCACACCACCACGAGTAGAGCCCCTTGTGGTGCCCCCTCTAGCTCTAGTTGCGTGAACGTCCTCCTCGTCCGCTTCGACGTCGAGCTCCAGGTCGTCCTCATCTTCCTCGTACCCTCCTCCGGCAGACTGGGCTTCATCGATGCGTCGTCGTCCAACCGTCGGGCCACGCTGCGGCGGTCGCTCCTGGTACGACGACGAGGAGGGGCCGTACATGGGTCGCTGCTGCCGCCTGTTGCTGACTGACCGATCGTTTTGTCTCGACGTGGAGGATCGAACCTGGCGGCCATCTCTTCCTTCATCGGCATCATCCCCGTCCTCGTTATCATGCCGGCCGTCCTCCATACCAGCGGCGAACGGTTGGCCGTCGTACTCTTCATCGCCGTAGGCCTCGTCATCTTCCGCGCCGCGTTCTTCGTCGGACACTCCCCCCTCTGCATCATTGCCGCCCCATGGCCGTTGTGGGAATACGACTGGTGGGGACGCCCCAGGCGGCATCATCAGGTGTTGCTGCTGTGCGTCCGTACCGCTCCGCGAACTATTTCGCGGATATCGATTCGGCGGCGGTGGCGCAAACATAGCGTCGTCCGGGTGGGGCAGGAAGTAGCTATCTTCGAGCGGTGCGCCTCCGGAAGGTAAGGTGCCCTGCGTCGTAGGAGGCACCGCGTCATGAGAACCGCTGTCTGTGTATCGGATGTTGCCGTGGGAAAACGCCGGGGCTGCGCGAGCGGTCCCAAAGGGCGAATGAATCGTGTCGGCCGTGACTAAAGGAGAAGGCAGCGCCGGAAGATGCGCCGTGACTGGGGTTTGAATGAACTCGTCGCCAAACGCGAACACTGCCATGGCTTCGACAAGATTCACCGCCAGCGGCGTATTGGCCATCTGTGGGCTTGGGAACGCCGTGGCGGCAGCATACGACGCCGTTGCCGCATCACCAATGTTGACGGATCGCGAAGGCGGCGGCGGACGGCTCATCTCTGATACGACGCGGCGTTGCCATGTCAGGCTCGCGTCGCGCATGTTCACGAGCTGATGAACTTGCTGCGACACGCGAGGGAGCAACGTGTTGATGGCCGTATGCGCCGCGGTGCGGGCGCTGCGGACCCGGTCGAGCGCCAAGTGCCAACCGCCGTTCCCCAGGAAGGTAGGGCCGCCTCCTTGGGTCCGCTGCGCGCCGATGAGCGAGGCCATGAAGGGGCTATGATGTCGCGACGATGAAGAAGCGCCATGATGCGAATAATATGGGAAGGAGGCATGGAGGAGTTGATTGCCGCTGCTACTCGGCAGGAGACGATGGATGTCCTCGACGTACCGTTGCAGCACCACCCGTTGCTCCGCGAGGCTTCGGTGGAACGCGTCCGCGCTCCGGCTGCACTTATCCAGCGTGATGTTTTGCTGCTCCCAGTGGCTGACGATAGCTTTGTGAGCACGGTACGCCGCCATCGCCTCGGCCTCCGCTCGCAAATTGCTGCTGGAGTGTGCGGCCGCGGCGGCGGTGCTATTGGCGGCGCTTCGGGAAGGCTTGCGCCTCCGAAGATCATCAATCACCCGGACGAGCATACTGTGGTTGTGGTGCGCCACCTCCGCAACATGCTCGGTGAGCTCCTTGTGGGCTGCCAACGCGCCGTCGAACTCCGTCAAAAGAGACAAGTCTTGATCGACGGCTTTTTTCACGAGCGCCAGGTACTGCTGCTGCTGCGGCGACGGGGTGGCGGCCGTCGTTGGGCTTGCGGCTGCCCTCCGTGAGGCCGAAGAAGAAGAAGCAGCAAAAAGCAGCGCGGCGGCCGCGTTAGTCCCACCCATGGCGGAGGTGGCGGCTTGTTGCGGCTGCTGCGATAACGCCGCGCTGTGCAAAGGAGGTGTCGAGGAGGAGGACGCCGCCACACCGCGGACGTTAGACTGATGGCTGGTATTGACGACAGCAGTGTCCCCTTCTTGTTGATACGGGGATTGCGGAGGGGGTGGCAACGCGGCGCTATCGCGTCGTCTCGTCTGACGGGAGGAGGCTTCAACGACGGGAGGACCGTCCGCGGGCGATTCCCGGTGAGGGTGTTGCGGAGCAGCCGCCGCAACATCTTCTTCTGTTCGACCCGACGGCGTTGGTATCGCACGTCCTCCAGGCTGCTGCTGGCGCTGCTCGCTCAAATCACGGACGAAGCCCAGCACGTCACGTAGCGGAGTCTGTGGTGGTAAACCAACGGCTGCCGTCGTTTGCTCTGCGAATGCGACCAGGGTGTTCACACCGCCGCCTCCGCCGCGCTGTTGTTGTTGTTGTTGTTGCGAGGTTTCAAGCATGGCAAGTCTGGACGTCAACTTGGCCTTTTCCTCTCGCAAGGTTTCGACGAACTTGAGTAAGCTTTCGCGGGAGTGCCGCGCTTCGAGGAGGTAACTGCGCTCTATCTCCAGTGCTCTGGACAAGGCATCCGTCGATACTTTCGTCTCTTCGAGCGCCGCGCGTCGAGCGTCGGCTGCCACGTCCTGCAGGCGCTGCTGCGTGGCGCGGTGCTGGTGTTGCTCGTCCTGCAATGCAGCGGAAATTTGATCGACCGACGCTTCCAGCTGAGCGCGAGACGCGTCGCGTTGGGTGAGCAACTGCCTGATTCGCTGAACTTCCCTTTCACCATCTTGCACCGCGGACTTCCAGGCGAGTTGATGCTCGTCGCGCGCGGTCTCCGCACGACTCAAATCAATCCTTACGGCACCGACCTCAGCGACTAGTTCAGAAATGCGCCCTGACAGCTTTTGGCACTGCGCCTGTACCGCAAGGCGTTCCTTCTGCTCGTTGGCGATTTCGGACCGCTGCTGAGCAAGCATTTGCGCGTGGTCCCGCTGAGCCGCCGCCACCTCGGCCTCCAGATCTTGCACCTTCCGGCTCGCGGCGTCCCTTCGACTCTCCGCCTGGGAGGTGCGCAGCGTCAGCGTTTCGGCCTCGGATTGCTTGTCCTGGAGCGCCTGCACCGCTGTGCGGAGCTTCGATTGGAGGTCGGATTGCACGTCGCGCTGCGTCTGCACGTAACGCTCGTGCTCCGACTCGCTTGCTTCCAGCTGTCGCTTGAGCTGCTCGATGGTGTGCCGCAAATGCGTGTCCTGTGAGGTGCTACTCTGCATCGATTCCGTTGCGGTTGTCAGCCGTCGCTGGAGGTCCTCCGCCCGCGCGGTCGTGTCCTGGAGCGACTGCCGGGCATCTTGCAGTTCGGCGTCGAGCTGCTGGGATCGTCCACGGAACATCCGGGCTTGCACGGTAAGTTCTTCGAGTAATTTTTGCTGCGATTCGAGAGCAGAGCGTTCCTTGGACAGATCCTCTTCGAGGAGCCGTATCGTCGCAGCAGCCTTTGTCGCCTTCCGCTCGTCGACGCTGGCCGCCTCCTGTAAGGTATCGCGCTGGGCCCGGATGAGCAGCAATTCGTCTTGAAGCAGCTGAAGCTGGGCGTCCCGAGCCTCCAACTGCGACGCACATGTCGCCATCTCTTTCGAGAGTTGCGCCTCTCGCTGCTGATGGCGCGTCGACGCGGTATTCAGTTGGTGAAGCAACGCTTCCAGCTCCATGGCCGTGGCCGCGCGTTCCTCGAGTTGTCGTCTCATGGCGTTTAGGGCCTCGCGGCTCTTAACCTCAGCATCGTCCTTTTCGCGTTCGAGTTGCGCGAGCCGTTGTTGCAGTGTGCCTTGCCGCTCGGCGGCCGACTTGGACGCTTCTTGGTCTTGATCGACCTGCCGCCGGAGTTCGGCAAGATTCCCTTTTGTGCCTTCCAGCTGCGACTTGAGTCCTTCGTTTTCCACAGTGACGCCTTGCGCAATGGCGGCCCAGTGAAGAGCCTTTCGCTCCGCCACCGCCGCATCGGACACGAGCGATTCCACACGCAAGTCGTGTTCGCGTTGTGCCGTTTCTCGCTTTGCATCTTGATCCCGCTTCGCCGTTTCGTATTGCTTGATCATTTCGAGAAGTTCTTCACATTGATTGGTGCGCTCCGCAAGGACGGCTTCGGAACGAGAGGTCGTACTGTCGCGGAAAAGAGCCACCGCGAGAACAGGCGCCACGATACCATCGAGCTTTTGACTCACTTCCGAGAGAGCCAATGCCCGGCGGAATACCTCCTCGGCGTGTTCCACTTGTTCGAGCATCCATTGCTCCTCGCGTAAGGAGGCGTTGTCGACGTGACGCGTGAGCTTCGTCGCCAAACTCTCGAGATCCGCCAGCTGACCCTTCAGTATGTGTAGTTGCAACTCGCCCTCCCGCTGTTCCGCGGTAGTCGCTTGGAGTGCCCGCTGTGTTCGATGCAGCACGGGGAGCAAACACGACACCGCGACGGGTTGCACCGACCGGTCCGATGATGAGTCGTGAAGCCCCGATCCACTAACGACATAGTCGCACATCAGGGCGAGATATGCTTCCTGATGAATCTGCAACCCCGCGGTGGCAGCGTCCAGAAGGATCGTACTTGCGGCGTTGGCCACGTCCAGCTCTCTCTGAAGCGTGTCGACTTGCTGTGCGTACCCTGAAGACGTGTACCTGGCAAGCTCAGAGGCCGCCGTGTCGTCGGCTTGACGTCGGCGCACGTCATTTATCTCTCCTTCCGTCGAGGCAAGCTGCCGCTGCGTCAACTCGGTGATCTCTTCTAGTTCGGCAAGTCGGTCGCTCGCCATCTGTCGCTCCTCTTTTTCCTGGTGGAACATGATCGTGACTTCGGCGAGTTCATCCCCTCTGGCCACGGCAAGGTGCCGCCACCGCTCGGACTCCTGCTGCCATTCGGCTGCTTGTTGCGACAAAATGTCGAGATCGCTCATGCGAGAGGTGAACATCGCACGATCCGCGACGTGGTTGTCGGAAATTTCCTGCAACGCGCGTTGCAGGGAAGCGAGGCTCTGCGCACGGCTGGCGCATGTTGCAACGAGTTCGTTTCGTTCCGCGAGCAACGACCGTGTCAAGGCCTCCGCCGCGGCCACTGTGACGCTCAGTTGAGAGACGTCAGTTGTCGCCCTCGCGTCGCAGCGCACACGGTCGTAGATGGCCTGCGTCAGGACCGACGCGAATGAAGAAGCAGTCGGCGGCAGCGGCTCGAAATAGTCTGAACGGACAATTTCGTGTACAGAAGCTGACGGGCTCCTTCCCATGGAGGTAATCGGCATGGTATGTGACGCCGCTGGCGCATGACCCGTCTCCGGAGGTGACTGATGTGCGGGTGTGGCGTTGGCGGCGGCCGCCGCGGCAGGAACCGCAACGCGGGCGTCGTCGTCTCGTACAGGTGACAGCAGCGCGTCGTCGTCCTCGGCACTCGCCGGCGACGGCACCAAGTCGGTGGACGGCGCGCTGCCGTCCGCTGCTACGTCGTGACGACACCCTTCCCCATCGGTCGTCGCCGCGTCTTTCGTGGGTGGTGGGGATGGTGGGGAATGAGGGTCGAAGAACGAAGAGGGGGGGAGCCGCGGCGGCGTTCCGGCGGACGCTCTCTCCACAGACAGCACGGGTGGCTTAGTCGATGAGGCGACCACAACTGTCGGCGTCGTCGTGAAGTACGACGCAGCGGTACCCGGAGGGGATGACAAAAGGAACAGATTTGCGGCGTCTCGCGCAAACGCCACTCCCCAATCAGAGAAGACAGCTGCCGCCAATGTCTCGAGCGACGTCCAACACAGCTCATAGCGACGCTGAAAGGACGACGACGACCTCCCCGCCTCGACGAGATCGGATCGCATCTGAGATAATAGCGTCTCGTGCTGCTTCGCGGCCACGATAGAATCGTTCGTTGCCATGGCGAGCGACGTTTCGAGCCCAACGAGTTGCCCCTTCAACTCGGAGGTGATGCACTCCGCAGACCTCGTCGCGGTCTCCGCGCGATGCTCCCACTCCGCCGCCCACTGCTGCGCGCTGCGGAGTTGATCGGCGACTCGAAGCACGTCGTCACAGACGGTGTCGTGCTCCTCACGCAACTTCGACAGCGACGATTTTAGGCCTGTGACCTCGTCCTCGAGGGAAGCGACGTCGCCTTGCAATTCGGTCTTGGCCGTCCGTTCTTCCCTTAGAGCGCCATCAGCCGCCGTTAGCTTGGCCTGAAGGTCAGCTGTTTCTTCGACAAAAGTTGTTCGACGTCCGTCTTCTTCGACTTGGGCGTCGTGCGTCTTTGCTTCCAGGATCCGCAGTCGCTCCGTGGCTTGAGCCTCGATGTCCTGCACGGCTGAGGCGACTGCGCGCGAATGATCATGGCGAAGCGATGCGATCCGGTCTTCCTCGGCCCCTGCTCGCTGCTGGATTTCTAACTCGTGACGTTTGGCGTCCTCCAGGCGGCCTCGCCGTTCGACGTCGAGCTGCGCGAGCGTGGCGTCCAGTTGGCCCTTGACATTCTTCATCTGCACGGTCGTGGCTTCGAGCTGGTCCTCAACGTTCTTCAGCCGCTCGGCCGTGACTTTATCAGGAGGAGGATTCGTCGCTGTGCTCGGCTGCGCCACGTGGCGATCGATGATGCTTCGCGCCACTTCGAGTTCGCGAACTGACCGCTGAAGGTCACCAGTCAGTTCTTTACGCTCCCGGTCCCAGTCGGACTTGGTGATGGCCGCCGCGTCACGAGCGGCATGGATTTGAGCCTCCATCTGTCGCTTGTATTCGAGTGCTTGGGACTGCAGCTCTGTCGAGTGCGAGACTTGCGCTGCCGCGATAGTCTCGTGAGCTTCACCGAGCATCCTTGTCAAGTCTTCTATTTTCTGCCGCATGACAACTTCCTCGGTGTGACACTTGGCGACCCCTTCGACATGCTGCCGTTCGCGGCTTGCCCGTTCAACTTCGAATTCGCTTACGGCACGTTGATGCTCCGCGATGGCGGACTCCTTCTCGGCGCGCAACAATTCAATGGACGTTTGGAGCGACTGTGCTTCATGATCATGCCGATGTACGATAATGGCTCCTTCTTCGTTGACTCTCCGCAACTCCGCCTCGAGCACCTGACACCTCGCTTCGAGTTCAACGAGGCGGAGTTGCTGCTGGTTCAAGTCTTCATGAAATCGGCAGTCCTTTTCCTTTTCGGTTTCGCGCTTGGCGGCCGCAAGCTGCTCATCGGCCGTGGCGAGCCGCTCGGTCAGAGTTTCAATTTGAGCCCGTAGAGCGCTGTCCTCGCCGTCGCGCACCTCGCCGCTAGCCGCCGCCACGTTGCCACCTTTGCTGTGACTGTTGACGGTGTGTTCCGGACCGTTGTCGTCCCCAACCGGTGGGAGGGGCGGCTGCACCGACATGTCAATACTACTACTCCCTGTAACATTATTACTGCCCCCTACCGTTCGTATCGCGGCAGGAGGATTTTCCTTCCCGGATATCAACTCGACGGTACTGCTGCTGGACACCGCGGTGATGACGGGCGCCAATGGAGGCCGACTTCCCGTTGCGACCACGTTGCTGCCGGCTGTCGAAGCATCGACGCCCTCGAACGGCTCCGCGGTACGATCGTTCACACAGTCATCACCGGGCGCCGCGGGGATGGCGGTCGACGTCGGGGCGGCACGCCCTTCGCCACCACTGGGGATGGCCGCTGCTGCGACTC
>ERZ1292630.5213-Hain-H41-02um-R3-5213-length-10743-cov-7_pt1 | contig 10743 bp, 9 predicted proteins | sample MGYA00564408_ERZ1292630 | MGnify/ENA primary metagenome ERZ1292630 (study PRJEB36523, sample SAMEA6512641) | groundwater metagenome | collected 2019-01-08 | study: AquaDiva: Metagenomics assemblies of 32 groundwater samples
TCGACTCAATCCTGCGCGAATCGTTGGGCCACTGAGTACTGCACCAACGAATCAGGAGAGGGGATCCATGTCGAGCCGGGGGGTGGGAGGAGGGAAAGGGGAACGACGGTGATGGGTTAGACGGTGCGACGAAGAATCGAGGTCACCGATGGTGCCGAGAGCAAGTGCCGAATCGGCGCAAAACTAGCGAGAAACGCGAAAGCAATTGACAATCCAAAAATAGTTCCGACCTGCAGATAAGGGAAAACGAAGGGAAGCGGCAGCTGCGTGAACAGCGTGCGCTGCAACAGCACCGTGTAGGCGACCGCGGTGCCGATGACGAGCCCCAGCGCGCTCGACGCTTGCACCACGATAAAGGCTTCCCAGACGTACACCCTCCAGCACGGAAACTTCCGGAGCCCGATGCTCCGGAGAACGCCGATTTCCTTACTTTGCTCGTAAATGTTGGTCGTCATCGAGCTGGACAAGGAGAAGAAACAGATCCACATGGCGACGATAAGCGTGAAGAGGAAGAAGAAATCCAGGATGAGCGACGCCGTCGAGAGCGGCCGTAGCAAGTTGCTCAGCAGCTCCACTTTGCCCCCGCCGAAGTCGAACGACTTCGACGCTTGCAAGAGGTCGTCGACGAGGCCTGGCGGGCATTCCTGGGCGTCGCCGCAGTCGATCACCAACGACAAAAAGCGCAGCTGATGAATCGACTGAATGGCGCCCCTCGATCGGCGGATCATCGCGGGCAGCGACATGACCACGTCTAACTGCAGCGTCTCCGGAAACTTGGTGAAGCGGAGCACGGGCGCGTCGTCAATCAGCGCCGCAGGCGTGACGACATTGCGGTACGACACGGTGCTCCCATTCACCGGTTCCAGCATGACCGTGATCGTGGCCCTTCGGTCGAAGCTCTCCATCCCCAGCTCGTTGCGGTACGACGTCGGCAGGATCGCCGTGGCGGATCCCTCCTTGGTGTAAAGGAAAGACGACAGCGGCTCGCGGGAGTTCACACGGGAGTCGAGCGCTAAGAACGAGGGCTCCGCGACATCAAAAAAATTGGGCGCCACTGCCAGTACGGGGGCGAGCCGCGCCGCGTAATGGCCGATCGTCTCGATGGTGTTGTTGCCGACTCGGCCCTGGTATGCCATCGGGGCGGTCACCCAGGTCCATCGAAGATTCGGTGAGACGCGGTCGATCACCTCCTGCGGGCCGAGGAGAGAGATAGGGGAGGAGCCGGGGGGCGAGTTTGCACGCAGTCCGCTATGAGCGACGAGGATACCATCGAGCTGCTCCACGGTTTCAAAGGGTATCTGAGCTCCGCTGAGCGCACGACCGGACGACGCTCCAATTTTTATCGCCCCCCCAAGCCGTCGAAAGATGGTGTACTTCTGCGACTCGATCTCGATGCCGAACGCCACCGTGATGAAAATCACGAAGCTCAGACTCGCGGAGTACATCAGCGCGGTCGTCTTGTTGCGCCGGCCATGCGCGATCAGATTCTTCTGCAGGATTTGAAACACCGCTGGGGATTCCCAGAAGAAGTAAACGTAGGTGAAGGCCTTCTCCACAATGCGCTGGAAGTTACTTGACAGCAACGTGAAGCCGAAGAGCATGCCAAGCAGTAGCGCGAAGAAGATGTAGAAGAGTAGCGTCAAGTTGTTCGTCAGCAGACTGAGCGGGAACAGGTAGTAAATCAGGAAGCCAACTACGGAGACGACGCTTCCGAAGATGATGTAGTAGAGGTTGATCGTCTTGTCCGCGAGACGGACGATGTCGAACGCGATCGTCACGATTTTCCCCCGAGACGTATTGAGCGCGTCGGGAAGCTGCTGAGACAGGACCTCGAGGATGGGCGCGATGGAGCTGACGACGGGGATCGCAATGGCCGCGAGGGAGGCGTAGCCGATGGACGGGGGGTCCAGCGGCCACGGGACGTACACGCGCAGCTGATCCTGCAACACTTGCCGAATAATGATGAAAAGCCCTTGTGCTGCAATCAGACCAAGGACGAGCGCTGGCAGCGAAAACATGGCAGCACCGACGAGCACGTAGACCGCAAGGTTTCCCCGCGCCATGCCGACCATGCGCATCACGCCGAGGTCAAAGGTGCGCGTCTGGATGCCCACGGTCAGCAGCGAGTAGATCAGGATGACGGATAAGAAAGACAGGGCCGTGATGATGATCGACAGGATGAGGCCCAGGAAGAGAGAGAACAGCCGCGTCCCCTGCAAGTACGTGACAATCGGCAGGCTGCTCGAAAGCTGATTGTAACCCAACGCGGAGACGATGGGCGTGAAGAACAGGGCGGCCTCGCTGAGGATGTCCAGCCAGTCGGTATGGGCATACATGCGCGCCTTGGACGCGGGCGGATAGTTCACGATGACCTCCGTGGCCGCGATGTACGGGTCGCTCCGCGCAAAGGCCGCGCGCTTGTAGTCGGGAACAAGCGGGCTCAGGGAGTCGGCGATGAGCTCATTCACGGTCGCATAGTTGACGAGCACAAAGTTCTGAGTGTCACCTGGAAACTTTCCGCCGCCGCCCATCCCGGCGATGCCGGCCACGGTCAACGAGATGATGGCGCCGCCATAGGAGGAGTAGGGCGGGAACGCGCTGTCGGCGAGCCCGCTGGCCAGGAAGCTCTGCCGCATCGGACCTTGCACGTCACCCCAGAGGAGAATGGCATCCCCCACAGAGAGGCCAAGAAACGTGGCGAGACCGGTATCGATCACGGCCTCCGACTTGGCCAAGTTTCGCGCCGCCGGCACGTCGAAATCTCGCCCAATTTCGGCCCGGTCTTCGCGCAAGAAGTCAATGGCCGTGAGCGTGGTCGCCAAACCCGCAGTGCGACACTGCCGGGCAACGCAGCCAATCCTTGGAGAGCATTGCTCAGAAAGGCCCGCCGAAGAAGGAGACGAGGTCGATGCCTTCGACGGTGCGAGCCCGACCGCACCCTGCGTCGTCCACAACGAGGCCGTCGGAACTGGGCCACCTCCTCGTGGTGGAAAAGAGCTCCGATTGAACACTTTACAGTCGGCTGCTTTCCAGATTTGGATTTGGGTCCAGTCGAACGTCATTTCAATTCTGGGGCTGTGGAACGACTGCAGCGCAGGCGGCTGGAACTGCTGCGCGATGCGTGTGTAGTTGAGAGTGGCAGCGAGCGACGCCTGTGAGCCAGGACGCAGGACGACGTCCATCTGCCCCAGCTCAATTTCACCAAGTCGGTAGAACAAGACAGGCAAATACGTGAGCGTGGTCGACATGAGCGCCGTGACCACCACAACAGTGAACACCGACACCATGCCAAGACCGAAAGCCGCCTTCCGATTGCGAATGTCGGCCAGATTTAGCGTGCCGTAGGTCATGGCTCGGACCAGGGCGCCCCGGAGCGCCTTCCCGGTGGCGGTCAAGCAAGAGGCAACTCCGCCGCCTCCATCGACGGCAGCGCCGCCGTAACCTTTATCGTCGTCGGAGTCGTAGCCCATCTCCGCCCGGCGGGCCAACGAGCGTCCGCCAGCCACGAGCCCCGCAGCTGACATAGAGAGAGAGAGAGAGACACACAAGATGGTCCTTGAGGGTTTTGTGACTGAGGGGCAGGCCAGCCGATACACTGCGCCACGGTGCGGTAGGTGGGGCTGAACCTGTGTCCGTTCAGAGGCTGCCGCAAGGGAGGCGCAGCACAAAAATCTACACGAGTTGCACTGCTGGAAGCGAGTGTGGACTATTCACCGCGCGGTCACGCCACGCGCCCCGGCTGACGCCGAGACGTCGGGCCGGCGGAGGCCGGTCGCAGCCGCATTGGGACGAACGGTGTGCGCTTCGGCCCACACAACCAGTCCTCGGCGTTGCGAGGGGCGAACCCACCGATGTGGCAAGTCGCCCTCGCCAACGGGCGGCGCGTCGCGTCGTACGATGCGACCAGTTCCTCGGCACCGAGGAGCGAGTCGCAGATCTCGCGGGATGGCAGCGCCGGTCGGCTGGCTGAAGAGAACGATACCGGCTGATGAAGCGCATCGGGCGTCACGCCGCGTCCGGCAAGGTAGCCGTATTTTACATGCAACTCGCTGCGGGGGAAGTCGCCTGGTGCTTCCAGAGTGCCCGGCGAGCCACGACCACCGAGCCGTGCTCTCGCAGCGCGAGACACGACTCGGTCGATGGCCGCCTCAGGGACGTGGCGTTGCAACAGCAGCGACGTTTGCGTGAACGTCTGCGGCTCTACCAGCGGCACGGTGTGACCTGCGGACATCGCTGGTCTAGGACAGGTCCACGACGCTGCCAACGGATGGAGGTCTCGGCTGTTCAGCATGGTCGCTCGGCATGGAGGCCCTCCAGGTCGTAGCCCTCTGCTCGCGTGCCCGCCGGCACGGCGACATAAAGACGACTGGGCAGAGGCCGGCCGCATACACACAGACCCCTTCACGTGGCCATCGACGGCGGAGTACGAGGCGTTATGCGGCGCCGCGAAGGACCGCGAAACGTGACAGCCTGTCGGAGGGACCGGGGGACTCGCGGCCCGCCTTTCTGACGAATGCCGCCCCGAGCGCCCGAGAGCATCGGTTGATGATGTCGTCACCGCTCGTTGATTCGTGCGGCGGGAGCGGAAGATGGGGGTGTGCCCGCGCCCGATGGAGAAGTCCGCGGCGGGAACGTTTTTCTGAAACCGCGCCGTGTGCGGGAAAGGCCCTTCAACGAATGGACTCAGTCGAAAATCGTCATTCACTCCGCCATACTCTGACGCGTCCAGACCACCGACGTCACCGCGAACTCGAAGCGCCTTCATTCGCGTACGTTCGACGAACGGAACCGAGGCCATTTGATTCGTCTCTTACCGACCCGTTGTGTCCTACCCCAACACGCCAAAGCCACCGGCGGTATTTCTCATCGGAAAAAGCGACGGACACAGCTTTTTTTCTGGATGGACAGAAAAAAAGATTCAATGCAATCGAGATTTCCGGGTCGACAAAATGCGAAGATGGCGCGACACAAACTATCCCTTGACCCGTGTGACTTCTAGACGCGTAGAACGCCCCCGATGATCTCAACACGTCTCGACACGCGATTCATGTCGCGCGGTTCGTTTGACACACAGGAAGCTCTGATTTCAATGCGGTGCGCTCGTACGGTTGCAGTGTGGACGGCTTCTGCAGCGTGTTTGCGCGACTTCGTTTTCTCGGTGAATTGAACGGCGGCATCGCCACGGGCATGAATGGAGCCACCAGGTGCCGTGCCCGCCGAGGCCGACCGCCATGCCCTGTGGAGGGACGCCGCCGAGACCGCCATGTCCTGCGGTGCTTCCGATCCGATATCCACGACGAGCATGCGCGGCATCATCGAATGCTGTCTGTCGAACACATGACGTGCTTGCAGTCGCGCATCAAACGCGAAACTGCATTGCGTCTGCTGTGTGACTACAAGCGAGTCATGTTCTGGTACGACCCGCAGTGATAGCCGAGCTCTCGATGCGGTGCCGCCTGGGGCGGTCGGGAGCGAACAGGAGGCCCGCCTGTGCAAAGCCAAACAAACGACGACATCAAATACGGTGTGAGGAGCTGCGTGGTGGTTGCTGAATGTTAAAGCTACAACAGCTGATGCTGTGCGCTCGTGGGTCGGCCTGCTCTGAGAGTCACAAAATGCGGCCACGGGAGGCGACGAGTTGCGTCCAACGGAAACCTCTGCAGACGCTGGTGTCCCTGGCCCCTTTTTTCCTGCACTGGGTGGCTCTCATTACGAGGCGGGCCCATATTCATGGGGCCACGAAGCTAGGGGACAGCGTCGTGGCCACAATGAGACGAACCAGATCGCCTCCCAACGCACGCAGCGCCACGTCGGAAGGAAGGAGACCTATGTCGCACACCAATCGGCGGACCGCAGGCGGCGACAGACAGCATTCCACCGCACGGACGAACGCCTCAGCGATGAGTTGAGTGCCACACGCAGCGACCGCGGATGCCCCCGCCGCCAACGCCAAGTCTGCAAATCGTCCCTGCAACAGGCCGTGCACGACGGCGGTGACGAGCTCCTTCTCGTGGGGCGTCCGCTCGCCGCACACGACGGTCGATCCGTCGATCGCCGGTGACCACAGCCGTTGCACCACCGACAGCACGATGTTGCCTCCGTCTCCCTGCAGCCGCTTTGGCTGCGCCGCCGTGCGGCCGCTGCCGGGGCTGCGCGGGCGCTTCCCGCCTTTCGTGTCGCCGCCTACTCTCCCAGCAGCCGCTGGATCCGCGCCATCTGGCAGCCACCGCAGTGACGTAGGGCGTTGGGCAAGCTGATCACGGTCCCTCGCGGCAAAACCGAACAGCCGGTCGCACAGCTGCCACGCCACGGTCCAATCGACAGGGTCCACCGAGGCGGCGGTCGATACCGCTAACGCGGCCGCGCTGATACGATGCCTCGCGCTCGCGAGAGCCGCGAGGCGCACCGCGTAGGCGGCGACGAGCGCTGGCGCCAGTTGCTGGCCGTTGGGTGTCTTGTCCATCGCAGCGCGTACCCGCGGTGAGCTCAAGAAGCCAACGACGCTCTCCACGGGCGGTTCGACTATGACACTCACCGATGCCATTTGTGCCCAGTGACGATCAGTGAAGTGGGGAAAGGAGAGAGAAAGGGCCCTGAGCCGCTGGGGGCACGATTGTGTGTGTGGGGCACGGGCTTTGCACGGATCTCGCTCTCGTTTGTAGCCGCAGCCGCAGGGGAAGGAGGACAGGCCCCCGCAGGGGAATGGGCCAATCGGTCCGCGTTAAACGTCAGTGCGCGCGACATGCGTTGTTGTGTAACTCACGCCCCCCCCCCCATACACCCCCCCTAGAAGCAGGGAAGGAAGGGGGGGTTGCGATGACGACTCCCCCATACACTCAGGTTTCATCGAAATTGCAACTCCGGCCCGTGACGAGCGATGTATTCGTGCTTGAACTCCGAGCGGGGCAAGTGCCACACGGCTCGCTTCACGGCGATTGTCGACTCCTCATCCAGCAGCTCACTCGCGTTGCTCACGGCCTCCGCGTCGCGGCGCTTCGCCGCATGACTGCCTCCGAAGAGGTGATCCGCTATCATTTGCTTCTCGTATGCCGCGGCGACGATGGCGACGGTGCCGAGCACCATACCCGTCGAAAAGACTGGCCATAGGTGGACCTGAACGAAGGCGATCCCCACCGACGCATACCCCACGACGGTGTTCGTGACAGGGTGCTCTCGCACCCGCTCCCAGAGTGACGTCATCGCGCCGCTGGCAAATTCTGTGGGTGAACGGAGACAACGCAGGAAGGGGAGGAGGGGCAAACTTCGTCGGGTGACGCGTGACACAACACGAACGATTGGATCAACCCCCGCCTACTCCCCTCTCCACCCTCGATTGAGATCAGAAGCCCTTGACGACGGTCAGAATCCCGTGAGGCCCGGTCAGCGGCCACTGTGGTGTGTAACGACATCGCCCCCCATGGTCCTGTGCAATGGCAGGGTCGGCGTGCGGTACGCCACGATGGCTTGGTTTCGCATGGTGACAAACTCGGGGCAGAACGGCACGAGGGTGGCCCGGTATCCTCGCTTGCGGAGCCACTGCACTCTGCCTTCATCGAAGACCCGCTCCACGCACCGGGCGGTGGCTTGAACCCACGGCGGGTTCTGGGCCGACAACCAGCCGGTGAATTTGGCTAGCTGCATGAAGTCGGGCGGCCTGTCCGAGGACTGCCCACCAGTGCCCCCGTCGGCGGGTCTCGTTAACAAAAGGCGATGATCGTCGTCATCGCCAACTTCGCTCATCGACGCCCCATTCATGGTGTCCGCCAGATAGTCCGGCGCCACGTACCTGCACGAATGTGACTTGAAGTGGCAACAGGTAGCGAGTATGAACGCGTCGGGCCACACATTCTGTACCTCGCAAGTCCGGAGCAAGTCGTCGACGGCGCTGCCGCAGAGGTGCTTGGCGAGAATCACCGTTCCATGCCCTAGGTCGCCGCCGCCGCCCGACGGAGGCAACACGTCGCGGCGAAAATCAAGGCTCGTAATGGACGACACCACCCTCCGAAAATGGGCGTCGTCGCGGGCCACGTCCAGTTCCACTCGCCTCGGCGGAACGTAGGGGTCTACCACAATGCAGCTCGCCGAGTTGATGATCGCGCCCGCGACAAAACAAAGGAGGCCGTTGCCGCCGCCCACATCGACCAGAGTGGTTGCCCGCCGAACGAGGTCGGACTCTTGTCGCATGCGCAGCAACAGGGCGACGATGCCCGCCTCCTGGAGCAGGTGTTTGGCCTCATGTGCTCGGTCGCGGCCACCCGCGGCGATGTCAGCAATGAGTCGGCAAATCGGCGAGGCCACTTTCGATGTCGCGCAAAGTTCCAAGACGAGCGCATTCGCCGCTTGCAAGTGCCGCTCGTTCGGCCGCCGCAACGCTGTCCACAAATCAAAATGGACGATGGCAGCGGCGACCGCCGCTCGCCACCACGCGTCTCCCGCTGATTGTCCACACGGCGAGTGGTCGTCTGCAGTCGTCGTCGCGCATCCATCCGAATTCGACGGCCGTTCGGCAGCACCCTGCAGCCACGGGGCACCAAAGGCTTGCAGTGCATCCGCGCCGATCATGCCGGACCGATCGGGGGATCCGTCGTGACGCGTGTCCTCGCACTCAGCGCCGCCGCCGGCGTCAACGCTCCCCACGATACGATCGACGCCACGGGGGACGCGAAGGAAGCGGCCCCACGCGGCCACGACGCCTATGCTCGCCTCTGCCGTGAGGGAACGCGTCCCCCCGGGGGGAGCCGCCGAGGAGAACGGATGGTCGTCGTGCACGTCGGTCGCAGGAAGAGGACACCATAAACGATGGTGCCGCTGACGGAAGCGCACCGCCGCGTCGCGTTCACCCTCGCTCGGACCGCCAATTTTCTGAGAAAACCGCGGCGCGAACAACGTCCACGGGGTGTTGACGAGCCGGCGAAAGTTCGCGGTCCCGAGGTCGTCCACGGCCAGGTTGCTGCCGGTGTTGTTGCTCCCACATAGCCAGGCCAAAATAGGGGCCGTACGTTCACGCCAGTGTGTCAACGTTCGCTTCCGGATTCGATGGGACGGGGCCGCCAACATACGGAGAAGTCGCGCCGATCGCCAGCGCAACGAGAAAGAAAGAGAGCGGAGGAGGAGGAGGAGAGAGGGCTATGGACCGCGCAATGACATCGGCGGCGGCATTGACCCTTTCCCCCTCTTCTGAAGACGGGCTGCCCCGAACAGTCCGCGATGAGTTGACCTCACTGGTGCAACGACGCAGCGCACGCCGCCGACGACCCCGATCTCACGAGGGATAGAGCCCTCGCTGAGGATCGTATCGATCGGGAAACGCCGCGATACCATCTGCCGGAGCAGCCGCCGTTGTGTCACCCGGTTCGATGCGGGTCGCTTCGTCGAACGCTGCTGGTTCGATGCGCTCGACGCCACCGTCGGCGCCATCGTCAAACCACGGCAACGTCGACAGTCGCTGCAGTGGTGAGGTCTTGGCCGGCAACGCGGCTCTTCCCACCTGTCGGCCACTGGAGTTGACCGCTTCCTCCGGGAAAAAAATCTGGGGAACCGACGGTTGACCGGATTCCATCACGATATCCCCAGGAGGGCGCGACAGCGGAACAGCGGACAGAAATCGACTCGTCGCCGAACGGTGGTGCGCCGCGATTTCTCGGCGCGGCTGCTGGGGGTTGTCGTCGGATCGGTGCGGCTCGCGTGGTGGGTCCGCTGTCGTTCTCCAAGCTTGACGCTCCTCCGCGGTCGATAACGGACTCGGCGCGTGGCTGGAGGGAACGGTGACCTTCGTCGTCGTGGGCGGCGTGGCGATGACGTCGCGGCAGCAGGGATGGCAGCGATAGGTGAAGTTGAAGAAGCCTTCCTTGCTCCCATGCGCGCGACACAACGGCCGGTGGCATCGGCGACACAGCCACTCTGGTTCCGGCGGCACCTCACCGCAGACGTAGCACCGACGTGGCTGGTTGGTCGGCGTTAGTGTCCCGCTCGATGTCGGCAACGTCGAATGTTGACCTGAGGCAACGGGGGGATGGGTGTCGAGCGACTCGACACGGCGGAGGGGTTCGTGACGTCGAGGCGGAATGACAGCCGCGTCATTTCGCGCATCACCGGGCGGCCGCACTGCGCGATCCAAGGGGGGCTCCAAACGAGTGCATTCGTCGCCGCGACGCGAACGGTCCGATGAGACTGCCGCGACGTCGGAAACGGCAGGTGCGCGCTTCCCTTGTCGACTGCCGGCAGCCGCTGGCCGACTTTCCTTCTGCGCCCTCCCGCGCTCCGTGACACTGGACGTGACGATTGCCGCGGCTGGAGGTGGCTTGCGGACCTCGTCGACAATGCTCCGCAGATCGTCGTGCTGCGTGACGTGCATCGTGGAGGGCGCGGCACCTTTCGTGCCTGACTGCCCCATCACAATGGGCTCCACGATGATGTTGGGTGGGAGGGGCAACACGCTGTCTCCGGGGGGCGTGTGGGGGGTAGGGCCGGTGCCTTACTGCGCGCACAACAACAACTCGCACTGTTCCTTCGACCAGATTCACTCCACCGGTCCACTCTCATCCCATTCTGCACCACCTTTACGACCGCACCGCGTAGAGGCGCATGCCGGAAAGCAACTCCCGCGTGGCGCTTTGGTCGTCGGCGGTCATTGCTGCAACCGCTACCGTCTGACGACCGTGATGTGAATGTGTGTGGGCCGCGTCGTCGCACCTGCCCCCTGGCTCGTGCCGGCCTCCTACCCCGCCCAGGCGCAGCAGGCAG
>ERZ1292630.5216-Hain-H41-02um-R3-5216-length-10742-cov-6_pt1 | contig 10742 bp, 6 predicted proteins | sample MGYA00564408_ERZ1292630 | MGnify/ENA primary metagenome ERZ1292630 (study PRJEB36523, sample SAMEA6512641) | groundwater metagenome | collected 2019-01-08 | study: AquaDiva: Metagenomics assemblies of 32 groundwater samples
GTATAGCGGTTATTATCTCAGTTTTCCAAACTGATGATGAGGGTTCGACTCCCTCCACTCGCTCCAGAAAAAATACTGACCAAGGTCAGTATTTTTTCTATTCCATAGCCGTGTCTCGGGCTTTAGCCTGCCAATACCGCGGCTGCCAGCAACCTTTCGATTCGTTCCAGGGACTCGAGCCACGTTTTTCGTATAGATGCAGTCCCATGTCGATATTTGTATATGGATCAAACTTACGGCGACCGAGAGCATACTGTGGCGTAGTCCGTTCGGTGCCGTCGATAATCTGGAAGAATCCGTACGCTGAAGACGACGAGTTTTTCACCATTCTCCAGCTACTTTCACAAAAAATAATTGTCTGTAAAAGCAGCAGGTCACATGACGGCTCATGACAATTCTGCGCCAGATACTCTTGCGGCGTTGGCGGCGGTACAAAAGGTTCAGTTTGAAAAGGCGAGGTCTGCATCAAAAAGACGCCGGCCACATTCAGCGACAATAGCGAGCTTGAAGCCGCGGCAATCACAGCTTTGCGCCAACGACTCTTCTGGATTTTCTTAGGTTTATACCCTCGACGCATGCGAGGAAAGTATACCTCGACTTCAGCTCGCTAACCGAGCCTTGGCCTCTCCCGCCCAAGCTACCCCAAGCGCATCAGCCGCATCGTCAGGAGACGGAACAGTGTCTAGTTTCAAAAGCATAGTAATCATCTTCTGCATCTGACGTTTATCGGCATTCCCTTGGCCGGTAACCGCCATCTTTACCTCGACCGGCTTTACTTCGACGCACCGAATACCCGCCTCGGCAGCTAAGAGCTGAATGACTCCACGAACCTCAGCAACTTTAAGTCCCGTCGTCGTATTTTGGGTAAAAAAGAGTTCCTCGAGCGCGATCAGCTCGGGTTGGTGCTTAGAAATAAGCATTCTGAGGTCCTTAGCTATCTCCAGCAGCCGTTCAGGCATCGATGCTTCAGGCAGGGTCGTAATCACGCCACAGGTGCTATAAACGAGCTCTCCGCGTTCATCACGATTAAGCACCCCAAATCCCAAACGCCCATAACCTGGATCAAGACCGAGAATGCGTTTTGGGGCAGCACTTTTCATGTGCAAATGCTATCACAAATCAAAAACGAGCCGTTAGAGCTCGTCTTTGTAGAATGTTTTAGGTCGCGGCTCGATATCTTAGACCCAGGTCGACGCGAAAGGTCTCTAATCGTTCTTCCAGGAAATCCTTGGTGACCATGCGATTTTTAATCCAAGCCAATTCACGATGAATGTCGTTAAATTGTGGAATGATTTGAAATTCCATGAGGTCCGAAATTTCTTTTTGAACAATTTCCTTAACAATCGGAGGTACTTCTTCGCGAACAATTTTTCTTACGAGAGGTGGCACTTCATCATGAATAACCTCCTTCATGACCCCACGTAGTTGATCAAGTGTCTGCTGATCGAACATACACACAAATAAATAATCAAAGGCTGGACACGTCGTTCACGAACGACGTGTCTGGGGAGTTATCGACATCGTACCTCGAGGTAAAAACAAAATCGATCCCGGATTGGGGATCGATTTTGTGATTTTGATTTTACTCAGACTTCGGAGCGGCTGGGGTGCTGTCTTCAGCTACCACTGTGCCGGACTGAGGTCCTTCTACCTTGATCTCGGCCTCAATGACCGGGGCCAAGGCTGCAGCTACAGGTTCGTACGACTTCTTTGGATAGTCGATCACCACTTCGTTACCAGCAAAACCGGTACCGGCTGGGATCAAACGACCAATGATAACGTTCTCCTTCAAGCCTGCCAACTCGTCGATCTTACCGGTCACAGCGGCGTTAATCAGTACGCGAGCTGTTTCCTGGAAGGACGCCGATGACAACCAGCTCTCAGTGGACAAAGACACTTTGGTAACACCGAGCAAGAGTGGCTCGAAACCGGAGAGTTTGCCCTTGATAGCCCCGATGCGGTCTTGTTCGTCGAGCAAGGTAGCCTTTTCGATGATTTCCCCTGGGAGAAGATCGGTGTCGCCTGGGTCATCCACGCGCACACGGCTGAACATCTGGCGAATAATGACTTCAATGTGCTTGTTGTTGAGCTTCTGACCTTGCGAAGAGTAAATGAACTGCATTTCCTTGGACAAGTACTTCTGCACGGCGTACTGACCCTTGGCCTTGAAGAGGGCCTGGAGGTCCAAGTGGCCGTCGGTCAGAGCGTCTCCAGCCAAAACCTCATCGCCGTCCTTCACGTACAAGGTGTAACCATGCGGAATGATGTACTCACGAACCTTTTCGGCGTCGAAGAGTACGGTCACGTTGGTCTTGCCGACCTTCACGGTACCAGCCACATCGGCCAGAATCTTATCGCCCTTGGCCTTCTCGGCAATGGCCTGACCTTCCTTCACCTTTTCGCCATCTTCGACGAGGGCCTTACCCCCGCGACCAAACAAGAAGGCTTTTTCCTCGACCGCAGCGTGACGAATTTTTACAATTTTCTGACCAGGAGTAGTGTCGACCATTTCCTTACCCGTGATAGCTTGAACAACGGTACGGGCAGCCTTTTCAACCTCGACACTTCCAGAAACTTCGGTCATGACAGCCTTACGCTTCGGCAAACGAGCTTCGAACAGCTCTTCAACGCGCGGCAGACCTTGGGTGATATCTTTTCCAGCCACACCTCCCGTATGGAAGGTACGCATGGTCAACTGAGTACCAGGCTCACCGATTGACTGAGCAGCCATAATACCGACAGCGGTACCCATCTTCACGAGTTTGTTGTGAGCCAGGTCGTAACCGTAACATTTCTGACAGACACCGCGGCGAATACGGCAGGTCATGACGGAACGAACATGAGCTTCTTCAAGCTCCTTGCCCGACTTCTTCATGGCACGGATATGATCTTCAGTGATAAGTTCACCAGCTTTGATAACTGGCTTGCGCTCCCCTGGCAAGCTGACATCCGACAAGGTCATGCGTCCAAGAATACGGATGAGCAAAGCTTCACCGATTTCGTCGGATTCGGTCTTGGTCAACATCACACCCTGGGTGTCTCCACAGTCAACGTCGCGAACAACCACGTCCTGAGCAACGTCTACCAAACGACGGGTCAAGTAACCAGCGTTAGCGGTCTTCAAAGCCGTGTCGGTCAAACCTTTACGTACACCGTGGCTCGAGATGAAGAATTCCAGCACGGACACTCCGTCCTTGAAAGACGATTTCACCGGAAGCTCGATAATGTCACCAGACGGTGAGCTCTTCAAACCGATCATACCGATCATCTGAGTCAACTGACCCCAAGCACCACGAGCACCAGATTCGATCATGGTGTAAGCGGAGCTGTCATGCGGCAAAGACGTACGAGCCAATTCTGCGATACGATCCTTGATTTCGGTCCAAATCTTCACAATTTGGCTGTGGCGCTCACTCTGGGTAAGCAAACCTTGTTCGAAGTAGTTCTCAACTTCGAGAATACGCTTGTCGCCCTCTTCAATGAGTTCTTTCTTGCCGACAACTTCAGGCAGACCGCCCATGCCCCATGAGTAACCGGAGGCAGTAGCGTACTTGAAACCGAGTTCTTTCAGTTCATCCAAAATACCCGCCGTGAACTCTTGGCCGTAGTACTCAAGAACGTCGCGGATGATATTGGCGAGTTCCTTCTTGGCAAGAATTTTGTTCTGGTAACCGATCTTCTCCGGGAACATGCGGTTCACAATGATACGGCCAACGGTCGTAACGATGTTCTCGCCATTGCGGCGGACGCGAACCCAATCCTGAAGCTTAATCACGCCAGCTTCCTGAGCGTAAACAGCCTCGTCTTCATCAGAGAAGGAGTAGAGATTTTTTTCGTCAGGTTCGGTGTGCGTTGAGGTGAGGTAGAAACAAGCCCAAGCAATATCTTTACCTGGAGTAGCCACCGGACCACCGTAGGAAGGCTTCAAGAGGTTGCGAATGGAGAGCATGAGGTGCTCAGCTTCGTAACGAGCTTCAGCGGTAAGCGGTACGTGCACAGCCATCTGGTCACCATCGAAGTCAGCGTTGTAAGCTTCACAAACAAGAGGGTGGATCTGGATGGCCTTGCCTTCAATCAACTTTGGACGGAAAGCTTGGATACCCAAACGGTGCAGGGTTGGGGCACGGTTCAAGAGCACGTAGCTGTCCTTGGTTACCTCTTCAAGAATGTCCCAAACTTCAGCACGATCGCTTTCGATGAAGCGGTTAGCTGAACGAATGTTGTGCACGTATTCACGGCCAATCAACTTAGAAATAACGAATGGGCGGAAGAGCTCGAGAGCCATCTTCTTTGGAATACCACACTCCGAAAGCTTGAGGTGTGGACCGACCACAATAACGGAACGTCCGGAGTAGTCGATACGCTTACCAAGCAAGTTCTGACGGAAGCGGCCCTGCTTACCCTTCAAGATGTCAGCCAATGACTTGAGCTGACGCTTCTTACCGGTAGCAGCGATAACGGTCTTAGACTGGCGGGCAGAGTTGTCGATCAAAGCGTCAACAGCTTCCTGAAGCATGCGCTTCTCGTTGCGGGTAATGACTTCAGGAGCATTCAAAGCAAACAGGCGGCGCAAGCGATTGTTGCGGTTGATAACGCGGCGGTACAAGTCGTTTAAGTCGGAAGTGGCAAAACGTCCACCATCGAGCGGCACCATGGGACGCAAATCTGGAGGGATAACCGGCAAAACGCGAGTGATCATCCAGGCTGGGTTAACGGTGTTCTTGCTCAAAGCCTTGAACAGCTTCAAGCGGCGCATGATGCGGTCGTACTTAGCTTTTGAGGAAGTCTCTTCCAATTCAGCATTCAAGACTTTGATGGTCTCAAGGACATTCACGCGCTCCAAAAGCTTGGCAATAGCTTCGGCACCGATACCGGCGTCGAAAATATGACCGTAGCGCATGGACCAATCATGGTAAGTAGCTTCACTAATGACCTTGAGCGGAGCCAACTCCTTGAGATCCTTATCGACCTGGATGAAATCGGTTTCCAACTCTTCAAGCTTGGCGTCAGCGATCTCATTGATACGCTTGAGTTCGGCCTTAAGACCAGACTTATCGTCCGCCAATTTCTCTTCGGCACGAGCCACGTCACGCTTCACTTCCCCTTCGATCATCTTCTTTTTGGCTTTGTACTCCTCCTTCACTTGCTCTTGTGTTTGTACGCGAGCCTCTTCAACAACATCAGTAATGATAAAAGCGCCAAAGTAGACAACCTTTTCAATTTGCTGAACGCTCATGTCGAGCACGGTACCAACTTTCGAAGGTACGCCGCGCAAGAACCAAATGTGGGTGACCGGAGCAGCCAACTCAATATGACCCATGCGCTCACGGCGAACGGAGGTTTGGGTAACTTCTACGCCACACTTATCACAAACGATACCCTTGTAACGGATCTTTTTATACTTACCGCAATAACATTCCCAGTCTTTGGATGGTCCAAAAATTTCTTCAGCAAACAGACCCTGCTTTTCAGGCTTCTGGGTACGGTAGTTGATGGTCTCAGGCTTAGAGACCTCGCCATACGACCAGCTGCGGACTACGTCCGGTGACGCGACCTTAAGACGGATCGAGTCAAAGTCTGTAGATTTGAGCGTTTCAAATTTCATCGACATATGGGCGTTGGCTTAAGCGCGGCGATTAGGCTTGTCTTCACCGAATTCGACTTTTCGGTTGTTCTTGAGAAGCTCGACATCAAGACCCAAGCCCTTCAACTCGCGAATGAGCACGTTGAATGACTCTGGGATGTTGACCTTGGTAATCACTTCACCCTTAATAATGGCTTCGTAAGCCTTGGCACGACCAGGGACGTCATCAGACTTAATGGTGAGAATTTCTTGGAGCGTGTGAGCGGCACCGTAAGCTTCCAGGGCCCAAACTTCCATTTCTCCGAAACGCTGACCACCGAACTGCGCCTTACCACCAAGCGGCTGCTGGGTAATAAGTGAGTACGGACCGATCGAGCGCTGGTGCATCTTGTCTTCCACCATGTGGTTCAGCTTGAGCATGTACATGATGCCAACCGTAACGCGGTGCTCGAAAGCATCTCCGGTACGACCGTCGATCAAGCGCAACTGACCACTTTCTGGGTAACCAGCCTCAACCAACTGCTCACGAATAGCTTGGTCTGGAGCTCCAGCAAAAACTGGCGTGGCTACGTTGAAACCAAGCTTGTCAGCAGCCAAACCAAGGTGCACTTCGAGAATCTGACCAAGGTTCATACGTGACACCACACCAAGCGGGGTCAAAATCACATCAACCGTGCGGCCTTCCTCTGTGAACGGCATGTCTTCAACCGGCACAACGATAGACACGACACCCTTGTTACCGTGACGACCAGCCACCTTGTCACCAGCCTGCAATTTGCGCAGGTCAGCGATGGTTACCTGGATCGACTTGATAACGCCCGGTGGCAAGTTGTCCCCCTCTTCACGAGAGAAGACCTTAATGTCGACAACCTTACCCTTGCGACCATGCTCAAGATAGAGCGATGAGTCACGAACCTCGCGAGCCTTCTCACCGAAGATGGCACGCAAAAGCTTCTCTTCTGCTGAAAGCTCGGTCTCGCCCTTTGGCGTGATCTTTCCAACGAGAATGTCGCCGCTCTTCACTTCAGCACCGATACGGATAACACCTTCAGCATCCAAGTTCTTCAACTTCTCTTCCGACACGTTTGGAATGTCAGAGGTAACAATTTCCGGTCCGAGTTTGGTATCGCGGACATCAAGTGTGAGATGCTCCAAGTGAATGGTGGTGAAACGATCATCCTGAACAACGCGCTCCGACATGATGACGGCGTCTTCGTAGTTGTAACCGCCCCAGCTCATGAAAGCCACGAGCATGTTCTGACCAAGAGCCAGTTCGCCGTTTTGTACGGATGGACCGTCAGCCAAGACATCGCCCTTCTTTACCTTGATACCAGCCACGATGGTTGGACGCTGGGTAATAGCGGTCGAGTTGTTAGAACGGAGATACTTGTTGAGTTTGTAGGTAACCAGGCCGCGCTTCTTGTAATCGACAGTGATCTTCACACCATCGGCCTCAGTTACTGAACCATCTTCCTCAGCCACCAAAACGTGACCAGAGTCGAGAGCAGCACGGCGCTCCATGCCGGTACCGATAAGTGGAGCCTGCGGCTTCACGGTTGGCACAGCTTGGCGTTGCATGTTCGTACCCATGAGGGCGCGGGTAGCGTCGTCGTGTTCAAGAAAAGGGATAAGCGCCGTACCCACGGACACAATCTGGGTGGTAGACACGTCCATGTACTCCACGTCCTTAGCGTGTACCAAACGAGGCTCACCGTGCTCGCGGCCTTCGACGTATTCATCAACGATGAACCCCTTAGCATCGAGAACGACGGTGGCTGGACAGGTAACGGCCTTTTCTTCTGTAAAAGCGTTCAAGTACACCATCTCTTCGGTTACCTGAGTCTTGCCGCCCTTGTGAACAACTTTGCGGTAAGGAGTCTCGATGAAACCATAAGGGTTCACGCGAGCATAGCTGGCCAAGTGACCAACCAGACCGATGTTCGGACCTTCTGGAGTAGCAATCGGACAAATACGGCCGTAGTGGGTGGTGTGTACGTCACGAACTTCAAAGCCGGCACGCTCGCGGGACAAACCTCCAGGGCCCATAGCCGACAAACGGCGCTTGTGCTCGAGTTCGGCCAGAGGGTTGGTCTGGTCCATGAACTGTGACAACTGGGAAGACATGAAGAACTCACGCACGGCACCAATAACTGGACGGGCGTTGATCAACTTTCCAGGGGTCAAAGTATCGATATCCTGAGTGGACATACGATCCTTCACAATACGCTCCATGCGAGCGAGACCAATACGGAAACGTGACTGCAAGAGCTCACCGACTGAGCGCACGCGGCGGTTACCCAAGTGGTCGACATCGTCTGGTTCTTCCTGAGTAATGTTCAAACGGATAATTTCACGAACGATGGCCACCAGATCTTCCTTGGACAAAATACGACGCTCCTCAACCATGACGTTTTCGTCTGGATCGGCAACACCAAAACGCAAGTTAAACTTGTAACGACCCACGGCGCCGAGGTCATAACGATCAAACTTGAAGAACATGGCGTGGATAAGCTGACGAGCGTTATCAGCTGTAGCCAAATCACCTGGGCGAATGCGCTTATAGACCTCGCGCAAGCCCTCTTCTTCGTTGCTTGAGACATCCTTCTGGAGCGTGGATTCGATGTACTTCACGATCGGGTGAATATCGACATCGGTAAACAAGGACATGATCTCCTCGTTGGTGGTGTAACCAAAAGCGCGCATCAAAGCGGTTACGGCAACCTTACGCTTACGATCGATCTTAACCCAGATAACATTTTTAGCGTCGGTTTCAAACTCCAACCAAGCACCGCGGTTAGGGATGATCTTAGCGCCGTAGTAGCGACGACCGCGGAGCACTTCGGCAGTAAAGAAAGCACCAGCTGAACGGACAAGCTGGGAGACAACAACACGCTCAACACCGTTAATGATGAACGTACCGCGCGGGGTCATGACAGGCAGATCACCCAAATAAATCTCCTGCTCCTTACTTTCGTTGGTGCGTAGGTTCTTAAGCTTGGCTTTTACGCGCAAAGGCGCCTCAAAAGTCACGTTCTTGGCGCGACTGGTACTCTCATCAAATTTTGGCTCATCCAAGTAATAATTCTCGAGGTTAAGCTCAAGATCACGACCGATGAAGTCTTTGATCGGAGAAATCTCATCGAAAAGCTCGCGAATACCTTCCTCCAAGAACCAGTCGTAGGACGACTTCTGGATCTCAATGAGGTCAGGCAGGTCAGCAGCCGTGTTGATGGCAGCGAACGCTTTTCGGTTTCCGATTTGGGTAACAATGGTTTTTGACATAAAACGCAAAAGGCACCTTGCCGAAGCAGGTGTCCGAAATTTCTATTGCTCGTTTTTATCCGGCGCCACGGCAGCGGTCTTTCGGCCAACTGCGGCAGCGTTCAGGCGGCTCACAAACATGCCTAAACGAGTGAAGATTTTTGGGGTCGCGACCGGAAGTATAACAGGCTTCTTGACAAGCGTCAATATTGCTTATCCCTGCGAAAAACTCATTTTTAAAGGTATTTAAGCTCAAATAGTAAGATCATCGCTCCCAGGATATGCAGGACAAGAACTGCGAAGAGAAAATACCAGACCCATATAGCGAACGTGAGGAGAGAGAATGTGCCAGGGTTTTAGACCCCGACGACGTCCAAACATGGATCTAGAAAATATCGCGTCTTGTCCCGCAAATACTGGAAGAGACCTAAGCTGGAGTATAACATCGGATTAAATTTAGGCAATAGATTTTACTAAGCGCAGCTTTATACCTCCTCAGCGGCTTCGGCTGGGGCGTCACCAGACGGTAAGGCTGTACCGATAATGCCTTCGGCTTTGAGAGCTGCTTCACGAGTAGCCACACGCAAACGATCCATCGTATCTTGGTGTTCACGTAAATACTGCTTAGCTACCTCACGACCGACACCGAGTTTTTCCTCTCCATAAACGTAGCTGTTGCCACGCTTTTCAAGGGAGCCAACCACAACACCCAGATCAAGCATGTCACCGGCCACGGAGATACCTTCGTTGTACATGATGTCGAACTCAGCCACACGGAAGGGAGGAGCGACTTTGTTTTTAACGATTTTTACTTTTACGCGGTTACCAATAACCTTGTCGCCCTGTTTAATCTGAGCAGCGCGACGAATTTCCATACGTACCGAGGCGTAGAACTTCAAAGCGTTTCCACCCGGCGTAGTTTCAGGGTTACCGAACATAACTCCGATCTTCATACGGATCTGGTTGATGAAGACCAGCACCGTACCGGTCTTGGACAACGTGCCGGTGAGCTTACGCAGAGCCTGGCTCATCAGACGAGCCTGCAAACCCATGTGACTGTCACCCATCTCGCCTTCGATTTCGGCTTTTGGGGTCAAAGCCGCCACCGAGTCAACCACGATCACGTCGATCGCGTTTGAGCGGACAAGCGTTTCAACGATCTCGAGGGCCTGCTCACCGGTGTCAGGCTGGGAGATGAAGAGTTCATCGACATTCACGCCAATCTTGCGGGCGTAGTCTGGATCGAGAGCATGCTCAGCGTCCACGAAAGCGGCGATGCCGCCCTTCTTCTGACACTCGGCAATAATGTGCTGGGCCAAAGTGGTTTTACCAGATGATTCTGGTCCGTAGATTTCGATCACACGACCACGCGGAACACCCAAGGCGCCCAAGGCAAGGTCGAGTGACAAACATCCGGTCGGGATAGCGTCAACGTTGGTCGACTTGGCCTCACCGAAACGCATGATGCTACCTTCTCCAAAACGCTCTTTGATTTGATTCATGGCCTCGGCCGCTGCTGCCAACCGGGGGTTTACTCCTGCTTTTGCCATATACAATATGAAAATAACTTCTGATCCTCCCCTACCCCCTCCCTCGCCGGGAGGGGAAGGTACTGAGTGCACCCCCTTCCTCATTAAGGGTGAGGGTTAGGGAGAGGGCTAGGGTGAGGACTATTTAAACTACGAACAATTTACGAACAGAGTTTACCCCAACCCCACTAGTGGGTCACGATACTTATCCACTCGCTATTCTTGCGAAGAGCTTGGCGTCACCGGATCAAAGACAACCCGGCGATAAACCACAGCTTCACGCGAGTAACGTCGCTTGGCTTGAACCGTCACCACATTCAAGCCCCGCGTCAGGTCGACTTCTGTCTCGAAGTGCAAGCTTTCGTCGA
>ERZ1292630.5220-Hain-H41-02um-R3-5220-length-10738-cov-6_pt1 | contig 10738 bp, 5 predicted proteins | sample MGYA00564408_ERZ1292630 | MGnify/ENA primary metagenome ERZ1292630 (study PRJEB36523, sample SAMEA6512641) | groundwater metagenome | collected 2019-01-08 | study: AquaDiva: Metagenomics assemblies of 32 groundwater samples
GAGATGCGAAAAGGATGGACCGCTCAAATTCAACTACAGTCGGGACAACCTCCCACCCCGGTCCCATCGAGATTGGCTCGGCGCAGCGAACCTCCAACGCCACAGTCGCTCCAATAAACCCTTTGATGCGCCAAATCCAATGCAACTCCGCAGGCAAATTCAGCGGCATCGGGAATAAGGACTTCGACTTGCGATCCCTCCAGATTGGCGCGCCAAAGCAGATGGTCAGTAACCCAGTAGAGCTTTTGGGACGAGACATCCAATGCGATGCCGTTGGCGGAATACGAACCTGTGGAGACTATCTCTTGATAGTTCTGACCCATGAGGTCGGCCCGGCTGATTCCGTGCTCCCAATCGATTCCATGCGACCAGTAGATGCGCCCGTTGAGCTTGTCAATGGCGATGGCGATCACAAAGTCCGTGATCACCGTTTCGATGTCCGTCCCGTCCAGGTTTGCACGGCGGATGTAATAGTTGTCGGCTGCCCAGTACATTTTGCCTTGACCTTCGTGAAGGGCGATGTCACCGAGAGGCTCCGGCGCTGCATTCACGAGATTCTCGACGTTGGTCCCGTCGAGGTTGGCCCGCTGAATCTTGCCGGTTCCGACGTCGGTCCAGTAGATTTTTTGTGCGAATGCGGGCGCGGGGGTTGCGACCAGCGATCCGACTAAGACGAGTAAAAATACGAAATGTTTGGTTTTCATGGGGAATACTCCTTCAAGTGTGTATGGTGGGTTGACCCGCCAAAGGCGATTAATAAGGTCGCCAGTTGAGCGTTCTTCATGTCCGAAAAGCAAGAAGCCTCCCTGCCGCCAGCGGACCACGATGGTTGCGCAGCAGGCCGTAGCTCGTGCGACCCGACTTGACGTGACGTGAAGAAAGGCCAATCCGGGCATAGACGTTCTCCCCGTCCGGGGCGCGCTCGCCGGAAGCGGCCCGGCAAGCGTCATATCGAGCCTTCAATATATCAAACACTTGGTTTGTTTTCAACGATTAGAGGCCGGAGCCTACCACATCGTAGCATGAGTCGTACCATACGAACGATGATTCCGTGCGGTCAAGTGCTGTCGGCGGGCTTGGCCGTCACATCGCGGCTATAATCGCGCCCGCGATGCCCGCAAGCCGCTCCACGCTGACGGAGGAACAACTTCGCGCCGTCTCGACGACGGGACGGAGCGTCATCGTCTCCGCCGCCGCCGGATCGGGCAAGACGACGGTCCTAGCTGAGCGCTGCGCGTACCTCGTTTGCGATGCTCCGCCCGACGAGCGATGCGACATCGACGCGCTGCTCGTGCTGACGTTTACCGAAGCGGCCGCGGCGGAGATGCGCTCGCGGATCGTCGAAACCATTCGCCGACGCGCCGAAGAGCGACCCCACGACGAACGCCTGCGTGACCAGCTCGCCCTCGCCGAAGCCGCACAGATTTCCACGATCCACTCCTTCTGCCTGTGGGCCGTTCGACGATGGTTCAGCCACCTGGGCATCGACCCAACGGCGACGGTGCTCGACGCCGATGAGGCCTCTCTGCTCAAGAAGGAAGTGCTCGACGGGTTATTCAACAATCTCTACGCGTCCGCCCCGGCGACGGGAAACATTCTGGGAGCCGACACGATCGGGGATGCGGCAGTCGGAGCGGTTGCGACAGCCGAACGGTCCGACCGGGCGACCGACAAACTCGGTGAGTCTTTTGCCCGGCTTGTTGACGTTTACGGTCTGGGCGAGGACCGGGACATCGCCGCGTTCGTGCTGCGGCTCTACGAATTTACGACTTCGCTTCCCGATCCGCGAAGATGGCTTGATGACGCCGTCGATTCGTTGACCGAGCATCCGCAGAAAGTGATCGAAGCGCTGGCGAGCGAGTTGCGGGCGGAGTTGCGCTCGCAACGCGAACACTGTGCGGCGTTGGCGGCCTGGTTGGAGGCGGGCGATCCTGCCGGGCACTATCACGCGGGCCGAATCCGCGACTATGTGAAACAACTGGCCGAATGGGCGACGGAGCCTGGGCAGGCGGTTGATTTCACCACCGAGCGGTTCGAACGCCTTCGCGAAGGCATCGGCGGTTTCGATTTCGGTAAACAACAAGCGCCCAGGCTGCCGAAAGGAACACCCGACGCGGACAAAGCGGCACGCAAGGCCGCGAGCGATCTTTTCGGCAAGCAAGTCAAGAAAAAGTTGTTCGGCGAGAGGTTGCGAGATCGCTTTGGGCTTTTTTCGGTCGGCGAATGGATCGAGGGAATGGCGAGGATCGCACCGTACGTGGCGACGCTCGTCGATCTGGTGCATGCGTTTCGTCAGGCCTACGACGCGCGAAAGCGGCGGATGAACGTGCTCGATTTCTCCGATCTCGAACGATGTGCATTCGATCTTCTCAGCGCCCCCCCCACCCCCCCCCTTGAAAAGGGGGAGCTCGGGGGGGGTAGCGAGCAACCTTCCGAAGTCGCACGCGCGCTGCAGAACCGGTTCGCCTACGTCCTCGTCGACGAGTTTCAGGATATCAACCCGATCCAGCAGGCGATTCTGCATCTGGTCAGCCGCGAATCCGATCCGCGGCGGGCCGGCAACCTCTTCGTCGTCGGCGACGTCAAGCAGAGCATCTACCGGTTTCGACTGGCCGAACCGAACCTCTTCCTCGATCGTCTCGCGCGTTTCCGCGGCGACGGTGCTCGGAGCCCCGGCGTTTACGCCGGGCGGCCTCCCGACATGAATGTCGGGGCTCGGGGGGCTCAAAACGAACGCGGGGAGGCCGTCTTCCTACAAAGCAACTTTCGCAGCCGCCCGGAAATCCTCGACGCGGCGAACCTGGTTTTCCGTCAGCTCATGCCGGCCGCCGGCGAAGGAGTCGTCTACGACGAACAGGCCGAACTGCACCCGGGCCGGACGTTCGAAGGAAATCAGTCCCCCAGGTCTGACGACCTGGGCCACCCGACGCCGCACGTCCCGGTCGAACTTCACTTGTTGGAACGGAACGTCCTCGGATCCCCGGCATTAATGCCGGGGTTCAGGAGGAGCGCGTCCGCGGAATCGGCGGCGGACGCGGACGACACGAACGACGCGGACGAATCCGACGGCGAACGCGATGACGACAGGTTGGATGATGCACCGGCGAATCGAGGGCAGGATTGGCTCGATCGCGGCGTCGTCGATCCGGCCGACGCCGCCCGTTGGGATCCGATCGAACGCGAAGCATTTTTGATCGCAACGCGAATTCGGGAATTGACTGCCGGGGGAAGCACTCCGCTCGCTTCCGCTCCCGGTTCCGATGTGGACCCCCCTGCATCCCCCCTTGGCAAGGGGGAAAGCGTTCCGGTCGATGACGCTCCCGACTCTGAGTCGGATGGACCGGTCGCTGACGCTCACGACTCTGAAATGAACCCCCCTGAATCCCCCCTTGGCAAGGGGGGAGGCGGACCGGTCGCTGACGCTCCCGGCTCTGATTGCTCCGGCGTCGCGCCGGTGCGGTACCGCGACATCGCGATTCTTCTACGCGCAACGAAGATGAACGCCGATCGGATGGCCGGCATCCTTAGCGCGATGGGCATTCCGGCCTACGCGGAGGTCAGCGGATCATTGTTCGGTGCGTTGGAGGTCCGAGACGTGCTGGCGGCGCTGCAGGTGCTCGACAACCTCCAGCAGGACATCCCGCTTGCGGCGGTATTGCGAAGCGGTCTATTTGGCGAACGCTTCACGGAGGACGAACTCGTCGAGTTTCGCTTGATCGACCGGGAAGTTCCTTTCCACGCTGCGGTGCGCGAATATGCGGATCGCGGCGACAAGGCGCAACTGCGTTCGCGCTTGGCCGGGCTTTTCGCGCGAATCGATCGGTATCGCGAAGATGTTCGCCGCCGACCGCTGGCCGATACCATCTGGAATCTCTACGAGCGGCAAGGTTATTTGGCCTACGCGCTCGGACTGCCCAACGGAGCGCAGCGTCGTGCGAACTTATTGAAGCTTCACGATCTGGCGCGAAAGTTCGGCTCGTTTCGACGGCAGGGATTGCACCGCTTTCTGCGCTTCATCGAGTCGATGGCCGACGAGGACCGCGATGTCGGCGCGGCGCCGGCGATCGGCGAAGCCGACGATGTGGTGCGGATCATGAGCATCCACCACGCCAAGGGCCTGGAGTTTCCGGTGGTGTTCGTCGCCGGACTCGGCACGCAGTTCAACCTCGGCGACCGCGCGGGGCGGATGATCTTCGAGCGAGGGGCGAAGATCGGGCTGCGCGTCGTCGAAACCGATCGGATGATCGAGTACCCGTCGGCCGTGCATCAACTGGTCGCCTCCGAGATCGAACGCAGCACGCGCGACGAAGAGTTGCGAATCCTGTACGTCGCGATGACTCGTGCCCGCGATCGCCTGATCCTCGTCGGGTCGATCAATCGCCTGGACCGTTTCCAGGCATCCCAGGCCGCTGGCGCCATCGCCCGACCGCCGACGCGCCTGAGCGTGGCGACGGCCCGAACGCCTCTCGACTGGTTGCTGCCCGCGCTTGTCGGCGCGCCGCCGGGCGCGGTGAGCGGATTTCGCGGCGATGAAGCGGACCCCCCTGAATCCCCCCTTGGCAAGGGGGGATGCGGCGGGGTGTCCCCCTTTGGCAAGGGGGGAACCCGCCCGCTGGTGGCGGTCGCGTTGCACGGCCCGGATGAGATGCTCCGATGGCGCATCGCCCAAGCGGCGGACGAGCGCGAAAACGCGGTTCGCCGTGCCGTCGCGCGACTGGGACCGCTTCCCCCCGATGAACCGCTCGCCGACGCCGATTCCCAGGTCGAACGCGTGCTGACGCGCATGCGCGGCCTCTATCCCTGGTTCTCGGCGTCGTCGGTTCGGGCCACCGTAGCTGCGAGCGAGTTCAAGGGTGCGTTCGACTATCTGCGCGACCCCGATGTGCGCCCCGTGCCGAGCGTATCACGCGGAGTAATCAAGGGGGACGTGTTCGATGAAGCCTCCGCACGGCGGGAAAACGCTGCGCAGCGCGGCGTTCTCACCCACCGCGTTCTGCAACATCTCGATTTTCACCAAGCCGTCAACGCCGCAGGCGTGGCATCGGAATTGCAGCGAATGATTGCGAACAGAGTGTTGACCGCCGCCGAGCGCGAGTCGGTGGCCGAGGACGCCATCGCGTGGTTTGTGACCACGCCTTTGGCGGAGGCGATTCGCCGGGCGGGTTCGGCCTACCGCCGCGAGCTGCGCTTCGTGACCACCGAGCCGCTGATTTACTTCGATCCGACGGTGACCGCGCCGGAGGGCGATCGCGTGTTGGTTCGGGGCATCGTTGACGGTATCCTTCCGATCGACGAGGGCGTGGAGGTCGTGGACTTCAAGACCGACGCCGTCTCGGCGGACGAGGTTCCGGCCCGGTGCGAACTCTATCGCCCGCAGATGGCGCTTTACAGCCGCGCCGTTGAGCGACTCTGGCGTCGCCCGGTCCGACGATGCTGGCTCGTGTTTCTGACGCCCCGGCAAGTGGTATGTCAAAACGCTCAGGCCGATCGCGAAAGCTTGCGACACACGCACTGACACCATGACGAAACCCAACTACGAATCATTCAACGAACACGTCCTGCGGATCGGGCAGGAGATTTTCGAGCTTGCCGAACAGGCCCGGCCGCGTGTGTGGCAAAAGGCCTGGTGGATGGAGGGGATGACCCGTCTCGTGGATCGCGACGAGCGCCTGCGCACGCGCGCGTTTCAATTCGTCGACTGTCTGCCCGCGTTGCGATCGCACGCCGACATCGCGCGACACCTGGCCGAATATTTCCGCCCCGGCGATGTGGACCTGCCCGGCCTCGCCCACGCTTGGCTCGGTTCCAATGACTCCGCGCGGGCTGAACCCCGCGGCTCGGCAGGCGTTACACCCCCCCCCTTTGAAAAGGGGGGGCTCGGGGGGGGGCGTCGCCTGCGGCGCATCCGCGACGACCTTACCGTGCGCGCGGCCCGGACCGGGGCGACCCTCATGGCCGGGCGGTTCATCACCGGGTTCGACATTCCCAGCGCTGTCGCGACGATTGAACGTCTGCGCGACGAGCGCATGGCGTTTACGCTCGATGTACTGGGCGAATCGACCACGAGCTACGACCAGGCCGACCGTTACGCCGCCGCCTACCACGACCTGATCGACCGCGTCACGCCGCTCGCCCGGCGCTGGCCGACCATTCCGATCATCGACGAGGACGAAGGCGGACCGATGCCGCGCGTCAACCTTTCGGTCAAACTGACGGGGCTCGACCCGTATTTCGATCCGATCGACACCGACCGGGCGATTCGCGAGGTTTGTTCGCGCCTGCGACCCCTGCTCCTGCACGCCCGTCGCGCCGGCGCGTTCGTCAACATCGACACGGAGTCTTCCAAGCACCGCGACATCACCCTCGAACTGTTCAAACGCCTGCTGATGGAGGACGACCTTCGCGACTGGACCGACGTCGGCATCGTGCTCCAGGCGTATCTCAAGTGCGGCGAACGCGACCTCGCGGACATGCTCGAATGGGCGACGCGGCGCGGCACGCGCTTCGCGATTCGACTCGTGAAAGGCGCGTACTGGGATGCCGAAACGGCCAACGCCGTCCGCTACCATGCCGACCCGCCGGTCTGGACGCGAAAGTGGGAAACGGACGCCTGTTACGAGCGCATGACGCGGACGATGCTCGAACACGCAAACCTGATTCGGTCCTGCTTCGCCAGTCACAACGTTCGCTCGCTGGCCGTCGTCTGCGCCGCCGCCGAAGAGCTGCGCCTGTCACCGCGGGTCTACGAAGTCCAGGCGCTTTTCGGCATGGGCGATCCGCTCAAGGCGGCCATGGTGGCCATGGGGCGCTGCGTCCGTGTGTACTGCCCGTACGGCGACCTCATGCCGGGCATGGGCTATCTGATCCGAAGACTGCTGGAGAACACCTCGAACGAGGGATTCCTCAAACAGAGCTTCAGCGAACGCGAATCGCGGCGTCGCCTGCTGGCGGACCCGGCCATCGCCAAACCGCCGAGCGCGCCGCTTCCGAAACGCCGCTACACCGATCCCGACGGAGAGGTAACCATGACTGCGTTCCAAAACGCGTCGAACACGAGCTTCACCAACCCCGCGAACCGTCAAAAGATGGTCGGCGCGCTCAACTACGTCCGCGGCGAGCTGGGTCGCAGCTACCCGCTCGTCATCAACGGCCAATCGGTGACTACCGGCGAATCCTTCACCTCGCACAATCCGTCCCGCCGGTCCGAGTCGATCGGCAACATCGCGCAGGCAGCGACGGCGGACGTCGATCGCGCCGTCGCCGCCGCCCGAAAGGCCTTCGCCAAATGGCGGACGTCCGCCGCCGCGGAACGCGCCGACCTGCTGCGAAAGGCCGCCGACCGTTTGGAGATGCGCCGCTTTGAGTTGGCGGCCACCATGATCCTCGAAGTCGGCAAACCCTGGCGTGAAGCCGACGCCGACGTGACCGAGGCTATCGACCACTGCCGCTACTACGCCGAGCAGATCGAGCGAATCGAAACCCGCCCGCGGCTTCGCAACATCCCCGGTGAAGCCAACATGCTCACCTACTCGCCCAAGGGCGTCTGCGCCGTGATCTCGCCGTGGGCGTTTCCGCTAGCGATCCTCACCGGCATGACCACTGCCGCCCTGGCCGCCGGCGACACGATCGTGATGAAACCCGCGCGACAGGCGTCAGTCGTCGCCGCCAAACTGGTCGACATTCTGCATGACGTCGGTTTTCCGCCGGGCGTGGTGAACTTCATCCCCGGCGCGGGCGATCGCATCGGACTCCACCTCGTCGAACACGGCGACGTCAACGTCGTCGCGTTTACCGGGTCGGCGGAGGTCGGAACCGGCGTCATCCGCGCCGGCGCCAACGTCCGCCCCGGTCAGGCCTTCATCAAGAAGATGATCGTCGAGATGGGCGGCAAGAACGCGATCATTATCGACGACGACGCCGACCTCGACGGCGCCGTGCAGGCGATCATCGACTCCGCGTTCGCATTCGCCGGGCAGAAGTGCAGCAGTTGCAGCCGGGTGATCGTGGTTGAGGGTGTCCTTGACGCGCTAATGTCGCGCCTATGCGAAGCGGCACAAAGCGTGCCCATCGGCCCCGCCGACGCGCCGTCAGCGATCGTCGGTCCCGTGATCGACGAAGCCGCCGTCACTCGAATCCGCGACTACATCGACCTCGGGCGGCGCGAGGGTCGGGTAGCCTTGCAGGCCAAGCTCCCGCCCGAATGCGCCGACGGGTTCTTCGTACCGCCGACGCTCATCGCCGACCTCAAACCCGATGCCCGCGTCGCGCAGGAGGAAATCTTCGGTCCCGTGCTGGCCATTCTCCGCGCCGCCGACTTCGACGCCGCGATCGACATCGCCAACAACACCCGTTACGCCCTGACCGGCGGCGTATTCTCGCGAAGCCCCGCGCACATCGAGCAGGCCCGCCGCGACTTCGCCGTCGGCAACCTCTACATCAATCGCCGGGTCACCGGCTCCCAGGTGGATGCCCAACCCTTCGGCGGCTTCAAGCTGAGCGGGACCGGGGTCAAGGCCGGTTCGCAGGACTACCTGTTGCACTTTATGGACGCCCGGTGTATTACCGAGAACACGCTGCGGAGCGGATTCGTCCCCAACGAGCAGCGAACGAGCGTTCCGTAGATCAGGGACTCGCGTCGTCACCACGACGCGGAATGGATGGAGACACAGGGATGAACACAATCGGCACTTTTCTCAACACGGCCTTCTTCAACACCGTTGTCATCGCCGTCTTGCTGATTCTTCTTGCGAATCTGTTTTAATCCTACAACACTATCTTCGTTGTAGGGCGCGACAGGATCGCTTGCGATGGTCAGGCCGCTTTAGCGGTCTTTCACCGCCGAAGGCGGCGCTTCAGGCCAGCCCTTGTAGGGCTGGTTAACGGTGACCCACAGCCCTTCCATCCTTCAGCCCGTTTCAACGGGCTTACCCATCCATGCGACAACCAGAGTTAGCGTTGTAGTGTTAGTCCCGGTATCTTTGTTGCCTTGGGGTAGGGCATGTGCAGTGAAGCGAAACATGCCGCCGATTCCCGTACGCGCATGCGGCGGGACATTTTCTATTCATAGCTCGGCGACTGGCCCCAGTGGAGCTTGGTGACCAGTTTGTGCCACCGGCCGTACTGCGGGTTGCGTACAAGAAGAAAATCACTCGAATACCTGCGGACCGTCACGCGATCGCCGGGTCCGATCGGGTAGGAGACCTGACCGTCAATAATAACCGTCGTGCCCGTGTTCACCGATAACGCGAGGATTTCGATCACCGAGCTGTGTTCGACGGCCAGCGGCTTGTGTGTGAGCGAGTGCGGATTCAGCGGCGTCAGAATGATCGCATCCACGTCGGACTGCATGATCGGCCCGCCCGCGGACAGGTTGTGCGCGGTCGAGCCGCTCGGCGTGCAGACGATCAAGCCGTCGCCGCCCACGTCGGTCAGTTTCTCGCCGTCAATGGAAACGCCGAGCTGGATGAGCCGAAACGGCGGACCGGCCTGAATCACGCAGTCGTTAATCGCCAGACTCGTCTGCCCCACGCCTCCGTTGTGTTCGACTTGCACGTGCAACACGATCCGTCGGCTGATGAGTCCGTCGTCGCAGAGCGCTTGCTCGAAGCTTTGCTTGAGTTCGCCGAGGGAGAACTCGGCCAGGAAGCCGAGCTTTCCGACGTTCACGCCGATGAGTGGAATCTGATCCGCGCCGAGCGCCCGGGCCACGCCGATGAGCGTACCGTCGCCGCCGACGACGATGATGCGATCGGCCTTGCCCGCGATCGCAGGGCGAACGTCGCGGTTCATCGACGCGCCCACCACCTGGCAGCGCGTCGCCGCGAAGGAGCGCAGCTCGTCCATCGCCGGCCCGGCATCACGCTTGTCCGCGTTGCCCAGCAGATACACCCGACGCGACTTACCGGAATCCGACAACGCGACAACTCCGAAATGTTGTAGGGCAGGTGCTCGCACCTGCCGTTACTACTCCAGTGAGCATTGCCCACCTACCGCCGTAGCAACGCCGCACGATCGGCGGGCTCTTCTTGTAGCGTGGGCACTGCCCACCCTGATTCGACGAGCCGCTGCACCGCCGCCGCGATCCCCGTCGCGTCGATCCCGCACTCCGCCATCTGCGCCGCCCGCGAACCGTGGGCGACAAACCGGTCAGACGGCATGCCCAGCCTCGTAAACCGTGTGCAGGTCAGCCCCAACTCCTGAGCCGTCTCCAAAACCGCCGAACCGAAACCGCCGCTCACCGAATGATCCTCGACCGTAACCACCGCCCCACCGGACAGGAATGCCCGTTCGACCATCTCGCAATCGATCGGCCTGGCAAAGCTCGCGTTCACCACGGCGGCATCTATCCCGCTCTCGGCCAGCATTTCCGCCGCCGCGAGCGCGTTCGCCGAGGTCACGCCATAGCACAGTATGGTCGCGTCGACGCCTTCGCGCAAACGCCGCGACCGCCCCAACTCAAAAGGCGGACAGTCAGGCGTCGGCGTCGGCACCGTGTCCCTCGGATAGCGGATCGCACAGGGCTGGTTCAGCGTCAGGCCGAACCGCATCGCCGCGCCTAGCTCCGCCTCGTCCATCGGGGCCGTCAGCACCATGCCGGGAAAACCGCGAAGGTACGTAATGTCGAGGAACCCGTGATGCACCGCGCCATCGCCGCCGACCAAACCGGCGCGATCCAGACAGAACATCACCGGCAAGCCCTGCAAGACGACTTCCTGAAAAACCTGATCGAAGGCCCGCT
>ERZ1292630.5222-Hain-H41-02um-R3-5222-length-10737-cov-9_pt1 | contig 10737 bp, 8 predicted proteins | sample MGYA00564408_ERZ1292630 | MGnify/ENA primary metagenome ERZ1292630 (study PRJEB36523, sample SAMEA6512641) | groundwater metagenome | collected 2019-01-08 | study: AquaDiva: Metagenomics assemblies of 32 groundwater samples
TTTCCGCGCGGTTCTTGCGGTCATATTTAAGGCGCAGCGGCGCAAATAAATCAGAGAACAAACCGCCTCCCCGCGGCCAAGTGCCTTTCATCGGTTTGGTTACCAAATGCGTAGAATTTTTCTTAAGGAATAACTCCGGGGACAAAGAAAGGATTTGGAACTTGTCGGTTTGGATATAGGCCGGATACGGCACGGGTTGATTTTTCAAAAGCTGATAATAAAAAGCTAGCGGGTCGGCCCGATATTCAAAAAACAGTTTAATGCAATAGGTAATTTGATAGACGTCGCCTGCGGCGATATAATCACAGATTGCGCCTATGTCCAAAGTATATTGCGAACGGTTAATATTTAAGCGTAAATTCTCCGGGCAACCTAAAAAGGCCTGAGCGGATAAATTAATTTTACCTGATTGAGGCTTCTTATAGGCACCTAAATAAATCAGCGGAAAATCATATTGTTTAGCTTGATATAATTTTTTTTCAAAATAATATCCTGCTTCATAAGAGATGAACCCAGCCAGATAAAATCCTTTATTCAAAGCTCTTTCAATATCCTCAAAAGCTTTGAGAAATAAAACAGGATCAGTACAGGAGATAATAAACTCCGGTCCTTGGAATAAAAGTGATTTTCTTTCGAATTGAGTTAATACTTTCATGATTTTAAAATTCCCTGTGTCATTGCGAGCGAGCGACAGCGAGCGAAGCAATCTAAATCGAGATTGCTTCGGGCACTACGTGCCCTCGCAATGACACAGAACCCCTTTATTCATAACGTAAAGCTTCGATAGGATCAAGCGCAGAAGCTTTTTTCGCCGGCCAAAGCCCGAAAATTATTCCGATAGCCAAAGAAAATATCGTGGAAAGAAGCACGGAGAATAATGAAACTTTTACGCTCCATCCGGCAAAAATTGTAATTAACGTGGCTATTCCCCAGCCCAAAATCACGCCAAAGATTCCGCCGAGAAACGACATCAGCATTGCCTCGATCAAAAACTGTACCATAATATCTTTATTGGTTGCTCCGATGGCCTTGCGCAAACCGATCTCACGCGTGCGCTCAGTTACCGAAACCAGCATAATATTCATGATCCCGATGCCGCCGACCAAAAGCGAGATTGCCGCAATCGCTCCCAGCAATATGGACATAGTTTTAGTGGTAGCTTCAAGAGTCTGTTTAATATCAGACATATTCCGGATCTGGAAAGAATCTTCCGCATCCTTCGGGCTGAGCCGGTGCTGCTTAATGATCAGGTCGGATATCTCAGTTTGGGCCGCGTCAATTAAATCCGGGGCTTTTGCCTCAACATAAATTGTATCGACATATTCTTTTCCGAAAACCCTAAACATAGCGGTAGTAATGGGGATAACCGCCGTATCATCCTGGTCATGGAAAGTATTTGCCCCCTTAGCCGGCAGAATACCAATGACTTTAAAATTAAGCAGATTTATTTTTATGGTCTGGCCAATAGGATCAGCTTCGCCGAATAATTCTTTGACGACGGTTGTGCCGAGTAAAACAACCTTTTCCCGCATCTTTACTTCGCTCTCAGTAAAGAATCTTCCTACCGGAGGAGTTGCCGCGCGAATAGATTCATATTCAACCCCCACTCCTTCAACCTGCGTATTCCAGTTATTATTTTCATAGACCATCTGTCCGCGCCCGCTCACCGAGGGGCTAGTGCTCTTAACCACTTCAGTTAAATTGGCAATCGAGGCAACATCCCCGAGAGTAAAACGCGTAACCGCGCCGGCCTCCATGGCTATTCCGCGCATTTTGGAAGAGCCGCCCCTGACCACCAAAAGATTAGAACCTAAAGATGCCAATTGTTTTTCAATTGCATCTTTTGCCCCCTGCCCTAAAGCCAACATCGCAATCACCGCGGCAACTCCGATTAATATTCCCAGAATAGATAAAACTGAACGCATCTTATGAGCAAACATCGCCGATACTGCCTGGCGCAAATAATCTAAAAATTTAGTTTCTCCGGAGACCTTACGCGGTTTCGACAAAATACTGCTTACCAAATTATCCTCGATAGAAACCACTTCGGAGGTTTTTCTTTCTTCCTCTTTACGTTCATCGGAAATAATCACTCCATCGCGCATCTGAATAACCCTGCGGCAATAAGCGGCTATCTCCTGCTCATGCGTAACGATGACAATCGTTTTGCCTTTTTGATTGAGTTTCCGCAGTATGTTGATTATTTCGATTTTACTTTTTGAATCCAGATTACCGGTGGGCTCATCGGCAAAAATAATTAAAGGCTCATTAACTAGAGAACGGGCAATTGCCACTCTTTGCTGCTGGCCACCGGACAATTCATTCGGCCGGTGCAACATTCTATCTTCTAAACCTACTTCTTTGATCTCCTGTTTTGCCCTTTCCTTTAAATGCCTTTTACCGGCATAGATCAAAGGAAGCTCAGCATTTTCAAGAGCGCTCATGCGCGGCAATAAATGAAATTGTTGGAAAACAAAACCAATAATCCTATTCCTTAATGTAGCCTGCTCTTCATCAGAAAGATTAGTAATATCCCTGCCCGCCAGATAATAAGAGCCGGAATCCGGCCGGTCAAGTAAGCCCAGGATATGCATCAGCGTGGATTTTCCGCTTCCGCTAGACCCCATAATCGCGACAAATTCCCCGGATGAAATTTTTAAAGACACACCAGAGAGAGCCTTAACCTCGACCTTACCCATCTGATAAGTTTTATTGATATTTTTAATTTCAATCATTTTAATTTATTTCTTAGGCTCTTTTTCTTTTTTCGGGCCAAACGGCGTAAACGGACTGCTCCCGACATCACTTTTGGGAAGAACGAATTTTTTATTTTTTAAGATTAACGTATCCTGATCAGTAATCCCGGAAATAATCTCAACATTTTTATCATCGGTAATACCCAATTCCACCGCCTGCTCAACCGGTTCCGCAGCGCCTTCTTTTTTTACCAAAACAAAACTTTTCCTTTTATCTTTACATACCGCCGCTACCGGAACAAGCAAGGCATCGGTTTTACTTTTTTCGGTAAAATCTATAGTCGCATTCATCCCGGAACGAAAAAAATCCGGAATCGTCTCAGGAACCAGATCAACCTCATAGATAGTTACATTGTTTACGGTTTTAGATTCATAGTAGATATGCTCAACATCGGCCTTAATCTTGGTATCCGGATAAGCATCGAGGATAATCGAAGCCTTCTGCCCAAGTTTTACTTTTCCGATATCGGTTTCATCGACTTGAGCGCGGGCAATCAGCTTGTCCGATAAAACAACTACTGCATCCGCAGTAGTTACGGTTTGACCAGGTTGAGTCGTCGCCACGATAACCTCGGCGTCAATCGGAGCAAGTAAGGCAATCGGCTTATAGGCCTCTTGCCAATATTTTAATTTTTCTTCTCCCTGTCCGCGGGCAGCATCAAGAAGCGCGGCCCTTTCAGTTGAGCTCATCCAGGCAAGTATTTCACCGGTTTTGACCTTCTGGCCCTCCTTAACTAAAATACTCTCAATCCGTCCGCCGACCGGAGGTTTAATCTCAAGACGGTTTTTAGGTAAGACCATCCCGGTAGTCGAGATAATCGATTGGATCGAACCACGTAGGGAGCTTATTTCTTTGACAATATTACCTGTATCTGTCTTGGGCTTAAACTTCATAATCATAAATACGCTGGCAACCAGAACCACCGCGACAATTAAACCAATTTTTATTTTTTTAGTCATATTCTAAAACCTCCCCCTTGGCCTGAACCCACCTTGCTTCGGCTAATAACGCAGCTGTTTGGGCATCTAAATAATTACTTTTTGCTTTTACTAAATTATCCTCAATGATCGTCCAGTTATCAAACGTAACCAGGCCGATCGCATATTGTGCCTGAGCAATTTTGGAACGCTCCTGCGTAGCCGTCAAAACCTTAAACTGCACGGAAACATTTTCCAACCCATCCTGTAAAGCCGCCCAGTTTTGCTGTAAAGTTAAAATTACACCGTCGTGAATGCTTCTTTGATTCTCCTCCAACTGTTTCACTAAAGCCCTGGCCTGAGAGACCTGCGCCGTCCTTAAGCCTCCTTCAAACAAAGGTAAAGATAAACCTACCCCGTAATCATACTGGTCTCCTCTGGGAGTCCAGTGAGAACCGGCCCTATTTGCACCAACGTTGCCGGTAAGCACCGGAAAAAAATTAGAGTAAGCGGATTTTAAACTAAATTGGGCTGAATTCTTCTGGGCAATCAGCTGCAATAAAGACGGATTATTGATTGCCAATTTTTCAAAATCAGGCGGCTCAGCCGCGCTGTCTTTTATCTGAAAATCACCCTTAGCAAATATCGGCGTCAGCTGTTTTCTCCCCATTTCTTTAACTAACTCCCTTTGGGCAACCTGAACCTGACGATTATTCTGCGAAATTTTATATTTTGCCTCGGCTAAATCTGCCTCGGCGGTTAATAAAGCGCCTTTATGCTCAAGCCCGGATTGATAACGCAAAGTAATCAGCTCTAAATTATCTCTGCGGATCTTATAGATTTCTTCAGTAATCCGCAACATCTCCTGAGCTCTCAGAAGATCAACAAATGCCGAACGCAATCTATATCTAACCGCAGTCGAAGTAAATCTGTATCCCTGTTTTGCCGCCGAGATATTTTCAGAAGCGGCTTTAACATTATTAATTGTCTTAGCCCCATCGAAAATAAGCTGCGTTCCGCTCACTCCGTAACCATAGCTATCGCTAATTGCACTGCCGGAGCTACCGGCAGTTTTTGCTCTAGAGCCGCTGGCATCGGCGGTAATTTGAGGAAATAAACCGCTGGCAGTCTCCTGCTTAGATGCTTCTGACTGTTTAATCTCCTGCTGCGAAGCGATCAAATCAGGATGATTTTTAGCTGCTTCTTTAATACAAGCGCCCCAATTAAGCTCCTCTTGGGCAAAAGCTCTATTAAAGCAGGCTAAATAAAATAATATTACGATTAAATTAATTTTCATAAATTAAGTAAGTTTTTTCCTAAACCGTAAGGCGCTTAAACTAATTACAACTAGTCCAATAATAAAAAGTGGAACAAGCTGCGGCCAAAGAACCTCCAGCCCTACGCCTTTTAAAAAGATACTCCTAATCACCACCATAAAATAGCGCATCGGATTAAGAACCGTAAACCATTGAATAATCTGCGGCATATTAGCAATCGGATAGGCAAATCCGGAAAGCAAAACTGTCGGTAAATAAAAAAGAAATACTGCCATATTCGCTTCCTGCTGAGTCGAAGATATGGTCGAGATAAATAAACCAATTCCTAAAGTCGTAAACAAATATATACAGGTAGAAAATAATAAAAATAAAATACTGCCCCTTAAAGGTATCTTAAACCAGAGCACGCCCAATACAGTAATCAACAAGACCTGGATAAGGGCGATTATTGCAAAAGGCAGAAGCTTGCCGATAATTAGTTCCAGCGGCCGCAACGGGCTTACGGTTAATTGCTCCATCGTGCCAATCTCTTTCTCTTTTACAATGGCCATTGAACTAAGCATAAGCGACATCACCGTAATTATTGTAGCGATTACTCCGGGTAAATAATAATTACTGGAGATCAGGTTTCCGTTGAACCAGGCTCGATCACGCAGCTCAACGCTAGGTGTGGTATTTAAAAATCCGGAACTTTCAGCTTTATTTTTAAGCAGATCCTGCTGATAATCGCCGATAATCGTATTGGCATAACCCATCACAATCATCACCGAATTTGAATCCGTGCCGTCAAAAGCTAATTGGATATTAGCGTCTTTATTGGCATTGAGATTACGCCCAAATCCGCGGTCAATGCGGATAACCGTGTTAACTAAGCCCCTATTTAAAACAGTATCCTGCTCTTTATCGCTAAAAATATAATGCTCGGGAACAAAATATTTAGAATAGGTAAACCTGCGCAGGAGCTCCCTGCTTTCTGAAGTATTATCCTTATCATAAATTGCCGTGGGAATATAAGTAATATCTCTATTTGCCGCATATCCGAACAGGATTATCTGAATTAACGGAGTGATAAAAATTATCATCCTCATTTGCGGGTCACGAAAGATTTGTTTAAATTCTTTAGTCAGAATTGCCAGCGCGCGCTCAAACATATTTTTTTAAATTCTCCACATGTCATTGCGAGCCCCGAAGGGGCGAAGCAATCTAAAACATGGATTGCTTCGTCGCCTACGGCTCCTCGCAATGACACACAATTAAATATTTATGCAACCTTTTTCTTGAATTTTCTTACTGCCAGCATAAACATCGTGGAAGCGAATAATAAAAGAAAGAGAGCCTCATCCCAAATCGTCGCTAAGCCGTTACCTTTTAAAAACAAATCTCTTAATACCACGATATAATAACGCGCCGGAATCAGATAAGTAATTGCCTGAACAAATTTAGGCATATTAAAAATCGGATAGATAAATCCGGATAACAACATCGTCGGTATCAGCGTAGAAACACTAGCCAGCTGAGTTGCCATTAACTGAGTCTTAGAATTAACCGAAATTAATAACCCCTGGGCTAAGGCGCCGGTTAAAAATAAACAGCTTAAAATTATAAGTAGAAAATAACTGCCCCGGAAAGGAACGTTAAACAGAAATCTTGCCATCAATACTCCCACCGCCAGGTCAAAAAAAGCGATAATAAAATATGGAATTAATTTGCCGATAATCAGCTCCGGCCCTTTTACCGGCGTAGAAATTAATTGTTCCATCGTTCCTCTTTCCCATTCCCGGGCAATAGTAATTGAAATAAGCAGCGCTGAAATAATCATAATAATCATCGCGATAACTCCGGGGATTATGGACCAGGTGCTGGTCATCGCCATATTAAACCAAACCCGCGGATGGACATTGATAGTTTTAACCGGGTCTAAGCCATGCCTAGAAAAAGCTTCCGTCAAAAGGCCGATATTATATTTTGAAACCACTGAGCGCACGTAGCCTAAAGCAATTAAAGCGGTATTAGCATCGCTGCCGTCCAGAATAAGCTGAAGCGGCGCGGTTTTCCCTGCCTCAATATAATGCGAGAAATCTTTAGGAATAACCAGGGCCATCATGATTTGGCCCTTATCGATTTTTTCCGTAATCTGGCGATAGTTATCGGTATAACCGACTATCTTAAAATACTTAGAATTTTTAAAATTAAGCAAGAAATCAGCCGTTACCTGCGAAGAGGCATCCTGATTCCAAACTAAAGTGCGCACATGGTCGATATCCAGAGAGAGCCCGTAGCCAAAAATCAAAAGCATAAATATAGGAATGGCAATGGCTAAGCCAAGGCTGCGCAGGTCACGCTTAATCTGGATAAATTCTTTGGCAGCTACTGCCTTAATTCTTTTTAAGCTCTGAGCGGTCATATTCCTCGATTGAAGAAACAAATACATCCTCTAAAGTCGGCATGATCTTATTAACACTAGATTTCTCTATTTTTTCTTTTTGTAGAAATTCCTTGATTGCTCCAAGCGCCTTAGTGCTGTCATAAACCACAACGTGAATATTGGAGCCAAAAAGCGCGGCCTCTTTAACTCCTCCTAACTTATCTATTTTTTCTAGCCAGCTTTGAGAATCCGGCAAGGTAATCTCAAAAACCTCATTTTTCATACAATTAGTCTTCATCTCCTGCGGCGAACCGGACGCGATAATTATTCCGTGATAAATTAAGACCATCCGGTTACAATTCTCCGCCTCATCCATATAATGCGTCGTTACAAATACGGTTACTCCCTCACTAGAAAGTTTTTTAATGATTCCCCAGAAATTAGCCCGGGTTATCGAGTCAACTCCGGAAGTAGGCTCATCCAGAAATAAAATTCTTGGTTTATGCAAAAGCGCGCATCCTAAGGCCAGGCGCTGTTTCCATCCTCCGGCAAGAGCAGAGGTAAGATTATTTTGCATTCCTTCCAGGCCCGCTTCCCGAATAACCTCATCCCGTCGCGCTTTTTTCTCTGCCTGGGAAATCTTATAGATACCGCTATAGAAATTAATATTTTCCTCGATAGTTAAATCATTATAAAGAGAGAATTTTTGCGACATATATCCGATATTCTCCTTAATCTTATGCTGTTCTTTAATAATATCAAAGCCGCCGACCTTGCCGCTTCCGCTGGTCGGAGAAATAATCCCGCAGAGCATCCTGATGGTTGTGGATTTCCCGGCTCCATTCGGCCCGAGAAACCCGTAGATCTCCCCTTGCTTCACCTGAAAATTAATTTTATTCACCGCGATGAAATCGCCGAATTTTTTCTCAAGATTCGTGACGCTGACGGCAATATTAATTTGGCTGTTTTGATTCATATTCTTTAATTATAAAAATAAATGCTTCTTCCAGTGTTTTAGCATTACATTCATTTTTAATCGCCTCCGGCGTAGCGCAACGCAAAAGTTTTCCTTTATGCATCAGGCCGACCCGATGGCAACGCTCGGCTTCGTCAAGATAACAAGTAGAACAAAAAATAGTAACCTTTTCTTTTAAAAGATCGTAAAGTATCTTCCAGAAATCCCGCCGAGATACCGGATCCACTCCATTAGTCGGTTCATCTAAAAACAAAACTTTAGGAGTATGGATTAAGGAGCAGGCCAGCCCTAATTTTTGCTTCATCCCTCCGGAAAGTTTGCCGGCCAGGCGCCCTTTAAATGGCAAGAGGCCGGAAAAACCCAATAGCCTTTCAATAGAATCTTGGCGTTTATTTTTAGCCACGCCATAAACATCAGCGTAAAAATTAATATTTTCAATTACAGTTAATTCTTCATAAAGGCCGAAACGTTGGGACATATAAGCAATGCATTCCTTCAGGCCTTCGGCTTCTTTTACCGTATGTTTATTATAAACCCAGGCTTCTCCGCTGGTCGGATCCAGTATGCTAGTCAATAAGCGCATCGTCGTAGTTTTGCCCGCGCCATCCGGGCCGACTAAACCAAAAATTTCACCTTCTTCAACCTGAAGATTTAAATTATCAACCGCCACCAGAGATGAAAATTTCTTCGTTAATCCAGCGGCTCGAATGGTAATCATTTTTATTCGATTATATAAGCATCAGCCGGCATCCCCGGCTTTAATTCTAAGCTGGAATTATCAACTCTGATTTTAATCCGATAAACCAACTTTACTCTTTCTTCCTGAGTTTGAATAAACTTAGGCGTAAACTCAGCTTGGCTGGAAACAAAAGAAACCGTTCCTTTATATTTCTTGCCGGGATAAGTATCCGTAACTACATCCGAATGCTGCCCTAGTTTAACTTTACCTAAATCTCTTTCATTAATATAAGCAGTGACCCAGATATTCTGCAGGTCGATTGCGGTAAAAACAGGCGTACCGGGCTTGACCACTTCACCGGCCAGGCTGCTTTTTACCAGAATGAATCCATCCAAAGGGGAAGCTAAATCCGTAAAATCCAGGCGGGTCTGAGCTAAATCTAAAGAAGCTTTTAGCTGCTCTACTTTAGCCAACCGGGCATCATAACTGGTTTTATCCTGATCCCTCTTTTGCGCCGAAACCGCTCCCTCTTTAAACAAATTCTCCGACCTTTGATAATCTAATTTTGCCAGCGCATAATCAAATTGCGCCGCCTTAAGCGAAGCTGCCGCATTATCTCTTTCTTTGATCAATTCATCGGTATTTAAGCGAGCAACAATATCGCCTTTTTTAACGACTTTACCTTCATCAGTAAGCAGTTCAGTGATCTGGCCATCCACCCGGAAAGAAATACGCACATCATCTCCTTCGATATTGCCGGATACCTTGATCACATTATTATGATTTTTTTTCTCAACATAAAATAGCGCGCCCAGCCCGGCGCCAACCAAGATTATCGCAATTAAAATAATTAACTTAACCTTTTTTTTCATTTTTAGTCTCCCTAATTATTGACTTTCCGATGCTCCGGTCAAGATAGGCCTGCGCCATTAAATAATCATAGATACCCGCGGCCAGATTTTTTTGTATCTGCGCCAGTGAAACCTGAGAATCCAAAACATCTAAATTAATCGCCACCCCATTGACATAGCTCACCTCAGAGATTCTTAAAGCTTCTTTGGCCTCATCCAAATTATCTTTTTGAGATTGAATAATAGAAGCGGATTTTTTAAGGTCCAAGCAAGCCTTACGCACCTCCACGGCAATTGTATCAACTAGATTATCCTTATCGATTTTGGCCTGGACATATCTGGCTTTAGCCGCATCCACCTTGGCGCGCGTGGAAAACCCTTCAAAGATTGGAATATTCACGGCTATGCCGGCATTCCAATTCCTGTGTTTTTCATTTATCAAATTGTTTAAATTATTTGAGCGGTATGAATATCCTGCCAATAAATCAACCGACGGCCGGTATCCGGACTTAGCCATCTGAATTTCCCACTTATCGATATCAATTCCCAAAGATTTCAACCGCATCTCCGGCCGGTCAAGATAAGCCGTTTTTAAGAATTCATTTTCTTTAATTCCGATAAAATTATAAACTAATTTTTCATCGGTTTCTAGCACTAGATCAATTTTACGGCCTAGAAGTTTATTTAAATCCGCCTTCAGGGATTCTATTTCATTTTGCGCCTTAACCACATCCGGCTCAAGCAAGGAAACCTGCACTCCGGATTGCAGCATATCAAATTTTGAAGAAGTGCCGTATTTATACATCTGCTTGACGATTTCATAATGCTGGATTGCCTGATTTAAGGCATCTTGAGCGATACGCTCGGTTTCATAAGCCAGTAAAAGGCCGTAATAAAGCCTTTTGGCATCAAACT
>ERZ1292630.1421-Hain-H41-02um-R3-1421-length-23605-cov-14_pt1 | contig 10727 bp, 8 predicted proteins | sample MGYA00564408_ERZ1292630 | MGnify/ENA primary metagenome ERZ1292630 (study PRJEB36523, sample SAMEA6512641) | groundwater metagenome | collected 2019-01-08 | study: AquaDiva: Metagenomics assemblies of 32 groundwater samples
ATGTAAATTAAGAAACTTTTTTTATTACGTGATTACGCTCCTGGCGGTTTTAAAAGTGTTCAATGTCCCAGCGTAGCAGGTAGTTTGTAACTACAGTTTTTGCAGAGGCACGTAGATTATCTGAGTAAAAGATCTTGAAAAATATTTTTTTATATGCGTTTTTTAACAAAGTCATGCAGGAGATTGAAACTTGGAACTGCGAATATATTGGGAAATACTCTGTAGGAGAAGATGGCTATTCGCTCTTATACTGTCTGGGAGTGTAATTCCAACCCTGATTTTGTGTTTTTTTGTTACTCCTGTTTATAAGGCAACCACAAAAGTGTTAGCCCTAAGCCAGGATGTAAATACCCGTCTCACTACTACAGTTCCTTCGTCCCTTGGCAAGCTTGAAAGTAGTCTATCAGCAGACACTTTAGCTGGTTCAATCAAGATAATGTTGGAGAATAAAGAAACTGCTATCCGTTTGATAGACGATCTCAAATTGCAGAAGCAAAAAGGCATTCCTTTTTTAGCTACAGAAATTATGGATTCGGGCATTATTAACCTGCTTATGAATAAGACAGCTATAGGGGTTAAACTGCTTGAAGAAAGTGATATTTTTGAACTTTCAGGATTTTCATCTGACCCTGCGCTTGCTGTACAGATTTCGGAGAAATTAACTTTGTACTCCTTGAAATTGAGGGAAAATCTAACCAGGGAGACTACTGGAAAGGTCGTACGCCTTTTGACTAAGGAGACTATCCGGCTCAAAAGAATAATAGAAGACTCAGAAGAAATAATAAAAAACTATAAAGTGCATAATATGGCCATAAACCTTGACGAAAAGGCCACGAGTTATACTTCGCAGCTTAGTGAGTCTGAATTATCCCTTGCAAAATTAGCTGCAGAAAAAAGAGAAGAGCATCCGGATATTCGAGCGTTATTGGAACAGATAACATTCATCAAAAGGGAATTGCAGGATATTACGAACAAGCAGATGAAACTTTCAAAATTACAAGGGATGAATACTGCATTGACTAATGTGTACACCTCTCTTTTAGCCGATCTGGAAAAGGCAAAAATTTTAAAGGCTATGAGCATTACTAATTTTATGGTTATAGAAAAAGCCCAAATCCCTGATACCAGTAAGAAATATTATAAATACTTTCCCAAGAAAAAGAAAATGCTCGCTCTTGCTCTGATTATCGGCAGTTTTCTGGGAGTGATAGCAGTATATTTTAAAGAATATATTGATGACACCATAAAAAGTCCCCGAGAACTGAAGGCATGGACAGGGCAAAAAGTTCTGGCAACGATCCCAATGCTTAAAAATACTGAAATGTTTCCGCCAACAGAAGTTCTCCCGATTTTAGAGGCGTTGAGCGACTTATGGCTCTCTATAAAAATTGCCGCAACAACTCAGGAAAACACGAAATATCCTCGTATATTGACGGTTACAAGCTATGGGGAAAAGGAGGGAAAGAGCCTCGTTTCTGCAAACCTTGGCCTTTTGCTATCAAAAAATGGCCACAAAACGCTGATAGTTGATTTTAATCTGAGAGGGCCTTTCCTGTCAAAATTGTATGCCCCAGATGAAAAGGGTCTGACTGATTTTATTGCCGCGGTGGCAGAGAATAAAAAGGTTGATTTGCAGCTATTCACACTGTTAAGCAACAACCTTTATTTTCTGCCAACCGGCTCGATAAGCAGGACAGATATGGTTCGAATAGCAAACTCTCCTCAGTTCCCAGCCTTTATAGAAAAGGCAAAAAACGAATTTGATGTTGTTATTATTGATACAGCTTCTCTAAATAAAAGCAGAGTGCCGTTTTTCATGGCAAAAGAGAGTGATGCAACTATCGTGGTAGTTGAAGCAGGCAAGTATCAACAGGAGAATATCAGATGGGCGATAGATGAGTTAAAGGAAAACAACGCCATAATAGCCGGAATAGTTCTAAATAAACTTGTAGGTAAATCAAATGCTGGAATCGCGCAGTAGCCTTTTAAGCAGAATCGCCAAGAACTCCGTAGTAGGAATGGTTGAGAAACTGTTTGAAATCGTTACAGGGGTTGTATCAATTTCTATCCTTGCGAGATATCTCAATATTGAATCTTTTGGGTTATATACTATAATTCTAACCTATATAGGTTTATTGATAACACTCGGCAATGTAGGCCTCGATCGGATAATGGTTAGGAACATAGCAGCTAACAAAGAAAAACTCCTTGAACACCTTCAGGATATGAAAGGCGCAAGCATTGTGATCGCAGGATTTAGCCTGATTTTAATAATCATAATATCTTACCTTTTGCGCCTGGAGAATGAAATGACAATTGCCGCCGTCTCTTTATTTGCGATATCGGAGCTACTAGCAATGTATGGCACGATTTATATGTCAGTATTCAAGGCATTTGAAAAAATGGAATACAATACCTTTATAACCTTTCTTGCAAAGACAGTAGGTATGGTGGGATTAATTACAGTAACCTATCTCAACCTGGGGTTTTTTGCGATATTTGCTGCATTAGCTGTCGGCAATGTATTTAAAGCCTTTCTAACAATTTCAATATTTAAAAAGTATTTCAGCCGTAAGCATATCCCTGTGTCATTCACTAATTCAGGCGCAATAATAAAAGAAGTATTAATCATAGCTGTTTCAATATTCTTTGCTGCAGCCTCCTTGCGGATGGGTGTATTTATGTTAAAGGCATTTGGAGCTTTAAAGGACGTTGCGTATTTTCAGGCTGCGAATGCCTTGTTTCTACAGGTACAGCCTATCGCTGTTGTATTTGTAACAGCGCTCTATCCTGTAATATCCAATCGGAAGCAGAGTCCCATTTTAATATTCGAAAAGGCCGCAAAATATATTTTTATTATGAGCCTTCCGGTAATGGCAATTATGTTTTTTTATGGCAATGAATTGATTGTATTAATATATGGCAGCAATTATATGGCTGCCATACCTGCCATGAAGATCCTTATGCTTTCGGTGGCCTTTGCTTTTCTTGCAAACCTCTTTGAGATAGGCCTATTGGCAGAGCACAGGCAGAATATGCTTACTATAGGGTGGGGTATCTCCTTTTTTGTGAATCTTGTGTTAGGTGTCTTTCTGGTTCCCAAATATGGCATTATAGGCTGTGCTGCGGTGATGTCCTTATCTTACATGACACTGCTTTTTGCATTATATTATTTTACGTCAAATTATACTATGTTCAAAATTAAAAAAAATATCTTTCTCAAGCCTGGGGTGGCATTTCTTATAATGGTATTCTATTTGTATTTTTTTACAGCTACAGGTAAACCCTTAAGCATAAAACTTGATATATTAAATAGTTTGGTATCTCTTTCTTTATATATGGCAGTTTTATTTATGTTAAAGGCCTTTTCCATTAAAGAGGTTGAACTCGTAAAAAATTTATTGGCGCCAAAAATGTTTAGCAAGTGACCGTAATGAGAAAAATCATTTTCTTAGAGAATAAAAATAGTTATATTAGAACTTTTGTCCTTATTGCAATATTAGAGCTATTAACTGTATTCCTAATCGGATACCTATCTGTTGACCAACCTCCAATAGTTTATATATCCATTATTAGCGCCATTGTCTTTGTAACTATTACTGTGCTTTTTTTAAGAAACATAAACATAGCTATTCCTGTATTAATAATCCTTTTGCCCATCCAATATCTCATTCTAGAAATACTAACCTCTAAATATAATTTGGCAGTAGTTACGCCATTTGATATTTTTACCGTTTCTGCGATCATTTGTTTGTTTATTTACAAGAGCACAGCCAAAGATAGAACAATCATCCTTAAGGAGAAAACGGGCCCAGGATATCTCAGCTTATTATTATTTGCGTTGGTAGCATTTGGCATATTATCTGTTATGTGGTCACCCAACATAATTCATGGATTGAGTTTTTGTATAAGGTTGATTTTGAACTACTTAATATATTTGCTTCTTGTTGTTTTGCTAAAAAATCAGGGAGACGTACTCAGGGCAATAAAAACTTTAATTTTCACAACAGTGATGACTGCCGCTACAATGATAGTCTCTATTTTACCTATTGATTTATTAAACATTAAAAAAACATATTTTCTTACCAAGTATTTGTCCTTACGCTTTTTTTTCGAAACTTACCAGTTAAGGGCTAGTAGTATTATGGAAACACATATGGCAGTAACATTTTTAACTTTCGGTGTATTATTTAGCATGGGCCTATTGAGCCAGAGCAAGGGAAAAAAAGAGAAAATCCTGCTCTCTCTGATAATTATTTTTTTAATCTTATCGGCATTATACACAAAGGCAAGGGGGCCTATAGCTTCAATGCTTGTAGCGATTTTGTTCCTTATTTTTGCAATGAAGAACTTCAGAACATATTTCTTTAGGAACTTGTATTTATTTGCCCTTTGTTTTACATTTTTATTTGGCATATTCATAACCACGAGTAGTTATCTTACGGCCATTATAAAGCCCTACTTGCCCACAGCATATTACGAAGGAGAGCATTCATTCAGTGATAGACTAGAATACTGGGAAACAGCGTACAATGCATTAAAAAATAGTGATGCATATATACAAGGATTAGGGGCTGGCGGAGCCAACTATTATCTTCATCTGCACACGCATAATATTTATTTGTCGATATTTTTTGATCTGGGGTTGATAGGGCTTGTTTTATTTTTTATATTAATATCTATATCTATGACCAAACTTTTCCTAACAATAAGAAGCTTAAAAGAAGGTTTTACAAAAGCTATGCTCTTATCAACTTTTGGCTGCATTCTCGCGATAGGTCTTGCGTCACTTGTTGATTATAATTATAATTTTTATCTATTATGGTTCATTATGGGGTTAGGCACTGCAATCTATAGATATGCTGCTTCAATACCAAAAGAAAGTTTGTCTAACACGATAAGTATTAACTAAGTTAGAATACACAAGGAGCACAATTCAAATGTCAATAAATGAGACCATAAAATCTAATAAAAAGACTCTATTTTATATTTTTATTGCGGCATTGTTATTAAGAGTGTTTTTCTTTCTCACTGTGAGTCTTGTTCTTGATGTAAACTTGGAACAGGACTTCGAATACGGCATTATTGCAAGGTCACTAATAGCAGGCGAGGGATACAGTGTCCCCTGGCGGGAAGAACCGGGCGCACAGGAACCCTTAAAAGTGCCCAACTACAGATCTTCAGCATACCACTTACCGTTTTATCCGATTATGCTGGCTGCTATTTATTATTTTGTGAAAAGCACCTTTTCTACATTTATTATTATATCTATACAAATCCTTCTTTCATCCGCTACCTGTTTCCTAATCTACCTTATAGCATTAAAACTCTTTATAAATCAAAGGGCAGCAATTATAGCAGGCGGTATAATGATATTTTATCCGACATTTATCATTCATGTAGCACGGATAATTCCGGAAACAATTCTCATATTCTGGTTATCACTGACGGTGTTATATTTATTGCGGCAAAAGGATAATCCTTCATACCGTAATTCATTGGTTACAGGATCTCTCATAGGGATAGCCCTTTTAACCTCTAATGTTATTGCCCCCATGATGCCTTTTATAGTTGCTTGGCTTTTAATTTCTTTAACTATCCCGTGGAAAAAGAGGGTTAAAATAATTATATTGACAATGCTTACTGCATTTATAGTTGTGTCACCATGGCTTGTTAGAAACTATATTGTATTCAAGGAGTTCCCGCTAATGAAAACAACTATGGGGCATAATTTATGGCTTGGGAATAGCCCCAAATCAACAGGAACATTTTACTCGCAATCAGGCGGAATAACGATGGCCTCTATTTTACAAAAAGATTTTCTCGAAGGGCAAAAACTATCAGAGCTGGAACAGGATAAAAGGCTTTACGATAAAGCAATAGCGCATATTAAAAAGGAACCTATGCATTTCGCAGGGCTTTTCCTGAAAAGACTTTACTATTTCATATGGTTTGCGCCTGATAATCTTGTTTCAAAGGAAGCCAGGCTTAATAACAAAGTAAGCAAATTACCTTATGGGCTCATTCTTATAAGCTGTATTATTGGAGTCATTTTATCTTTGAGGAAATACCCAAAGGATGTGTTTCTTATATTTTCAATAATACTTTCTGTAACATTAATATATTCCGTTTTTATTGTTGGGCATCCCAGGTATAGAATGACTATAGAGCCGTATATGATACTTTTTTCAGCATACGCAATATGCGTTATACTTGACAAAATACCAGTTCATTATTTCAAAAGAAGATAGAAATGAAGGGGGATAAAAATAAAAATTTCCAACCATTATTTACCGGCAAGACGTGGCTAACTTATACCTTGTTTCTGTTAGTTGCTTCAATAATGTCCTTATTCTTTACGACCCTGCATTTTACCCTCTGCAAAGAACCGGAAACCGTAACGTTATCCTCTCTAATTAACAATTCTGCAGATGTGCCATTTCAATTCCGAGTGTTGGTTCCATGGATGGTGAACTTCTTATATAAGCTCAACCTGCCCTTTTTATGTTCACCAATTATTTTATTTAAAGGTATTGATTTTTTGTCCGTATTTTTTTTGATAATTGCATTCCGTTCCTATCTCTCACTATTTATAAATAATAATCGTATAGTCAGCCTATTTTCTCTTGTATTAATCTTCATCTTGCCATTCAATTACATTTTTTATAGCAAATCTTTTGGCGCTTTTTTATATCCGTGGGATATGCCCTCAATCCTTTTCTTTACCATAGGTTTAATCTTAATCTATAAAAAAAACTGGTTTCTGTATTATCCTGTTTTTTTTATTGCAACCTTTAACAGAGAAACGACTATCTTCCTGACTTTTATTTATTTCTTTACAGCCATTAAGAGGAATAAAACAAAGACTGTCTTATTTCATTGCGCTTCTCAGGTAACTGTTTGGATTATAATTAAAAAATATATTGCTATTTTGTATGCTAACAATCCTGGGCATGGTTTGTTTTTGAATCAATTTTCAAATAATTTAGCTATACTTTCAGATCCGCTCAAGGTAGGCATCCTAATAAGCAATTTTGGTTTTGTATGGATTGCGGTTGTCTTTTATTTTCGCTTAATTAAAGACCATTTTGTAAAAAGATCTCTCCTGGTAGTATTTCCATTTTTTTGCGGAATGATGATTGTCGGAAATCTTCCGGAACTGAGGATTTATGGGGAGCTAATTCCAGTAATTTTATCTGCATTTTTATTGATATTGAACAATTTATTTCAATTAGATATTTCACAATCAAGTAACAATAATAAAAGTTAAACAGGGGGTAAAATGAAAAAATTATTAATATTTGCTTTGTTTTTATTTGCAGTGCCGGTATTGAATTTAATGTTTTCAATACAAGTATTAGCACAATCACCTGGTGATATGCTCCAACCCGACGAGATTGCAAGAGTTTTAGGAGATGTTAAAAAGAAACCTACGACCACCGAGACTTTTGAGACAAGGTTAAGGGTTTTAGAGGCATGGATTATATTGTCAGCCAAATCTGGCAAGGGGGAAGAGACAAAGCAAACCGTATCGCCAGAAACATTTAAAAATATTGTAAAACTCAAAAAGGATGGCAAAGAAAATCTGGCTTTTAAGGCAACTGATGCACTTTTTCTAAAAATGGAAAAGGTCGGGTTGCCTATGGCACCCGTAAGCGCAGCAGGCAGTCAGATACAGGGTAAATGCGGCGATGGCATATGCGATGAATTCGAGAGAGCCCACCCAAATTTATGCCCGCAGGATTGTACCCCTGAAAAATCAACAGAACCTTCGGGTATTCAGAAATCCACAAAAGAGCAAAAAGTATCACCAACAACTGCAAACGTAATCATAGATTATTCCAAAGATCTTGGGCGCTTCAGCCCATATCTATTCGGAATCAACACTCGAGGTGGGTGCGGGGATGCTGCTGCTGCCGGCTTTAAATTCTGCACATCCGGCGGAGTACCACCGATGGTAAACCCTAAAGACGCCAATGATCCGTCTAATTATAGCTTCTTCCCGGCGATGGACGAAGAAATTTCAGCTACTTTTAAGGCTGGATTGGAGCCTCAGATAATTTTTGGAGCGTTGTCGCCCAATCAAGATATTGATCAACTTTCTATCTATGTAAAAAGAGTTGCCGTGCACCTTAGGAATACAAAATGGCCAAACAACGGAAAAATAAAAATTATCCGTTGCGGCAATGAACCGGATAATGCAGCTTTCTGGCCAGGCACTCAAGAGGATTTTTTTAAGTCCTATGCCGCTTTCGCCAAATCGGTGAAGGCAGTGGATACCAATTTTATTCTTGATGCCCCTGGGCTTATGATTGGCGATATCGAAGACAGTCGTTCATGGATAAAATCATTCTTGTCGTATATGAATAAAAATAAAGCTTCCGTAGATCTCTTTGATGTGCATCAGTATTCACTATCGCCTCATGACTTTTACAACCAGTTCAAATCCCTGAAAGAGGAACTGGATAAATATCCCGATCTAAGCACCGTATACGGTACTCCTAAACTTGCTAATAATGAGTGGGCTTTTATTTTAGGCGATGAGTGGTCTGGCGGATATCACGAGCAATTTGATACGGTATGGTTTGCCAGCCATAACATTGCCGCCTTGATCAATATGATTGAGCACGGAGTTGTCTTGTCCATACCCCTAAGCGATATTAAGCCCGGCAACCATGATTATGGATTAGTGGACAGCAAAGGAAACGGTAAGCCCGCATACTATGCATTTAAAGGTTTTAATCAGCTTGCTGATACTAACCGCTTATCATCCACTGGCACGGATCATACGAATTTCTCCGCTATGGCTGGCATGAAAGACAATCAGATTACTATCGTAATTTCCAATTATGACACAAGAACATATATGGATAAATATGAAGATAAATTTCTGGGTAAAAAATCGCCTGCCCCGGGAGCACCTTCTCCAGTTTGGTCCGAATACAATGCCTATGTTGCCAAATACGGCGAGCCTAAAGTTTATAACAAATATACCCTTACGCTCAACAACCTCCCATGGAGTTCCTCGGACAAAGTCACCTATGAAAGATACATTGTGGATGACAATAAAAAGCTGGAATTAACAGAAACGAAGACCATGCCAGGTGGTAGCGCTTTAACTTTCACCAAAGGCATTTCCGCGCCATCAGTGGAGGTGGTGACGGTGTATGTTAAATGAAGGCAGTAACCAAGCTTTCATAACAATGAAATGTTATAAGATAAAGCAATTGCATTAGAGCCTCTTGCAAAAGGCTTCACCCCAGAGTTCCCAGAGGAGAGAATGATGAGAACATGGATCATGTTTCTGGTGAAATGCTTTATCATTTTCGACCTCGATTTACCCGTGTCAAATTGCAGTTGGTAGGATATACATTAAAATATAAGGATTTGTCAATTGCTGAAACATCCGGAGCGAGCGTGAGTGACCCAAAGGATATATTAAGATGGCTTTATTGGTACCCTTTTCGGTTTATTATTCAAGCATTACCAATTAGGGTGGTTTATCTCATAGGGAATATAGAGGGTACTACTTTATACCATTTTTCAAAAAAAAGGTATGAATGCTTGAAATCTGCCTTGTCATCAGTTATAAAGAAGGAAGACCTTGCCACAAAAAATGAGAGGGGTATTATACGAGATGCATTGAAACTCCTCTGCCAGAATGAACTTGAAATGTTTTTATACGCGAAACTCAATCGTTCTCTCATAAAAAATATGGTTGTATGTAATGGCTTGAGCTATATCGATGAGTCTCTAAAGCAAGGGAAAGGCGTCATGCTCATTTTCGCCCATTTCGGTGCAAACCAAATGATTATGCCAGCCATCGGTTACCGCGGTTATAAGATGTGCCAGGTGAGTGCGCCACCAACGGTATGGGTCGAAAAACTGCACAACAAGAAGTTTAGCTCTATGGGTAAACGGGCATTGGATATAAGATGGAAGCAAGAACTTTCTTTGCCAGTTACTCATATAAATATATTCAGCTCATTGAAAGAAGTCTTTGTATGTTTAAAAAGAAATGAAATCCTTGGTATCGCTATAGACGGCGGTGGGGGAAAATCCAGGGTTGCTGTAAATTTTCTTGGAGGGAAGGCGCTTTTTTCAACAGGGGCTATAGAGATTGCAATGAGAACAGGATGCGTGGTCCTGCCGATATTTATGATCAAGGGCAGGGATGGCAGGCACAGGATGATAATAGAACCACCTCTTGAAATTATAAAAGAAGGCAAGGAAGACGCTGTTAAAAAAAACATAACTGCCTTTGTAAAAAGGCTGGAGGAATATGTGCTAACTTATCCATCTCATTATTTGAATTTCCTTGCATTAAGAAAATTTATGGAAGATGTTGACGGCATTCCATTTATTATTAAGGACGGAGGAGGATGAATGTTTAAAGTATTGCTTATTAAACCCCCTTATTCGAGACTCAAAAAGTTAGGACAGGCACCCTACTTTCCGCTCGGATTAGGCTATATTGCGGCCGTACTGGAAAAAGCTGATTATAAGATTGGAATATATCATGCCGAAACTCCACGCAACCCGAATGAATGTATAATCGAAGACGAAGAGGCAATATTCCACCAGCGGTCTAATGCTCAGAATCGTTATTACGAAGCGATCAATAACGATGACCATCCCGTTTGGAAGGAAGTAAGGCAAACCATTGATGATTTCAAGCCAGATTTGGTTGGGATATCCGTACTTACCGTCGAAGTTCCGGCTGCCCT
>ERZ1292630.5227-Hain-H41-02um-R3-5227-length-10727-cov-6_pt1 | contig 10727 bp, 17 predicted proteins | sample MGYA00564408_ERZ1292630 | MGnify/ENA primary metagenome ERZ1292630 (study PRJEB36523, sample SAMEA6512641) | groundwater metagenome | collected 2019-01-08 | study: AquaDiva: Metagenomics assemblies of 32 groundwater samples
CGAAAAGCACCGTGACCCCGCGAGCGCTGTCGTAGGCCATGGCGTGTCCGAGTCGAGGTGAAGGTCCGGTGGTGCTTCGCACCGACCAGATCGTCCCGTCCCACTCCCAGGTGTCGCCTTTATAAGAACCATCGTTGCCGCCGAACAGCACCGTGACCCCTCGAGCGCTGTCGTAGACCATCACGTGACCGTATCGACCAGAAGGTCCTGTGGTGCTCCGCAGCGTCCACATCGTTCCATCCCACTCCCAGGTGTCGCCTTTGTAAGAAGGAGGACCGGCCACGCCGCCGAACAGCACCGTGACTCCGCGAGCGCTGTCATAGGCCATCGCGTGGGCGTATCGAGGCGAAGGTCCGGTCGTGCCTAGCGGCGTCCGATCCGCCCATTGAAGGCAATCCTGCGCCAACCCTACGGAAGGAATCAACGTCATCCACGCGGCCAACAGAAGGGCGCTGAGGCGAAAACGCCTAGCCACGGAGCGACCCTTCGCTACGCTCAAGGGCAGGCTCCGCCACGGAGCGACGAAGGGGTGGGGTCGGAAGGTTGAAGAATTCGAAGCGTGCGAAGGGATTCTCGCACGAGCGTCTGTCGGCGATCGAAAACTCAACATGCCCTTGCTCCTTCCCTTTGCGTCAAGGCGGATCGGTTCGCAAGAGAGCGCGGAAACCGGCCTGCTCAAAGTCGTGATCGCTGGTCAGGGCATCGCGGATTCCTTCGCGGCGCATCACGACGAACGAGATACAGTCCGTCAGGCTCCATCGCTTGTCTTTGTGCTGACGATACAGAGCAACCCCTTCGTCCATTAGAGCGGTCGACGCAGCGATCACCGTAATGCCGGGACGCGATCGTATCACTTCAAACGTCTCCACGGCCAGATCGCGAACCGCGGGAGCCGTGAGTCCGTCGGCGAGTTCGATCAGCACGTATTCCGTAATGAGCAAGCGACCTTCGACAGAAAGTTCCCACGCACGGGCACGCTCATGATTGGCGTCGTCGGTCAGCAAGTAGGCGAATAGGAACGATGCATCGACGAACGTCGTGTTCATTTGCGCGGCGTGCCCTTGATGTAGTGTTCGTGCTGCTCCGAGAAATCACGCGGCAGACCGCCAGGCCGGGCAAGCTTGGCGAGTTCAGCGAGAACCTCGCGGGCCTGCCCGTCCCCGAAGAATACCCTCACCGGCGTGTCCGGGGCGATATCGGGCGGTAGCGGCTCGTCCAGGACCACGCGCTTTCCGTCAAAATGTCCGTTGATGATCGTCATGAGTTTCGTTCTCCACTTGTTTTCGCCATTGTACGGTCTCCGGCGTCTCCTTACAAGTACCTGCTTTGCGTGCCTTGGGGGCAGGTCGGCTGCAGGAAAGATCGCCTTGGCGGCGTCCGGTCCGCCCATTGAAGGCAATCCTGCGCCAACCCCACGGACGGGATCAACGTCATCCACGCGGCCAGCAGAAGCCCGCGGAGAACGGATTGGGCATGACACCGCTTGGTTACGATCAGACCCGCGCGGCGCAAGCCCGCGGACCCGTCGGCAGTGGCGCGGGGCGAGGTCAGCATGGGAGACGGCTCATCCTGGTTCAACGTAATTCCTCAAGGTCCGCGACATCTTGCGCCCGTCCGGCGGCGCGCTTGTTGGCCCGCAGGTCGGCCAGCGAAATAAAGGCGACCTCGACCGCGTCCACGATCTCGGTCTCGCGACGCCGATGACAGGCGTCGAAGTCAACGCCGGACACGCTGGTCAGCAGTTCAATCCGTAGCGGCGGGTTGCCCATCCGGATGACCTTGCTCGCAACATCGAGGGGCGCCGACGCGACCAATTCCTTGGAAAAACCGAACTCGCCCAACGCCCGTCTGACGCGAGCCACGTTGTCCGGCGACGTGGCGATCCATAGGTCGAGGTCGCCCGTGGCACGGGGGTGCCCGTGGAAGGCGACGGCGTAACCGCCCACCACGAGATAGTCAACGCCCCCCGAGTTCAACAGCTTCAAGAACTCTTTGAATTCGGTCGGAAGCCGGATCGTAGCCATACATGACCTGTCTCAGAAACTCGAGCGCGGCCAACCGGTCCGCTCGCGTGCGCGTCCGCCAACAGCGCCGCGCATCATCGTCGTCATGCGTCCCGACGCTGAATGCGTCTCGATCCAAACGGCCTTCGTCGTATTCCATGCTGACCTTCACTCATGATCATGCCAATCTTGGGCCGGCGCGGGAGAGGCGCGCCGGACGCTGACCCGGCGACAACCCCCCCTTTAGCCCCACAGTCTACCGCAACCGCCCTGCGGAAAACAAGCCCCCGCCAAGTCGCCGCGTCGGCCACTTCGCCTTTATTTCCCCGTCTCCGCCAGAACCGCATTGAACCCTGCCTGGGTAAAATGGTGGTCGGCGGTGAGGGCGTCGGTGAGGCCGTGCTGGCGCATCATCTGGAAGGAGATGCAGTCGGTGAGGGACCATTGTTTGTCGGGGCGGCCCGCGTAGAGGTCCAGCCCCTGTGCAGTCCAAGAGGCACCGGCCGGAACAACCGTTGTGCGGGGTTCGGCGCGAAGGCGGCGGGCCAGTTCCACGAAGACCCGGCGCTGAGCGGTTTCGGCGAACCAGTTGCCCAGTTCAATCAGCACATACTCGCTCGTTAAATAAAGACCGTGATACCCGCGATCAAACTCCTTGGAAGGAAGGTGCAGATCGTCCATCGGGCGCAGCAGAGCAATGTAGAAGCAGGTATCGGCAAACGTCGTCTTCATGATTTGCGATGCCCGTAGAGGTAGTGACGTTTGTTGCGGGCCGCGTCCGGGGGCAGGTCGGAACAGGAGCCGATCAAATCGGCAAACTGCTCGTAAAGGGTCGGCAGCGGGGAGTCCGGCGCGCGGAGGTCAACGTCAACCGCGGCCCCTTCGGGTAGTTGTACCGGCTCATCCATCACTACCGCACCGTTCTTGATGTGTCCTTTGTACGTCATTGAATCATCCCCTTTGCCGCCGTGTCGCGGTGTTCTCGCTTGGTCGTTCCGTAGATGTAATGGTCGTGCTGGATCGAACCGTCGTCGGGCAGGTTCTTACCCTTGCCGGCCACCTCGCGGAATAGCTCGCCCAAGGTGGCGGGCTCTTCGACCGGCTGGATCAGGACCTGGCTGCCGTCGGGCAGTCGTACCGGCTCATTCAGCACCACAGCGCCGTTTCTAATGTGTCCCTTATAGGTCATGGCCAGACTCCTCTCATAACCAATTATACCTTTCCGCCGCCCACTTTTGCCAGCAGCACCATAGCCCTTTAGCCGGAAACGTAGCGGATTTCACCGACACGGGAGCGATCAGGATTCGCGTTCAACATCCGTACATCCTTTGACAGGAAGGGCTGGAGCGGGAGAGCCCCGCCGGGATTTCCGCTATCGGCCATCAGCCGGCTCGCTTTGGGGCCGACTGTCCGTTAAGCACCTCGAAACTGGCGACGAGGAGCAAGTCAATGAACTCGAAGGTCTCGTCGGGCTTGAAGACGATTACGGCACGCCCTGTCGGGGCGCGGGCGACGAACTCGGGATGGTGCACGTCCAGGCTCCGGCCGTCGGCCATGTGAATCCGATAGGGTCTAAACGGCTGAGCGTGCTGCATGGCCTGGAGTTGTTCGACGTTCATCGCAAGACTCCTCGTAAGAGTGCATCCGAGAACCCCCTCACCCTACCCTCTCCCCCTGTGGGGGAGAGGGGTTCTAAGAAGCATTCTAGGTTGAGCGTGAATCAATCTACGTAGACTTTACCACGGCGGCGGGGCGGAAGCAAGGGGCAAATCGAGGCGAAGGTCCGGTCGTGACTAGTGGCGCCCGGTCCGCCCATTGAAGGCAATCCTGCGCCAACCCGACGCGCGGGATCAACGTCATCCCCGCGGCCAACAGAAGCCCGCTCAGGGCAAAGCCGATGTGGGATGTGGGATGTGGGATGGCGGATGGAAGGTTGAAGAGTTCGAAGGGTGCGAGGGGAGTCTCGCACGAGCGTCCACAACTGTCGTCGATCGGAAATTCAACATACCCTTGCTCCTTTCGATTCCCAGCATTGAGTCCCTACGCCACGACGCCGCGTTTCGTCATTCGACGTCTCGTCGTGACGGCGAAGGCAGGTTTATTACGCCGCCAGCCAATCCTTCTGAGCGATCGAAGCCTGCTTGAGAACCCGTTTGAGCAGTTCGACGCCGATGTCGCCCGGGTGAGGATTAGGAATCGTCAGCACAAGATCGCCTCGAACCATGTAAGGATGTTTTCCTCCCTGATAGGGGCCGTCAAAACCCAGCCGTCTCAGTCGCCGGACGAACTCCCTCCACGAAATGGGCGTCAACCTACGTCCCAAAGCGAAGAGCCCTCGCGGCCTTGACCTGGGACTTGCCAATCGGCGGAATGGTGAGTCCTTTTCTCAAACGCACGATCAGCCAGCCTTCGATGACCTCCGCCAGATGATTGCGGCATTCTTCGAGCGTTTTTCCCGTCGCCCACACCCCCTTGAGAACAGGCACCTGCCCGTAATAAGGATTCTCCTTGTCCTGGATCCTTTCGTAGGTTGCTCTTGCGAGCGCTGCGTTAATGTACTCGACGATCATTTTTACCTTTCCGTTCGTGATCCCCTCAGAACCTCCTGCCATGCCGTGGCGCGTTTGTGAAGTTCGTCGTCAGTTGCGCGGGGTGCCCTTGACGTAGTGTTCGTGTTGCTCCGAGAAATCACGCGGCAGATCGCCAGGGCGGGCCGGCTTCGCGAGTTCAGCAAGCACCTCGCGGGCCTGTCCGTCCCCGAAGAAAACCCTGACCGGGGTGTCGGGGGCGATATCGGGCGGTACCGGTTCGTCGAATACTACGCGCTTGCCGTCAAAATGTCCGTTGATGATCGTCATGAGTTTCGTTCTCCACTTGTTTCCGCCATTCTACGGTCTCGGGCGTCTCCTTTCAAGTCCCTGTTTGCGTGCCTTGGGGGCAGGTGGTCCGCAGGAAAGGTCGCCCCGGCGGCGTATGGTCCGCCCATTGAAGGCAATCCTGCGCGAACTCGACGGAAGGAATCAACGTCATCCACGCGGCCAATAGAAGCCCGCTCAGGCCAAAGCGCCGTCGCACGACGGAAGAGTTCACCACGAAGGACACGAAGACGAAACCGACGGATTGGGTTGGGTGAGTCTGGGGCCGGTGACCAAGTCGTTTATATCCCATTGTCTTTCGTCCTGAGTTCTACTTCGTGATTAACATCTCCGATCCACAGATTTCACAGATTTACACAGAGTGAGTTCTTATCTGTGCCTCTCTGCGCCATCTGTGGACTCGTCCCCTTCGCGCCTCTTTCGTGCTCTTCGTGTCCTTCGTGGCAAAGACCGGGCCGTTCACGCGCTCTTGGCCGTCAGGACCGGGGTGACCTCCAGGACTATGCGTTGGAGTTCGTTGCCCAGGACAACGGAGGCGTTGAGGATTTCCAGCCCCGCGAGCCGACCGTCGGGGCTGTAATCGGCGGCGAGGTCGTCGGTCAATTGCCGACACTCGGCCGTCCCCGGCGCTAACGGGCGCAGCTCGATGTACAGTGCATCGGCCTGGGCGTCATAGGTGATCTTCATCGGATGGGCCTCCTTACAGCGCGTAGGTCGGGTCATCGACCCGACGCTCTATTCCGCGCGTTCGGACGATTCGTCGGGTCTGCGGACCCGACCTACAAGTCGGTCGCGCAGGCTCCCGGTGCGCCGGAACCATGTTCCGCCCGCGGCTCGGTGGGCGGTGACCCGACGACAATCCCCCCCTGTACGCCCCCAGTCTACCAAAACCGCCCCCACGCATAAAAGCCTCCGCTGCGTCGCGTCATCCCATAAAAGGCAGTCTCCTGCCGGGCGGTCCGAGGATCCGCCCTATCCCTGAGGACAGCGGCGTTTTGCAACAGCCGTGTTTCAACAACAATTACCGCCGACCGCTTGTTGACGGCGTGTACGGGAGCTGCAACAATTGGGATGTACGTGGCCGAGCGATCTCCCAAGGTTTCGGGTCCAGATCATAGGACGAGCAGAGTTTTGCGGCAGCATCGCCCGGAACGGTGCGCAATAGAGGCGGTATGCAGTAGGCGGGCGCTAGACATCGCTTCGGACGCTGGCTCTCTTTATGGAGTTATTTGTGACGTTTTTCACAATCTCGATTCATCGTGCCCCGTGAGCACTTGTGCTTCGGTGCGGATTCCGAAACGAATGCACGAATTGTCGCGTTTGAGGTAAGCGACGACGAACGGGAGCAAGAGGGAATGTCGGATAGGCTCGGACATACCGTAAAGCTCGACTCCGATGCCATGTTGCGCGCTACTGCGGCGAGCCGGCCGGACGACCGCGAGATGGGGCGGGCTGGCGAGCTTCCGCCGATCGAACCGATGACGTGGTCATTGATGGGTCGTTTTTTCGGCGTTCCTTTACTTATTATCAGTACGATTGTGGGCGGAGCGATTATCGTTGTTCTGCTGTTTGGCGGTCCCGCCGCGCCGCAACAACGTAGCATCAACGAGTTGCTGACGGCGCTCGAAGCGAGCACGGGAGAGCGAAGCGCCGGCATCCTGCTGCCGCGTGAAAAGGAACTCTGGCAAATGGCGCTGGAGCTTAGCACGCGATTGGAAAAGGGTGATTCGGAACTGACCGGCGAAGAACTGGCGACAGCGGCTGAGCGTATCGCGGCCATGGTGGAAGCGGACCTGGCTCACCCCGATCCGATCGCCGCGCCGCCGGAGGATGTTCAATCGCAACGCAACCTCCGCTCGCGCCGGTTTGAGTTTCTCGTGCGTGCGCTCGGGCGGACGGGTCGGGCGGAGGCCGTGCAACCGCTGATTGATATCGTCAACGCGCACCGCGAACCCTACGTTGCCGCCGCAGTGCAGGAACTTGGAAATCTTCGGGAGTTGCCGGAAGCGAGGCTGGCGGTGGGGCCGATGGTCAGGCTCTTGTCCGATTCCCAGCGTTCTGAAACGCTGATGGTGGCGAGTACGGCGCTGTCGGTTTTGGCCGATCGCGGCGACGAGGGAGTGGTCGTCGCTCTCAAGACGGTGCTCTTTTCGCATGAGGGCGAGGTTGCGTGGTCGGCGGCGCTGGCGCTGGCGAGGCTGGGCGACGCTTCGGGACGGTCGGTTCTGCTCGATATGCTCGATCGGACGTTTTGGGAAAAAGGCGACCGGTTTCAAACGGTTCTTCAGCGAATCGACGCGATGTTGCGCGCAGCGATCGATGCGGCGTCGCAGTTGGATGATCGGGGCTTGTGGGAGGCAATCGATCGGTTAAAGTCCGACCCGTCTCCAAGCGTTCGAGCCAAAGCCGACGAAGCCCGGCGTCGGCGGACGGCGCCGACGGATTCAGACGGCTGACGTGAGGACTCGTGTTGTGGCGACCAATGAACTCGTAACCAAAGTCTGGATCGAACCGGGCTGCATTGTCTGCGACGCGTGCGAGACCACCGCGCCCGACGTCTTCGAGGTAACGGAAGACTCGTGCATTATTCGACCGGCGGCGCTGAGCGTCGATTTCACAAGGCCTCGAACACAAAACATCATCGATGCGGCCGAAGAATGCCCGGTCGATGTCATCAAGTTCGAGGTAACGCCGTTCGAGGTTTCGGACGCGGAGGCCGCGGCTGCGCCGGCGCCTGCGGCGAAAGCCGAGGTTGCGGCGATGCCGGCCGTCGAGAGGAAGCCGGTCGTTGCTGCCGCGGCGGCGACCGTGGCCGCCAAGGCGCCGGCGGAGGCCAAGACTTCTGTCGCGGGATCGCCCGATCCGGCGATCGCGGCACTATTAAGAGCTGCGACATCGCGAGGCGGCAACGCGGGGATTCAGCGACGGGTAGACAGCGTACCGGAGCATGTCGATGCGCTTCGCAAGGCCGACCCGCGCGAGCTTCCGCCGGACGCACGGCAGGCGAAGGTCTTGGAGGCCGCGAAGAAAATACGCGAGGAGATGGACGCGGGCCGCCGCGCATTCATGGGCAGCGCCGCGCTGGGGATCGGCTGGTTTGCATTCGGAGTCGGCACCGCCGTCTCGATCGGTCCGGCGTTTGGTCGATTCATGATGCCCAACGTGCTGGAGGAGCCTGACCCGCGTGTTCGCGTCGGGAAATTGCAGAAGTATTCCGAGATGCAGTCGGGCGACGTGAACGAGGATTACAAGCCGCAGGGCATCTGGATGATCCGCGAAGGCGACCGGATCGCCGCGCTGAGCATCATCTGTACGCACCTGGGTTGTATTCCCAACTGGCTGCCGAACGATCGGAAGTTCAAATGCCCGTGCCACGGGAGCGGGTACAAGCCGAACGGGATCAACTTCGAGGGTCCGACGCCCAGGCCGCTCGAACGCTTCCGCACGTACATCGAGGACGGCATCGTGGTTGTGGATAAGAGCAAGAAGTATCAATACGAGCTTGGCCAGTGGGACATGCCGGGCAGCTATTTGACCGCCTGAGAACGGGGAAGAGTTTTTGCTGGACGTGCGTCGCGACGCCATTAAAGTATGAGGCGTTCGGCGGACGGAGATCGGTGCGTTCGGGTCGCAAAAGCTTAAAATACTTTCTTGCAGCGAGTGGAACCAAGCGGACGTTGGAAGAAGATCGGGGCGACTGATTCGGGTCGCGATCGACGTGGCGTAGGAAATCCCGGCCGTGGGCGTTGGCAACCGGCTGCGGTTGGACCCGTCGCTTGCGCTCCGGGTTCGGATTTGGATGGGGCGAGGATAAGGGCACTTGATGTTAGCTCGATTTGGTGATTGGGTACGCGAAGGGCAGATCTGGGGCAGCGTTTTCCGGCATGGAATACCGCGCGACCGTCGCACGCGGGCGATGGCCATTCTGAGCAACGTCTTTTTGCACTTGCACCCGGTGGCGGTTCGCAAGAGCGGCATCCGCCTTTCGTTCACGTGGTGCATGGGCGGGCTGACGTTTTTTCTGTTTCTCGTCGAAATCATCACCGGCGTGCTGCTGATGTTCTACTACCGCCCGACCGTCGAATACGCCTATTTCGATATTCAGGGGTTGCGGGCGCATGTAACGCTGGGACTGTTGCGCGAGTTGCACCGGTGGGGCGCGCACGCGATGATCATCACCATCTGGCTGCACATGCTCCGCGTGTTCCTCACAGGCAGTTACAAACCGCCGCGTGAGTTCAACTGGAGCATCGGCGTGATTCTACTGGTGCTGACGCTGCTTCTTTCATTCACCGGCTATCTGTTGCCGTGGGATCAACTCGCCATGTGGGCGATCACGGTGGGGTCGAACATGGCCCGTGCCACGCCGGGCGTCGGAACGGAAGGTCCGCTTTCGTCGTTCATTCAGATCGGCGGCGTTCCGCTGGTTCACGCGGGCGACGACGCGCGGTTCGGATTGCTCGCGGGGACGTTCGTCGGGCCCAATGCGTTGCTTCGCTTTTACGTTCTGCACTGTGTGTTTATTCCTGTCGTGGTGACGGTACTTCTGGCGGTGCATTTCTGGCGTGTTCGAAAGGACGGCGGGATCAGCGGGCCATTGTGACGCAAACGTCAAAACGTCAAAACGTCAAAACGTCAAAACGTTAAAAAGTCAAAAAGTCAAAAAAGCGAACGAGGGAAGTAGTTGCGAGTTGATGTGACCATGTTGCTGGCGGAAGGATCGGTGTTCGATTCGATCAAGGATGCGATCAACGCGATCTGTCAGCCTGCGCCGTTTTTGATCGTGGCTGTCGCGGCGCTGGGCATATTCCTGGTGGGATATCGCACTTTTACCAGGCCGGTGGTGGCGATCCCGCTGGCGGTGGCGTTCACCGTCTTTTTCATCGCGAGCTGTTTCGATCCGAACTTTGTCGAGATCGTCAAGAAGGCCGACAACGTACCAATCGTGATGATGATCGTCGCAGTCGGGTTTTTCCTTTGGTTGTCGTTTCGTCAGGCCGCCATCAACGACGAACGGATCGAAAAAGGTCAACCGTTGATCGAGGCGGGCGCCGACGACAAGGTGCTGGTCTGGCCGGACCTGGTGTACATCGAGTTGATCGCGCTGGTTTTGTTTACCGCGTTTCTGACGGTGTGGGCGATTGTGCTGCGTGCGCCGCTGGAGCAGCCGGCCGACCCGAACATCGCGCCCAATCCGGCGAAGGCACCGTGGTACTTTCTTGGTTTACAGGAGATGCTCGTCTACTTCGATCCGTGGCTGGCGGGGGTGGTGCTTCCGGGCCTGATCATCGTCGGGTTGATCGCGATTCCGTACATGGACAAGAACCCGCGCGGGAACGGATACTACACGTTCAAGGAGCGGCGTTTCGCCATCACGACGTTCTTGTTTGGTTTCGTGATCTTGTGGGTCGTGCTCATCATCTTCGGTACGTTTCTCCGTGGACCGAATTGGAACTTTTTCGGTCCGTACCAATACTGGGACCTGCACAAGCCGATGGCGCTGCTGAACACCGAGTTTCACGATCTGATCTGGATCGGTCTGTTCGGGCGGGCGCTGCCCACGGAAGACTGGCTGTTTGTTCCGTCCTACATCATTCGCGAGTTGCCGGGGATTGTGCTCGTTGCGGGCTATTTCATCATCGGCCCGCTTCTTTTGCGGGCGCTGTTTTTCCGAAAGCTCTATCAGCAGATGGGGTTGATTCGCTACAGTGTGATGTCGATGCTGATGCTGGTGATGTTGCTGATGCCCATCAAGATGGTCCTGCGCTGGACGCTCAACCTGCACTACATCGTGGGCATTACGGAGTGGTTTTTGAACGTGTAGCGTCTAGTACTACTACGCTACCTT
>ERZ1292630.5233-Hain-H41-02um-R3-5233-length-10722-cov-7_pt1 | contig 10722 bp, 7 predicted proteins | sample MGYA00564408_ERZ1292630 | MGnify/ENA primary metagenome ERZ1292630 (study PRJEB36523, sample SAMEA6512641) | groundwater metagenome | collected 2019-01-08 | study: AquaDiva: Metagenomics assemblies of 32 groundwater samples
AACTGGATGGTGAATAACTGATCGGTGTTTTTTTTCATTTCTTTATTCCTAATGAGTTGCTGATCAACCAGCCATGAATAAGACGACCGAAATGACTGGGTCCGGGGAAAAAGTATCGATTGAATCAATAATTCCAGACGCATCATGCTGGAGTGCTAAATATCCTTGATATCACTTGATTAGGCTACGAGTTCAATGACTGCAATCGACCATCAAGCCGTATCATTATAAAAAGGCACGTTGAAATGTATTGAAGGGAATAGAAGTACTAAAAGTCGCTTTTCCTGAGGCTCTTATAAATAAATTTGGTACTGACAGTAAAAAAATTTGAGGCAGGAGGATGGTTATTTGACTACAAAACTTCTAAGCGGGAATAGAAAATTCAACTCTCGATGCGGAGGCAGGAAGCCAGATATTTTGTTCAATCCGGTTGCTTTCAAACAATATCGGCAAGCTGCTTGGCCTGCTCAGCAACGATTCCAATCTCTTCAGTAATAGCATCGGCCTTGCTTGGATCTATGCCAAGATCGGTACATTCCTGTCCGGTAATTGATTGTGTCGTGTGTTCGGCGCTCGCAAAATCCGGCAGCATTTTTTCTGCAATATTGACAAGTTTGACCAGGGGTTGACCGACTTCAGCATTCGTGTGGTCGGGTATATGGTGATAGCGTATCACAGCTATGATTTCCGCCGGTAATCCCCAATGTGCAGCCAGTTGTGCGCCGATCTCGCCATGATGTGTGCCAAGTAGCTCGTGTTCTATCTCTAAAAGTGATATTCCGGAAGCAGTGCTCAGTCTTTCATAAAGTGTATCGCTGATGTCTTTTGCAATAAAATTTAGGACGTTATATCCAATGTCATGCAAGAGTCCTGAAAGGAAAATTTGATCGTCCATCGGGCGGTTTCGTGCAGGTATGTGCCTGGCAATGGCGCGCATCGTAGTGGCAATGGCCATGCTGTGAGCCCACAAATCAGTAGATTTAAATTTACCTTCAGGTGGTTTAGCCAAGGCTGACAGGGTGGCCATACCGATAGCGATTGATTTCACCTGCGTCAGACCCAAGAACATGGCTGCATCGCTGATCGAGGATATTGTACCTGGTACTCCAAAAAGGGAAGAGTTTGACAGCCCAATGATCTTGGCAGAGATCTGCGGATCTTGCGCGACGAGTTTGAGCAATTGTGTTTCACCTTCGTCTGTATTCAACGCTAATGCAAGCATTTTTTGGGCAATGACCGGCATAGCAGGCAGCGTATTAATACGCTCAAGAGATTGCTGCAAGTCGATGATGCTGTTAGACATAGTGCGTTCCTCCCGTGGAAATTCCTCTTCTCTTAGTACAGTTCTACTCATGCCGGATACCTATAATCAATGTAACAATAATGGTTTGGCACAACATATTACGATGAGAAATTTTCAAGTAATTAGTATTTCACAGCACAATCATCTACTCTGACATTTGGTGAGCTTCAGTGAATATCGAATTACTGGAGTAGGTGCCAAGATGCGTCATTATAGAAAGCATCCGTAATGTGTATTGGGTAAATAGAGATGTGAAATGTTATCTTTTCTGAGGAAGCTCATCATCCTTGACAAAGCACGCGATAGAATATTGGCATTGATTAATCGAATCGGGAATCCAATGCTGTTAAATGCAATCGTACGAACATTAAGGTACATGTCGAGTTAAGGAGATCAGACATCCAGGTTACTAAGATAATCGTTAACGATCCTGGATTGGCATTGCGCCGCATAAAATGGGAGAATTTTTTAATCTTTTAATCGATTGGATGCTGCCAATAGCAGGATTGAAGGCACTGAAATCTGATTGTCTGTTGCACGTCAACTTGTTGAACTATCGAGTGGAAAGTAAGTTTGGTGTTGGGAGTGTTTTTTGTTTCGGGTTACTATCAAGGGAATTACAGATAAATAAATCAGATTCTGATTTAATATATTTTCCGTTCATCCTTCACGCTGTCCTAAGCACAATGTATTAATGGAGGTGAACGAAAAATGCTTACAAAAACACTTTAAATTCGGGATGAATCAGCTCACAAAAAAATTGCGCATCATACCCATGTCTTCATGCTCCAGATTATGGCAGTGATAGAGGAATAAACCGGTATAGTCTTTAAATGGCTTAATAATCTCAATTTCCTCTCCCGGCATCACCAAGACGGTGTCTTTCCAGCCGTTGTTGATAAACCCATCTCTGACAGTTTCATAGGCACCGCTGAGATTGTTTTGCTTGCGCGATAGAATTTGAAACTGCTGACCATGTAAATGAATGGGATGTGGCATCGCCATCATCATGCCCATGCCACCCCGACCACCGCGCATTCCTCCACCCATTCCGTGATTGTCGTGGAATATCCTAATTTTCTGAACGCTATTGACGGGAATCTTTTCAAGTTCCGTATGGCCTTGCATGTCAAATGTTCTGCCATTTAATTGGAATGCCATGTGACGCATGCCAATGGCAATAGGAATAGTTTTTTCGGGATTGGAGATATCCTGAGAGCTCAATCGGCGCATGGGAACCAGTTCTGTCGGCAACTTGGGTGAATCACTGATTTGTTCGGCAATGTGAAATTTGGCGATAGATATAACTTCATTTTGGGCCGGCGCACCATCCATCCTGCCCATGCCCTGGCGCATTCCACCCCCCATGCCACCTCCCATATGCGCTGCAGATCCCTGATAGGCCAAGCTTTGCAACATAAGATCGGAGCCGAGTTTGCGTCCGCTAAAATCAACCCACAGTTCAACGCGCTCAGCCGGTGCCAGCATAATGTAAGGTAATGTTTCGGGTTTCTCCAGCAACCCACCATCCGTGCCAATTGCAGTCATGAGTGTGCCATCTTCCCAACCCAGCTTGTAGATTCTGGAATTCGATCCATTGAGTATGCGCAGGCGATAGGCTCTGGTTTTTACCGGGATAGTGCTATTTTCCTGGCCATTAACCAGAATCGTGTCACCCAAAAAACCTCTCATCCGCTGGTGCCTATTTAGCATGTAACGTAATTGGTTGCCATTGGTGAAGCTACGATCTTGAATAACAAGCGGGATATCAAATTCACCGCTGGGCAAATCCAGTTTTTGTTCAGCTTCATCGGATATGGTGATGAGGCCTGCCAAGCCTTGATATACCTGAGTGGCGGTTAATTCATGCGTGTGCGAATGATACCAGTTAGTGCCAGCAGGGTTCTTCACCTCAAATTCATAGACATACTGTTCACCATGATATATGGCGTACATAGGATGTCCGTCCATTACCTGTGGCACATGCATGCCGTGCCAGTGGGTAACACATGGCTCTGACAATTGATTATAAAAGTATATCCGGACTTTCTGGCCCTGCTCGAAATTGAGGATCGGTCCTAAATAACCTGGCAATTCTTTAAGGGCTGATTGGGGCCCCTTCAACAATTTTCCAGTGTACTTAAAAACATGAGTATGAGCGCCCGGAAGAATAGGGACATCAGCGGCTTGAGCGGTTAATGCGATTTCAACATCGGCTTTGAATAAATTGTTGGGAGTCTGATTAAGCCCGCGGCTCTCTGCCAGTGCAAATCCGGGCAATGTGGTGACGAGTGTACCTAACGCTGCATATTGCAGGAATTGACGTCTTTTATAATCAATGTGTGTCATGATTATCCTCTCGCATGATAACGATAAGTCTTTTGGATGGATAGAAGGCCACTCAATATCAATTGCTTATAGTTTTAAGTATAAAGACTTTTAGCAAGATTGAAGATTGCTGCTCAATTAAATAGTCTACCAGCTCAAACTTAATTAGTAACCCGATTCTAACAAATAAGGCATAAAAATTTTCTCCTGAAGCTAACTTGGAGAGAGGAGAAAATTGGGAAGTTAGTCTGCCATACATATTCAAATGTTATTAAATAATTTGTTCGCTTTGTCGTAACCCAACTGTATATCAGAAATCCCTAAAACCAATGGTTATATATGACAACAGATACGACACATTTGAAAATCTTGATTTGTGATGATTCCGTAACAAATATTTTGATATTAACTAAGTTGTTGGAATCGGAAGGATATTTTTATCACACAAGCTTGACTGATCCGACGCGAGTATTGTCAGCTATGCAGGAAAATAGTTACGATTTGCTGCTATTGGATATCGAGATGCCCAAAATGAATGGATTCGAGGTATTGCAGCAAATTAATGAATCCTCTATTAGTAAGCAACTTGTGCCCATTCTGGTTTTAACCGGCAGACAGGGGAGTGAAATTCGCAATAAGGCGCTTCAGCTGGGGGCTCAGGATTTTGTCAACAAGCCCTTTGATCAAACCGAAGTTATTCTTCGTGTTAAAAATTTATTGCGTGTAAGAGCATCCTACCTGGCGCAGCAGAATATCGCGAAAGAACTGGAAAGAAAAGTAAAAGAGCGAACCTCAGAACTCAATGAAGCAACAGATACATTGATCAGCATTCTGGCCCAGGTGGGTGAAATGCGTGATAATGATACCGGCAAACATGTGATACGTGTGGGTAAGTACGCGCGTATTCTTTCAGAAGCTCTGGAACTGCCTGCTGATATTTGTTACCTGATCGAGAAGGCCGCGCCACTGCATGATATTGGTAAAATTGGTATTCCTGACCATATCCTGCTAAAGGCAGGGAAACTGACCGATGCGGAATGGGAAAAAATGCGTAAGCATGCGCAAATGGGTGCTGATCTGCTAACCAATCATGAATCCCTGATGGTGCAACTGGCGGCCAGTATTGCGCTATCACATCACGAGCACTGGGATGGAAATGGTTATCCTAAGCAGCTTAAAGCAGCTTCTATTCCTATCGAAGGCCGTATTACAGCTATCAGTGATGTCTTTGATGCACTTACGACGCCAAGACCCTATAAAGAAGCTTGGTCCATCGAAAAGGCTGTAGAGTATATCAAGAGCAAGGCTGGGGTGCAGTTCGATCCGCAATTAGTGGATTTGTTTATTGAGAATATAGATAGAATCATTGCAATACGAGAACAATATAAAGATGTAGAGGAATGCCAGACTTCGCAGTGTATACCGCCACGACTGCTCACAGTGGTGGGTATGTTGTAATTTATTAGGACTCCCCACTAGTAGAATTAGTCTGATGGAATAGTGTGCTGAATTTTTTGATTACATTTGTCATAAGACGAGCTTAACTTAACGTAAAAACGCTAACGCTCAACGATCATCCACTCCTGATTTCCTTCAACAGCCTTCTGCAGCACTAAATTTCGCTCCTTCTTCGGAAGCCTGCTGATTTTTGTGATGGCATCAAAGAACCTTTCCATATCCTTGTCATGTTGTACGAGAATTGCCTGGAATGCGGGTAGTAACTGGGTATAGATCGAAACAGTTGCCAGTAATGCGTTATTCAATGGCTGCGCAAACCATTGATCATAACTGCTGAACTCAGCTTTATCGGCCTTCAGGCGTAAGAATTCTTTGTGGAGCTCCTCAAAAATATGTGCTTTCTGGGTACGTTTCTCAACGTCACTGATATCCGAGCGGAACATTTCTTGTAACTGTTTGCGATGTCTTAATACCAGATCAATAAAAACTGCTTCTCTCTCTTGTCTCGAACTTAATACAGCTTGCTGAAAAGCTGTGCCATTACTCACAAACCAGCGCCGGACACCTTCATGTTCAACTGCGGTAGCAAAAGACTCATTGAAAACACTGTCACCAGGTACATAGACCACTTGATGAGCGAGCTCATGAAATATCAGGCGGGCAAGATTCATTTCCGAATAACCGATAAAGGTATTCAATACCGGGTCACTGAACCAGCCTAAAGTGGAATAAGCGCGGATTCCACCGACATAAACATCATAACCCTCATTTCTAAGTTCCTCCGCATACTGTTCTGCCTTTACTTGCGAAAAAAAGCCACGATAATTGACGCAACCCACCTGTACAAAACACCATTCTTTGAGTTTCATGGAAAGCTCCGGCGAGGCAAAAACATTCCATACTACGTAGGGGCGTTCTAAATCCGCATAACTGGTATAGCTCAAGTTATCCGGTAACTTCAATTCACGACTGGCAAATTCACGCAACTGAACGATTTTGTTCAGTGAGTGCTTTAGTTTTGGATCTGTTTCGGGGTGAGCAAGAATTGTACTGATCGGTTGCGAACGGTGTAGAACATTAAAATGCCCATCAACGGCTTGAGCATAGTAGGAGAGATTGGCGCAAGCACTAAGCCAGATAACCTGACTTACAATCATAGCAAGTCTTAAGTTAATTGAAATTCGCAAAGCCACGTGAGCTCCTAATGAAATAGAAATAATAAGATATGGAATAAAATACCATACTTATTTTTTAATTTTTCTCAAATAATTTGGTTGTAACAGCTCACTCAGTGTGAGCCATCTCAGTTGTAAAACATCAGATCCTAATTTTCCAGGTTAATTCCATAGTTACTTCTGCATTCTATTGGAAATTTTCTCTACTTTCATAAAGTCATGCCGTTATAACCATTAGGATTTTAAAGAAAATAAGATTCTTATCCTGAATTCTTGGCATGACTGCAGAAAAGTTTACCAAATTATTCCGGCACACCAGTCCAAAAAAACTGTCATGGCCCCAGTTCATGCTGTATCTCAACTTTAATTTTTCTTTCTATTGCATTGCATATGAAGTCTGAACCTGAAGAGTGGTTGATTCTGGGTGTTATCCCTAATGGCCGGCCATTTCGTCCGAGTGATTGGTCAGAAAGGCTCTGTGGAGCCCTTGCCAGTTATGATAACCGTGGGCGTTGGGTATACTCGGAGCATGCTCAACCGGTCATACATGAGGGGCAAGTGGGCGTGCGTGTAAAAACAGTGTTAAAAAATAGTAATCCGGGCGCCTACAAATTTATTATGGATTTTGCCTGTGACAACCAGCTCAAAGTGGTATCAAGAAGAAAAGTAATTTACCTGAATGAGCCTGCAGCGGTTTCAGAAGTAGCATTGCCGGTACGAGAGCTGAAACTCGCGCTATGAATGCGTTTTTTGGAAATAAGTTTCCCATTTAAATATTCCGGTTTTAAACAGTAAAAGCAGATTGAATCGTAATCATTTTTCCTGATAACAGTTATAAAGACTTAAGGTATTCCAGCAAATCCATCCGTTGTTCTTTAGTCAATGCCGGTAGAAGTGTTCCATCCGGTTGTGGTGTGCGGCCAGAAGCATACTCATGTCCGCTGTTGTTATTGCCCCAAATGCTGGTACGAAACAAGAAGCCATCGTAGCCCGCCGATTTTAAGCCAACTTTCTCCACATCAAATTCACGCGAACCGGCCATAAACTCATCCGGCCGATACTCACCTTCTATCGGATCACCGGCTTGTCTTTTGGGCAAAAGCAGATCATACAGTGTTGGTACTGAACCATTATGTAAGTATGGGGCGGTTGCCCAGATACCATTAAGTGGACGTGCTTTATAAGCCATTACTGAGGCAAATGGTTTGACGGTCGTATCGGGCGCGTAGTTTCCATTTTTGAGAGAAGAGTGCACTTCATTTTCAAAAAATGTATAGGCAAAATCAAATGAACGTTCTACCCATCGTCGTATAAACCATTTGTCGCGGTCGGGTGTGGTGACTACATTGCGCGTGGCGGAGGTCAATAGAGCGACCGCTGGTGCTTGATGTTGCAATAAGATGTTTCCGGTACTGACGCTAACATATTGATTCAGCAGAATACCGCTATAGCCCGTAAATTCTATGCTGTTTGCAGCCATTTTAGAATCTGTTCCTACCGAAGAAACTGAAATCATTTTAGCAACGACCCGGCGATCTGGATCGGTTCGATTTATTTGACCATGGCATGATGCGCAGTATTGAGAAAATAATTCAGCACCTTTAGCTAAGCGTTGTTTGTCAATCTTTGGCAGAATATGTTCAGGCCAAAGTGGTGAGGTTAATTTGCGCAGATGGTTTTCTACGCGGCGCAAATTCCGGATATCGATGGAGGATTGAAAATCAATATGTTTGGAGCCAAATCCTTGTCCTCCGAGCACTGAAGAGAGGGTGAAACCATCTTTTTCCTGCCAATCCAGTGTGCCGAATACGCCAATCAGTTGACCCGCATTGCGTGCCATTGGACCCAATCCGCTGTTATCGACCCTGCCATTCCATTGGATATAATCATGCTGTGGAACATCCCACAGAAACGGATAACTGACCGGGGCATCAGCCGGATTATAGATTTTGTTGCGTAATTTGATGATTTGTTTGTCAGTCAAATATGCTTGGGTTCGTTCGATAACATGGTCACGATCACTGCTGCTAAGCACTGGTTCAATGCCAACCATCACCTTAGCCAGTTCAGCCGGAGAAAGTATTTCAGCCAGTAATTCGCGCAATTGTTGCGCACTCATAATGTGTTCGAGCACACGGTTGTAGATGCGTCCAAATGCATCGAGGCGCGCATAGCCATAATGAGTTAACGGGCGCTTGGTGTCCCGGGGCGTATTAATGATGTTATACGTTTTAATACGCTGAGCATATTTTTTGAGATCGGCCAATACCTCGCTTGCGTTCGCATAATGGCCTTGTTTTATTACATTAGTAACAAAGCGATCAAGTTTTTCCGGGGTCTCTAAAGTAGCATACAGCGCCGCTGCCAAATCGATCATGAAGGATTCCATATCTGAATTCGCCGGGCCACCATCAATACGAATTCCGGTGCCGGCAAAATTGATCTGGGTTGTATGGCAAGCAGCACAAGTAAATCCCATAAACGCCTTATTTCGATATTCATCTCGTACCATCCCTACAGGTAATCCATCTGGATTACTGGCGGTTGACCGTTGCGGAAGATAACCATAGCGATCAATATTCTCATCACTGCGGAACAAAGCGGACGAATCAGACTGCTCCAGCACTAGAAAAAAACTGTAAGGTAATAAATTGGAACCTTGCGTTGTATTATAGAACCACAGACTATCAGCCGCAGACCAGCCTTGATCAAGATAAACTATTTGAGAAAATTGATCGCCGAATTTATCGATACCATTTGTGATAGCACCACGGTTAGGATCAATGTCACGCAATTCATAAGTCCGCCAGGATATTCCTGTGACAAGCCAAATAATCGCTACTATGCTGAGAATCAGTATCAAAAGCTTTATCGGGTTAAGATAGTGACGTGAGAATTTTGAGTGCATATGGATTAATGTTCTTGTTCAGCAATCATTCAGGATTGTTTTGGTAAATTCCGAGCTTTTGTTAAGGAAGCTCTGATTAATTAGCTATTCTGATTTTTCTTCAAAATATTAATAAAAGACCTTATTATCCTTAATATTAAGATTACTGAAACGTAAAATTCCTATATTATTAGCAGTTAATTTTATGTGAAGATTATGTGAATGGAATCACACTCTTGTAATGATTGAAAGGGCACTATGCAGAAATCTACATTTTGGTACTTATTACTTAGTTTAAGCTTTGCGCTCTCCTCTCCATCCACATTAGCCCAACAAACAGCCAAACTCAAAATTGATGAAATACAGAGACTGGGTTTACAAGCCAACGGTCTTGTGCTTGCTGCTCGTTCGCAAGTCGAAATGGCTAAGGCAGGCGTGGTGGCCGCTTCTGCGTTTCTTAACCCTGAAGTCACTGTGACAGCCGGCCCCGATAGTAATCGCTATTCATTAGCGATAACCGGACCTACCTCGATGCAGCGCGCAGTGACGGTCAATCAACCAATCGAGAACCCTATCATGCGTAGCGCACGGATCAGTGCATCTGAAGCAATCGTAGATGCCAGCCGCGCCAGCTTTGATCAGGTGCGTGCCGATTTGGCTGCGCAACTGCGTGTACGTTCTTATGAATTATTGCTTCGCCAGGAACAATTTGCGATGGAGCAAAATATCTATGACTTGGTCGATGATGTGCGGCGGCGTGTCAAAATCAATGTCGAAAGAGGTGAAGTGGCGCGCTTTGAATTAATCCGCGCGGATACTGAAGTGCAAAACGCCGCGAATCGCAAGGAAGCAGCCCGATTGGGCGTGCAGCGCGCACGCATAGCGCTCTTGCAGTTTACAGCCGGGGCAATACCCGCTGATTTTGAAATCAGCGCTTCATTAAAAGACCCCGTCAATTTGCCGCCGCTGGAGGAACTACGTAATCAAGTTCCTCAGGTTAATCCTGATGTGATTCGACTGCAGGCTGAACAAGAACGCGCCACCCAGCGGATTAGTCAGGAAAAGGCTTCAGTATTGCCGCAGATCAACATCTTATATACCAATTATCAAGATGCGCAATTTACTTCTAATACGGCTGGTATGAGTATCCGAATCCCACTTTGGTATCGTCGTCGTGGTGAAATTGATACTGCTATTTACGATTCCGCACGGATACGCGATACGCTCGAATTTCGCCGTTACGAAATTGGTCAATTGTTCGAATCGGCATGGCAAATGCTACAGATTGCCCAGCGACGAGTAGATATGTTTGAAGGCGGGCTGCTCAAAGAAGCAGAAAATGCGGTAGAAGTTGCCAGAGCTGCACATCGATTCGGCGAACGCGGGCTCCTCGAGTTTTTGGACACACAACGTATACTCCGGGGAATTGTAGGGGATTCCTTGCTGGCACGTTTTGATCTGCAATCCGCCGCTGCAGAAATTGACCGTCTACGCGCACATTATCCCAGGGAGTTACTTGTAGAATGAAATTCAAATTATCAATCATTGGTTCCATTGTTATCGCTGTATTG
>ERZ1292630.5237-Hain-H41-02um-R3-5237-length-10713-cov-4_pt1 | contig 10713 bp, 9 predicted proteins | sample MGYA00564408_ERZ1292630 | MGnify/ENA primary metagenome ERZ1292630 (study PRJEB36523, sample SAMEA6512641) | groundwater metagenome | collected 2019-01-08 | study: AquaDiva: Metagenomics assemblies of 32 groundwater samples
GTGCGCGGCGTGGCCTGGTATTTATCAACAGTTGCAACCAACCGCGCCGCATTATTGGCGACCACACATTTACAAAATGATTTGTTCACCAAATTATTATCGCTCGATTATTCTCGCATCATAAAGGAACAATCGGGGGCTTTTTCGGCTCGGTTTTTGAACGATGTCAATGTAATTCGTGAAGCGGTTCTTAAAGTCACAAATTCATTGGTGCGCGATGTTCTCACCATTGTCGGCTTATTATTTGCAATGTTTGAGGCAGATTGGCAATTGGCAATAGTGTCCGTCGTGGTTTTGCCAATTGCGATTTACCCCGTCAATTTAATTGGAACCCGGCTTCGCAAAATCGCGGGGCAAAGCCAAGAACAAGCTGGCCAATTGGCAGGCGTTATTGAAGAAAGTCTCGGCGGCATAAGGCTTGTCAAAACCTATGCCATGGAAGATACCGAAAGCGCGCGGGTTTCAGCTTCGCTCAGTGAGAGAATGCGCATTTTGTTTCGCGCAGTCGAACAAAAAGGTCGCATCGATCCGATTTTAGAGCTTTTGGGCGGCTTTGCCATCGCTGGGGTTTTGGCATTCGCCGCGTTTCGCATAAACCAAGGCGGGGCGAGCATTGGCGATTTAATGAGCTTTATCGCTGCGCTTTTGCTGATTTCGGGCTCAATCCGCAGCCTTGGTAATATGAATACAATCATGCAAGAAGGCGTCGCTGGTCTTAACCGCTTTTACGCTATTTTAGACGAAGAACCCGCAATTAAGGACAAATTGGGCGCAGTTGCACTCGACAAACCCGTTGGCAATGTGGAATTCAAAAATGTTGGGTTTGATTATGAAGGCAAAATGGCGCTTTCAAAAATCAGCTTTGCCGCCAAAAACGGGCAAACAATTGCCTTGGTCGGCGCGTCTGGATCTGGCAAATCGACCATTATCAACCTTGTGCCGCGCTTATTTGATGTTGGCACAGGCGAAGTGAAAATTGATGGCCATGATGTGCGCGATTTGACCTTGGCTTCACTTAGGAACGCGATTGCCCTGGTATCGCAAGACGCGATTATTTTTGAAGCTTCAATTCGCGATAATGTGAGTTTTGGCACTATTGGTAAGACCGACGCGGAAATTGAGGCGGCATTGCGCAAAGCCGCGTGTGATTTTGTGTTCAAGCTGCCCGAAGGCATAAGCACAATGGTTGGGCCACGCGGGGCATCACTTTCGGGCGGTGAGCGCCAACGAATATCGCTGGCACGTGCAATTTTACGCAACGCACCGATTTTGCTTTTAGACGAACCAACCAGCGCATTAGATAGCGAAAATGAAGCCAAAATTGCCAAATCACTTGCTGAATTTTGCAAAAACCGCACAACATTAGTGGTCGCGCACCGGCTTTCAACAGTGCGTGGTGCCGATAAAATTTTGGTGCTAAGCCAAGGCAAAATCGCCGAAAGCGGCACCCATGATGAACTCATCGCCAAAAATGGCCTTTATGCGGAATTGGCGAAATTGCAGTTGAGTTGATATTTACTCCCGTCCCAACACCCTATCAACTAACCAACTCCCAACTGGTGTTGGTTTGAATTCAGCGCGTAATTTGGTGCGGTCATAGACATTATCCACCCAATCCCAAAACTCAATTCCCGTGTCGGCCTCTGCTTCTGCAAACCTATCCCAAAAATGGCCGAGAATGCCGGTTTTGCCCGCACTAACATGAAGATATTTCAGCGCCAATTGCTTACGCGCTTCGGCAAGTGGCACGCCTTCTATGCGGTAGAGGTAGAAAACGCTGGCGAACCCGGCCCTATCAGCGCCCGATTTACAGTGCAAAAGTGCGGGATATTCAAGGGCTTTCAACGCCGCTTCCATAGGCCGCATAATTTCAGGGTCGGGCGCGCCACGGCTTTCGACTTTGAAAAACAGCAAATTAAGCCCGAGTTTTTCGCAGGCTTCCTTTTCCAAAACCGTAAAACTTGAATCCGTATCACCGCGCAAATTAACAATGGTTTTGATGCCTTTGTCGCGCCAAACTTCGAGTTGCTGCGGGCTGGGCTGGTTAGTGCGCCACATTTTGTCGGATATTTGGTGGGCATTTTGGAAGTTTTCACGCAAAAACGCGTGGTCTTTCCACCAATAATCATCCCACGCCAATTTGTGGCCTTCGGGCGTTGAAACATCAAATTTTGGCAAAATATTTTCCTTGTGATTTGCCCCTACTACATGGAACATTAGGTTTTGTGTTGCAAGTGCGCACTCGCATATTTTGCTTTAAGGCTGTAAGAGATGCTGATGTTGAAAAAAATCCTAAGTTCATGGTTAGTCCAAGAAATTTTAGCGCAAATAATTGCCGCTTATATGAATTTGGTGCGCTCCACGACGCGTTGGAGCTATGAAGGCATGGAAAATGCCGAGAAAATATGGAATTCAGGCGAAGGTTTGGTACTTTGTTATTGGCATTCGCGGATATTTTTGGCACATAGTTTTTGGCCTAAACCGCCAGATGCACAAGATGTATTGATGTTGATATCGCTCTCTCGTGATGGGCAGTTTGTCGCGCGGGCATGTGAGTTAATTGGCCGCCCGGTTAGCCGTGGATCTTCAACCAAAAAGCGCGATGATATGACCAAGGAAAAAGGCGCATCTCAAGCAGTGAGCGCGCTTATGGACCATGCCAAACAAGGCGGAGCAGCAGCAATCACACCCGATGGCCCCAGTGGACCGAGAATGCGGGTGAAGCCTGGAAGCATACGCATTGCCAAAGGCGCAAATGTGCCAATGTTGCCAATTGGCATTTCAATAAAGGGATCAAAATATCTAAAAACTTGGGATAGAATGCTTTTGCCACCTTTGTTTAGCCGTGGCGTAATTGTTTATGGCGAACCAATAAGGATTATGGGCAATGACGAAACAGCGTTTGAAGCCGCTCGCCTTGCTCTCGAACAATCAATGAACCAAATAACAATGCGTGCCGATGAGCTTTGCATGGGTGAAAAAATCATGCCTGCTGAGGCGAAGCCTGCCTCGTGACACACCCACATCGGAGCTTTTTGATTATTATTTATCGCATTTTCATGTGGTTATTCGCTCCTTTTGCGCCATTTGTGCTGTGGCTACGGGCAAATGCAGGCAAGGAAGACCACGCGCGAACGAAAGAGCGATTAGGGCGACCAATCGCGCCACGCCCAAACGGAACTTTGGTTTGGCTACATGGCACCAGTGTTGGCGAAAGCATGGTCGGCCTAAGCCTAGCCCGAGAGCTTCGCAAATTGCGCCCCGATTTGCGGTTTTTGTTCACTTCGACTACAATAACTTCAGCGCAAATTATCGCAAAAGCGCTTATCAAAGGCGACATTCACCAATATGTTCCGATAGACACAGCGTCGGCAGTCAAGGGTTTTTTGCGCCATTTCGCGCCCGATATTGCAATTTTTCTTGAAGGCGAAATTTGGCCGAACCTTATTAGATTGACGAAATCACGCGGCATTCCTATGGCTTTGGTTAATGCCAGAATGACCGCAAAAACCACCGCGAACTGGCTAAAATTCCCTCATACCGCGAGCCAATTATTTGGCAGTTTTGATTATGTACACCCTGCCGATGCCAAAACCAAAACGGCGCTTGAAGCATTGGGTGCGCGAAACATTGTTGAAACTGGGAATTTGAAATTGGCGGCACCAGCGCCACTCTTTGACTCTTCTGAGGTCAAAATAATAGAGCATACAATTGCAAACCGCCCAATTTGGCTTGCTGCTTCTACGCATCAAGGCGAGGAAGAAATCATTATTGCAGCGCATAAATTGTTATTGGAAACAATCCCCAATGCGCTGTTAATAATTGCCCCACGCCATCCAATTCGCGCCGATGAAGTTTTCAAAACATGTCCAAAATTCGTAAAGAGGCGCAGCCTCGGTCAATTGCCCGATAAAACCACCGAAGTCTTCCTTTGGGACACAATTGGCGAACTTGGCAATGCGTTCAAACTTGCGCCAGTATCATTGATGGCAGGCTCATTATTGCCAAATATTGGCGGCCACAACCCGATTGAGCCTGCACAATTAGGCAGCGCAATAATAAGCGGTCATTTTGTCCATAATTTTCAGAATATTTATGGCGAAATGGCGGCATTGAACGCTGCAATCATATTAAACGAAGCTTCCGAAACCACGCCGCAGGCAATTGCCATGGAAGTGGCAGGCTTGCTATCAAATCAAATAAAATGCAAGCAACTCACAAAGGCGGCAGATAAATTTGCGAAATCGGGCAATAAATCATTGGGCAAGATCGCTTCCGCACTTTTGCCACTTATTGGCGGAGCGGCCTAATGCGCGCGCCCGCTTTCTGGAATATTAAACATGGCCGTGATGCCGCTTTTGCTTTGCGCACAATATTATGGCCGCTTTCTGTGCTTTTTGATTATTTCACCCAAAACCGAATAAAAACTGCCAAACCATTGCGCCTTGCAATTCCTGTAATTTCAATCGGCAATTTGACACTCGGCGGCACTGGCAAGACCCCTTTGGCGCAATCATTGCGGCGAAAATTGGCCGAAAAATATGGCAAAGTCGCAATTGTTTCGCGCGGATATAAAGGCAAATTGCAAGGGCCAGTAAAAGTTGACATTGCAAGCCATAGCGCCGGCGATGTTGGTGATGAACCTTTGATGTTGGCGCAATCTGGCGATGTTTATATCGGCAAAAGCCGCGCCGAAGCCGCGCAATTGGCGGTGGCCAATGGAGCAAAGGCGATTATTCTTGATGATGGCCATCAAAACCCAAGCCTTGCCAAAGACTTATCAATTGTCGTGGTTGATGGCGAGGTTGGCTTTGGCAATGGCATGATTTGCCCATCTGGCCCATTGCGCGAACAGCCAGAAACTGGCCTTAAACGCGCCGATATTGTGGTTTGGATTGGCGACAAATCGGACGCACAAACCGAACTTTCGGGTTTTGCCGGCAAAGTTTATTTTGCAAATATAATTGCGCAAGAGCACCAATATGAAGGCAAGTATTTGGCATTTTGCGGTATTGGTCGGCCCGAAAAATTTGAAGGCACATTGCGCGATTTGAGTGTCGATTTGGTGGATTTATTCCCTTTCCCCGATCACCATGATTTTAGTGAAAGCGAAATCGCCGAATTGCGCTCGCGCGCGGCAAGCGAAGGCGCAAAATTAATCACAACCGAAAAAGATATTTCACGGCTTAATCAATCACAAAAAACTGGAATTGAAGTTGTAAAAATCGAAATTATGTTTGAAAACCCCAACGATTTGGGCGATATTATTGAGTTGCTAATCGCCAAATATGCTGAGGTTGGATAAATGACAAACAAATTTATTCAATCACTTATCGAAAACATAGAGAGTTTTGCATTCCATGCTTATTGGAATAATTTCAGCCGCAAGGACATAGATAAAGCGAGCAATGATGGTTCGTCCTTGATGCGCAAATTGGGGCCAATTTCAAGTTCGCATAAAACCGCTACACGCAATATTCGCTTGGCTTTTCCAAACATCAATCGCGCCGAAGAAGCGGAAATTTTGGACGCGATGTGGGATAATTTGGGGCGCTTGGGCGGCGAATTACCGCATCTTGGCAATTTTGGCTATTTTACCGATAATTCGCGCGTCAAAATAAATGGCCTTGAAATACTCGATAGATATTTGGAAGCGGGCAAAGGCGCGGTGTTCGCAAGTGGCCATTTCGCCAATTGGGAAATTATGCCCGCAGTCATCGTGCAACGGGGCATAGATTGCCAAGTCACATATCGCGAAATGAACAATGCCAAAATTGACAAAACAATTATTGAAGCACGCGCGGCCTATGGCGTGAAATTATTCGCCCCCAAGGGCCGTGAAGGTGGCATGCGGCTTATGCGAATTTTGGCGCGTGGCGGCTCAATTGCTTTAATGAACGATCAAAAATACAATACTGGCATTATGGCACCGTTTTTTGGCCACGAATGCATGACCAATGATGCCGCTATTCGCCTTGCTCACCGCTTCAAAGTGCCAATCCAGACCATGACGGTTAGAAGGACAGGCGGCGCGCATTTTGAAGTTGATGTGCAAGAGCCAATGTTATTGGATTTTGAAAAACCATTGGAAGATATTGTTCAAACTGGCGTCAATGCGATAAATCAATTCATCGAAAACAAAATCCGCGAAGCCCCCGAGCAATGGTTCTGGGTGCATAAACGCTGGCCGAAGCAGGCTTGGATTGATGCTGGGGTGATGGGAGTTTAGTGGGATTGCGCTCCAACATCCTGCAACACCGGCACGTCAATTTCCACTTCGCCAGCTTTTTCAAATTTCAATTTTAGTTTGAAGTTTGAACCTGCCACCATAGTAGCTGGCGCATTAAAGAGCATGATGTGGAAACTACCGGGTTTTAATTCAGCCACGCCATTTGCGGGGACTTCAATTGCCGCAACTTGGCGCATTTGCATCATACCATCGACCATTGCGTGGCTGTGAAGTTCCGCTGTCAAGCCTTCGGACGAAGCGCTAATTAGCTTGTCGGCTGCGCCTTCATTTTCAATATCCATAAACGCCGCAGTGGTGGTTTGCCCGCCCAAAAGAGCGCGCGCTCGCGGATTTGCAATGCTCAAATCGCCCAATTCGACTTCGTTTTCACTTGTATCAACTATTTCATTGGTCGCTTGGGTGGCGGCGTTTATTGTTGAATTTGGTTTTTGATTGCAGGCCGCAAGTGCGCCAATTACCAATAATGCGGCGAATATGGATTTAGTTGATTTTTTCATGAAAACTCCGATGTTTCGAGCACGCAATATAGCCAATGCCCTGCATTTTCACAATGAGACAAAATAGCCTTACTCAATCTTTGCAAGCGGCCTAACCATCAAAGAGGGGTCCAATTGTCGTCCGCGCCAACGCATTCCCCAATGCAAATGCGGGCCCGTTGAACGGCCTGTCGCGCCAACTTCGCCAATTTTTTCGCCTTGTTCAACCGTCCGTCCCGCAACAGCGTTTACGCGGCTCAAATGCATAACAAGCGTGATAAACCCTTGTCCGTGGTCAATACCAACAAGCCCGCCTTCATAGAAAAAATTGCGCTCGGCAAGAACCACTTTGCCCGATGCCGGCGCATAAATTGGCGTGCCAGTTCTTGCCCCCAAATCGACGCCATAATGTGGGCGCGTCAAAGTCCCATTAATTCGCCGCACCGCGCCCCAACTCGAAGTTACACGCACAACATTAAGCGGCCAACGAAAATTCTGGGCGAAACCGCGTGCATTTTCGTCCAATGAACTCCAGGCGGTTTGCTTTCTGGCGCTCTCGGCGGCAATGCGCGCGCGCATGGATTGTGGTGGGTTTACGGTGGCAGCAGGCACGCCGTTCACATTTGTTACCCGATAGCTGCGTCGGGCGACATCGAATGTTCGTTCCAATTTGCGGCCATCGGGCGCGGTGATGGTCAAGTTCGCAGTTGCGCCAGCGTCCCTATCAAAACCCAAAACAAAATTGCCATCTTTATCGGCGTTAAAATTCTCGCCATCAAAAGCAATATTGGCAAACGGCAAAGTCTTACCAATAATCGCGCCCGATTGGCGCATATTGCCGCGAAGCTCGAGCGTTAGTTCAGGCAACGGAATAGCATTTTGGGCTTTTACATCGCAGCCAACAATTAGGAGTGTAAGTGCAAAGGCGGTTAGGTGGTGCGGATTTCCATGGAAATTTTTGGAAATTGGCGGCCACATGTTTCGCATTTTATTGCGCAGCGCCAATCATTCCCGCAGGTTGCAAAGGCGCAACCATTTTGCTTGGGTCCAATTGCCGCCCACGCCAGCGCATGCGCCAACATAAATGCGGACCAGTTGCGCGGCCTTCGGCACCAATTTCGCCAATTTTATCACCTGCGCTCACAATTTGCCCAACTGCAACATCAATTTTACTCATATGCAAATAATTGGTTATCAGGCCTTGCCCATGATCAATGCCAACCATTGAGCCTTCAAAATGCATTCCCGATTGCGCCAAAACAACTTTGCCTTGAGCGGGTGCGAGAATTGGTGTGCCAGTTGTTCCGCCTAAATCAATGCCATAATGCGGGCGCTGCAATGCGCCATTAAGGCTGCGTTGCGCGCCCCATGGCGAAGTTACCCGCACATTTTCCAGCGGCCAACGAAATTGGGTGGCAAAGCCTTTCATTTCCGCATCTTGCGAGTGAAATGCTTGTTGCTTAATCGCTGAATCGCGTTGAATTTTAGCCATTGCTTCGGGCGGCGGATTAATTGTGGCGGGCGGCAAGCCATTTACCACCGAGACACGATATTCGCGCTTTTCGATATGGTAAGTTTTGCTTAAAGTACGGCCATCAATTGTGGTCACGCTAATAATTGCGGTTTCGGGCGCGTCGCGATCCAGGCCAAAAACAAACATCCCGCTCGCATCGGCAGTTGTGCTTATTCCAGCAGCATCAATGTGCGCCATAGGTTCAGTTTTACCAACTAAAGTTGCCGATTGTTGCAACTCGCCAAAAAGTGAAAACAACACTTCAGGCGCTTCGGCGGCTTTAGGGGCTATTGGGTCGGCTTTGGCCCAATCACAAGCGCTAAGGCCAAGGCAAGCGAACAGTGCCAGCAAAGCACTCACTTTGCCTGCCAATTGACTGGAGCGCCCAATGTCCAAGTTGCACCGTTTTGCCGCGCCCTTTTGCACCAGTTTTCGCAACAAATATTTGGCGAATACTCCAGTATTCACCGCATATTTGCCACCAGAACTGGCGCAAAATTGCTGCGGCAAATTCGATGCACCTTGAACATTAGGCGCTCTAGTTGTTTCCCCAAATTCTTGCTGCAAGTCCGCACCATATTCATTAACTATGAAACAGCGCTTTTATAGACTTCAATGATGAAAGAAAACCAAACATTTTGGTGGATATGCAAAAATATTAGAATAGTGACCCTTGAATCAGCTTTGCGCTCGCAATTTGTGCATCGATTTCGCCATCTTGCACAATTATGTTGAAGTTTTTGGCTTCAGTCAGCGCGGCTTTGGACTTCAAAACGGTTTCATGCTTTTTCACAATTGCAAAACCGCGTTTCAGAACATTATTGTAATCGAGCGAGCCAAGCATTTTTTCGCTTAATTTCAATTGGCTCTTGCGCCATTCAAAGCCGAAAATCCATGCGGTTTGAACCCGTCCCCACGCCTGCCCAAGTTTTTGCTGATTTGCCAAACTTTGGGTTTTTTCGTCTTTTATGACACGAGCCATTGCGCTTTTTCGGCGCTCATCCAAATTTTGCAAAACATTGCGTTTGATATTCAAATCCCCAATCAGAATATGGGGCTGCATACGGCCCGCAATCTTGGAAAATTCGTGCTGGGCATTTCGCAAAATTATTTGTAGTGCTGGCAAGAATTTCAAATCAATAATATCGAGGGCTTGGCGGCGATTTGCAAAAATATTTTCAGGCCTTGGAAGCGCCGCGATAATTGCCCGATTTTGCAATTTGGCAGCGTCTAATTTGCGATAAAGTGCGCTCGATAGCCTGCCATTAATGCTGGCAAGGCTTGCCAATAAATCATTGCGCACTGGCACCGCTTTTTCCGCCGCTCCAGTTGGGGTTGGCGCACGAAGATCTGATGCAAAATCTATCAAGGTTGTATCGGTTTCGTGGCCAATTGCCGAAATTAACGGAATATCCGAAGCGGCGGCAGCACGAACCACAATTTCCTCATTAAACGCCCATAAATCTTCAATCGAGCCGCCACCACGCGCGACAATTATCAAATCGGGCCTTGGAACATCGCCTTTGCCATCAATTGCATTGAAACCGACAATGGCCTGCGCGACTTGGCTTGCGGCTTTTTCGCCTTGCACCAAAACCCGCCAAACAATGACATGGACGGGAAACCTATCGGAAAGCCTGTGCAAAATATCGCGTATCACTGCGCCAGTTGGCGAAGTTACTACGCCAATAGTGCGCGGTAAAAATGGGATTGCTTGTTTCTTTTCGGGGTCGAATAGGCCTTCGGCAAGCAATTTCTTGCGCCGCTCTTCCAATTGCAAAAGAATTGCACCTTGGCCAGCCAATTCCAATTTTTCGATTATTATTTGGTATTTTGATTGGCCAGGGAAAGTGGTTATTTTGCCAATGGCAATCACTTCCAAACCTTCTTCAGGCTTGGTTTGCAAACTGCGGGCAACACCCGCCCAAATAATGCCCGAAATAATCGCGTCCTTATCTTTCAAATCAAGATAAATATGCCCAGATTTGGCAATGGTTACCCGCCCACATTCAGCACGCACCCGCACATGCGAAAAGCCTTGCTCAAGCGAGCGTTTAATTGCGTTTGAAAGCTCCGAAACTGAAAATTCGGGGACATTGGCATTGGAAGTCGTGTCGTTCAAAATGACCATTTGCTTTAATAACTTTGGTTTGAGCCAAACTTCAAGCTGAATTGTCAAAAATCCTGCGCGCCGATAATACGCAGTTTGCTAATTAGAAGTATTCTATGTGCTTCCCATTAGCGAGCTTGCTCGCGTTATCCAAAAAGTCTGCAACTTTTTGGCGCTCGCAAGGTGGGAAGCCGGCAGCGAAGCTGACTGAAGGGTGACGCGAGCGCAGCGAGCCCAATAAAATGTGCGGCAAAGCCGCTCTTTTTTGGTGGCTCACTTCGTTCGCGTCACACTTCCGCCACGCTTTGAACGGCACAATTTTTCGGGGAAAACAGTCCCCCAGACTGTTTTCTTAAACCCGAAA